>ERZ773010.75-NODE-75-length-76652-cov-9.400290_pt1 | contig 76652 bp, 75 predicted proteins | sample MGYA00580842_ERZ773010 | MGnify/ENA primary metagenome ERZ773010 (study PRJEB29015, sample SAMEA2737982) | human oral metagenome | biome: human oral; feature: human-associated habitat; material: dental | place: China | collected 2107 ... | reverse complement strand
GTGCGGTCGATGCTTTGAATATTTCGCTGCGGCAGTTGAAGGGCGCGGCGGAGCTAGATGTGGTACGCGGCATTGAGGGCGATGCGGCGGCGCATTATTTCGGCGTGTTCGGGCTGCTTTTGAGCGAAAAAAGCGGTTTTTCTTTTAACTGGCGCAACCGCCGTCCGCCCAGAGACGGGGTGAATGCGCTGCTGTCGTTTGTGTACAGTCTGTTGGGCAAGGACATCAGCGGTGCACTGCAAGGCGTGGGGCTTGACCCGCAGGTGGGCTTTCTGCACGCCGACCGACCGGGGCGTGATAGTTTGGCACAGGATATTTTGGAAGAATTCCGTGCGTGGTGGGCGGACAGGTTGGTGCTATCGCTGATTAACCGCGGGCAAATCAAACCGCAGGATTTTGTTACCGAGGCAAGCGGCGCGGTGAGCTTGAAAGCCGATGCGCGCAAGCTCGTGTTTCAGTCTTTGCAAGCGAAGAAGCAAGAGAAAATTGTGCATCCATTTTTGGGTGAAGAAGTGGAAATCGGTTTGCTGCCGTATATTCAGACAATGCTGTTGGCGCGCCATTTGCGTGGGGATTTGGCGGAATATCCGCCATTTTTGATGAGATAGTGCGTATTTTCTAAACAAGTCTTTGTAATTAAACCGTCTGAAGAGTATTTGAAGGGATAAGGAAGGATTTAACGGTGTTAAATCATTATTTTGTTTTAGCTTGTAGAAAATGATGTTTTCTATCAGAAACTTCTAGGTCTTTAAGAAGGCCATTTTTCGATATAAGATGGAAAGCTCAGAAAATATAAATAGCACGGCAAAACGCAGCAACGTTATTACGGAAAAATCAATGCATTTACTATATTTGAAGAAATGCTGATGAGAACGATATGTTAATGCTGATTACTTATGATATTTCGCTTGAAGACAGGGAAGGACAGGCAAGGCTGCGGCGCGTTGCCAAATTGTGTCTGGATTACGGCGTGCGTGTGCAATATTCCGTATTCGAATGCGACATTGCGCCCGATCAGTGGGTGAAACTGAAAGCCGGTTTGCTCGATATTTTCAAGCCCGAGACGGACAGCCTGCGCTTTTATCATCTGGGCAGCAAATGGCGGGGCAAGGTGGAGCATCACGGTGCGAAACCGGCAATGGATGTATTCAAGGATTCATTGGTTATTTAGCTTCGCTGACCGCTGGTTATCATAAAAATGCGTGCAGGTTAGCGAACGCTATGGGTTCTTTCACAATTGGGTTATTTTTATGGTTTGTATGGCGTAAATGCGGACGCTATACTGACCAGACTCTTTGCCATTGAAACAAGTTAGCGAAAAGCAGGTGGTATTTATCTGATTTTGCGTGAGTTTTTAGGCACGGAGCAGCCACCTTCGGGCGGCTGTGTGTTGAAACAAACACGACACGCGCCTCGCAAACTGCGTCGGCGTGCAGCCACCTTCGGGCGGCTGTGTGTTGAAACTTGCCTACAAGGCGGACTTGTTCAACGAGTGAGGCAGCCACCTTCGGGCGGCTGTGTGTTGAAACTATCGTAAGTCAAGCCGAGGGCAATGCTGAGCGGCAGCCACCTTCGGGCGGCTGTGTGTTGAAACACATCGGGTCTCGAGATATTTCCATAGCGAATCGCAGCCACCTTCGGGCGGCTGTGTGTTGAAACTTCAATGCCTCGGCAAGATAGGAGTAGTCCTCCGAGCAGCCACCTTCGGGCGGCTGTGTGTTGAAACATCTTCTCGCGCAGTGCTGCGAAGTTTCCGCTGTGCAGCCACCTTCGGGCGGCTGTGTGTTGAAACTTTGGTTTATTCATCAGCGAAGATAGAGAGCATCGCAGCCACCTTCGGGCGGCTGTGTGTTGAAACCTCGATGTAGCGAGCTTCTGTCTTGGCAGTCTTGGCAGCCACCTTCGGGCGGCTGTGTGTTGAAACGAGGTTATCGATACGAGTCTCGAGTCGTCCGATGGCAGCCACCTTCGGGCGGCTGTGTGTTGAAACATGTCTTCTCCAAAAACAAACCCCACCGGGTGGCGGCAGCCACCTTCGGGCGGCTGTGTGTTGAAACTCCTTCATGCCTGTAAAACGTGGGTCAGCTGATGCAGCCACCTTCGGGCGGCTGTGTGTTGAAACCAGGCTTCGACCATGCCGGCGCGCGCGCCGGAGGCAGCCACCTTCGGGCGGCTGTGTGTTGAAACCGTTTTTTCGCAAGAACACTTCTAGTCCCAATAAAGCAGCCACCTTCGGGCGGCTGTGTGTTGAAACAGCCTGTAAAGGCAGTACGGAAGAAAAATCCAGGCAGCCACCTTCGGGCGGCTGTGTGTTGAAACATCATCAAGGATAAGACCATAGACCTTGACTCGCGCAGCCACCTTCGGGCGGCTGTGTGTTGAAACACTGCCCGGCACAAAGCTTGCCGGGTTATCCCAGCAGCCACCTTCGGGCGGCTGTGTGTTGAAACATGCATTCCACCAGCCGACCCGGCCCGCCGGGCGAGCAGCCACCTTCGGGCGGCTGTGTGTTGAAACTATGGATATCCAAGAATTTGAACAGGTTGCTAAAGCAGCCACCTTCGGGCGGCTGTGTGTTGAAACATGCCAAAAGGTGTAGCAGAGGCACCCAACAAAGGCAGCCACCTTCGGGCGGCTGTGTGTTGAAACCTATATCGCTGCTAATGCATTTTCCCGCCATTGGCAGCCACCTTCGGGCGGCTGTGTGTTGAAACCGCATGTGTCCCGATGCCGATGCGGACAGAACCACGCAGCCACCTTCGGGCGGCTGTGTGTTGAAACATCCACAAAACTTTCGGAAAGCATGGCTGCTCTTGCAGCCACCTTCGGGCGGCTGTGTGTTGAAACATCCATTAGCAGCAGGCACTGATGTTTCAGATTGGCAGCCACCTTCGGGCGGCTGTGTGTTGAAACAATCAAAAGATTGAAGCAAAAACGCGCCCGCGCCGCAGCCACCTTCGGGCGGCTGTGTGTTGAAACAAGCGGAATGCCGGGTTCAATTGTCGGCCGATTGGCAGCCACCTTCGGGCGGCTGTGTGTTGAAACGTTGGTCTTTGCTTTGCAGCTTGCGCAGTTGTTTAGGCAGCCACCTTCGGGCGGCTGTGTGTTGAAACTTGGGATTCTCGTCAATATGATCTGCCTGACATGGCAGCCACCTTCGGGCGGCTGTGTGTTGAAACGATGTGCAGGGCAGGCAGGGCTTCAGGCGCGCGGGCAGCCACCTTCGGGCGGCTGTGTGTTGAAACGAGATAGGGATGATGGCTGCATCTCTTGTGGGCGGCAGCCACCTTCGGGCGGCTGTGTGTTGAAACACGAATCAAAGAGGCAGGTTTTCAGGATGATGATGCAGCCACCTTCGGGCGGCTGTGTGTTGAAACTGCTTTGACAAAGGCTATTCGATGTATGTGCTGGCGCGCAGCCACCTTCGGGCGGCTGTGTGTTGAAACACCAGGATTCAGTTCCGATGACATGGGTTGAACGGCAGCCACCTTCGGGCGGCTGTGTGTTGAAACTTACGCTTGTTGTCGAGCGTCAGCAAGCAATCCAGCAGCCACCTTCGGGCGGCTGTGTGTTGAAACTTCGAAGCGTCAGGAGCTAATAAAGCAGATTCAGGCAGCCACCTTCGGGCGGCTGTGTGTTGAAACTCTTGTGGTAGGGCTACTACGCTAAATTTCCAGTCGCAGCCACCTTCGGGCGGCTGTGTGTTGAAACAAGGTGCGCTCGAAGATTGCTGGAAACAGCGGGCGCAGCCACCTTCGGGCGGCTGTGTGTTGAAACAAAAATGCGGACATGCGCGAATGCCTGATGATTGGCAGCCACCTTCGGGCGGCTGTGTGTTGAAACTTCATAAAAGGCTTTTCAGGTTTAATCTTATAATCGCAGCCACCTTCGGGCGGCTGTGTGTTGAAACATGACCTTTCCGCTCCAATTATTGTCCGCGTCCCGCAGCCACCTTCGGGCGGCTGTGTGTTGAAACAGCAAAACCAGCCGGAGCAAGCAACAGGCAGTCCGGCAGCCACCTTCGGGCGGCTGTGTGTTGAAACTTGTTGTACTCCTCATCGGGTGCTTTGCCGGTAGCAGCCACCTTCGGGCGGCTGTGTGTTGAAACAATATGTCGGCAATCCGGTACAAACAAACTGGGGCAGCCGCCTTCGGGCGGCTGTGTGTTGAAACACGCAGAACAATATGGCCTGCTGCAATCACAGAAGCAGCCGCCTTCGGGCGGCTGTGTGTTGAAACTTATCAAGGGAAATGCCAAGGTCACGATAAACGGGCAGCCGCCTTCAGGCGGCTGTGTGTTGAAACGACTGATAAACTTCGCAACGCCATTCCCCGCCTTCGCAGCCGCCTTCGGGTGGCTGTGTGTTGAAACGCGTAGCCTACATCAACCAGTTGCGCAACATTGCGGCAGCCGCCTTCGGGTGGCTGTGTGTTGAAACGCGCTGCCTTGCATCGGCAGGACATTAACATACCAGCCGCCTTCGGGTGGCTGTGTGTTGAAACATGTCTATTCCTTTTTGGTTGATGTGCGCCGCTTCAGCCGCCTTCGGGTGGCTGTGTGTTGAAACTATTTTTGTCACACGCATCCCTAGCTTCGCCCCCAGCCGCCTTCGGGTGGCTGTGTGTTGAAACGCGGCTAACAATGCCGCCATCGACCGGCACCAGCGGCAGCCGCCTTCGGGTGGCTGTGTGTTGAAACATTGGGTAATGATCGTGATGAGGATGTCTGTACGTCAGCCGCCTTCGGGTGGCTGTGTGTTGAAACCAAAAATTTGGATGCCGGCAAATCTGCCGGCGAAGCAGCCGCCTTCGGGCGGCTGTGTGTTGAAACGCGCGAATGACCGCTATTTGGGCGTTGCAACCTATCTAAATCCAGTTACGCCCGAGCTTAGAAACGTAGCGGAGGATAAAACTTTGCTGTTGACCTCTTACCCTAAAGAGGTGAGATCCGCGCGGTGCAGGTTAACGGCAGGGGTGCAAACGTAACGCCGCTGAGCGAGCGCGACTCGCTACAAAATCACCGCGCCTAAGAGCGACAAGGGCGAGTTGGTACTTAGCTACCGCACTTCAAACGATCTGAATGCCACGATGATATTTCGTAAAATTTCAAAGTCGATGTATTGGTATCCGCAGATCAATCTGAAAAATTAAAGGAGAGAAAATGGGCTACGACATAAGCTACCACGCGATCGGCAAAGAGGAGATGGAACAGTGGTATTTCGAGCCGCTAAAGCGCGCGCAAAAGGGCAATTTTGAGAGCATCGCCAAAATCGCACGCCCAAGCGGGATGGATGAATTTTATGTAGAAAAATACACCGATAGCTTCCGCTCGGCGCTTGAATACGGCGTAGACAGCATTTTTAATAAAACGCACGGATTTCATATAGCCGTGGCACAGGGCTATTTCAGAGAATATTTTTACACGCGCGGTACGGCGTTTAGCTTTTTGGCAGAGCAAAATTCTAAATTTAAGCCCTACATAAGCGATTGGCGCGAGGTTTTGCCGGTGGAATTTCTAGCGGAATTTAGCGGGCAGATTCACAACGAGATCATCGAGAGTTACTGCTGCGGTGCGTATCTGGATGCTGCTAGCGTGCAGAAACTGCTACGCGATTATGAAGCGGGCGGAGAGATAAAAGAGGCGATCGACCAATTTTATGTGCAGAATTTACCCGTGTTTTTAAAGGCGCTAAATTTAGCGCGCGAGCTAGGGATAGGGTTGCTTGAGGCTACCGAGGTCGTCGAGCCTAATCCGTTTGATCTGAATAAGTCCGAGTCGTTTTCAAATCTTTTTAATTGCGATACACAAGGCGCGCTGATCTATGCGGAAATTGCCGCGCAGCAAGTTAGCGAAGCAATAAAGCGAGATAAGGCGGCGCACGGTGGGGGTGAAAAACATAGCGACGAGAATCCTGCCTCGCATAGCGGCAGTAAAAAATCGCTTTTTGATAAGATCAAAGGGGTTTTTAAATAGCAAATTGAATCAGTAAATTTTGAAATAAATTTGTGAAGTAGATCTTAAAATTTGCGCTGCGAGTAAAGCGTGTCTTTAAATTTACGAATAAAACTGTGCATTTCTACCCAAAAGATACGATAGGCAAGGAATTGCGCAGTGCCTATGCTCGCCTTGTGCAAGCGAAATAAAATTTTGCCGAACAAAAGCGATGACCTATCTAGAATCGTCGCTTTTATTCGGGATCAGCAGATCTTGCAGTTCTTGTCGCACCGAGATTTTCGCGCGCGAGTCTAAGATATGCGAGTAGATGATGAAATTTGCGAGTACCTTTTTTCTGATATTGTTAGCTAAAAAGGGTGTAAATTGCATTACCCCAAGGGTGTATGAGGTAGAAACGGCGCTTGGGATGAAGCGGCTCTTTTGGCACAAGTGCTAAAATAAGCGCCTTGCGGTGATTGTCACCGTCACCGATATACTCCATAAACGGCATCGGATAGAAGTTGTCCTTACCGTAAGCTGTCTATTTAATATTTAAATCTCTGTAATTACGAAATCGCTTTTTAAAGGACTGCTGAATATACTGTTTTTCATCTCTTTCTATTTATTGCCATTTTCCATTTTGTTGGGTAAATAAGCTTGGTCAGATAAGAATAAGGTTCAATTGCTTGATATGCGATGTGGCTCGAGTGATGGGGCTTTGAACATCGATTGGCGATCGTTTATGTGATCCATGTGATTTTTGCGGCACTTTGCTCAGAGACCCTGTGCGGATGCTTATGTAAATGATGAAAATCGTCGGACAATATCCGGAAGTGTCTGGTATGCCGGGTTTCATGAATATTCGAGGAAGAGACGTTATGCATGGCGATACCGTTTTGTCTGCTATTCAGGGCGATATTACGCGCCTGGAGGTCGATGCCATCGTGAATGCGGCCAATTCGACGTTGCTGGGCGGCGGCGGTGTTGATGGCGCAATACATCGTGCGGCAGGGCCGGATTTGCTGGCCGAGTGTAGAACATTAGGCGGTTGCCAGACGGGTGAGGCGAAGATGACACAGGGTTATCACTTGCCGGCGCGTTATGTCATTCATACCGTCGGCCCGGTTTGGCGTGGCGGTGGGCATGGTGAGCCGGCGTTGCTGGCAGCCTGTTACCGGAATTCGTTGTTATTGGCGGCAGAATGGCGGGTGTCGAGTATTGCTTTTCCCTGCATCAGTACGGGTGTGTATGGGTATCCTTTTGAGGCGGCTGCCGATCTGGCACTGGCGAGCGTGCGCGCAACTTTGCTGGAGATAGATGCCATGCCGAAAATGTCGAAAATCTGCAAAGTCGTATTCTGCTGTTTTTCGCAGTCAGATTATTTGTATTACGCGTGCTGCCTGGGTGTCGGTACGGATTCTCGAAAGCAGGGAGATGCGCTATAGTCAATCCGCTCCCGCAGCTCTGAGCCTGCGGCGCACGTCCGGATTCTACGGGTGATTGCGTTATCTGCCTAACGATCTGGGCGGGTGATTTCCATGAAAAATTTGTCGCTTCCTTACTCATATCTATCGGGCAAAAAAACAGGATCGTCAGGGTAGAAATACCCGGATGCGCCGCGTTCAGCGGGTTTGGGTTTGGGGATGATCGGGGAAGGACGGGAAAGTGCTCCTGAAACCCAGGTGTTTAGCGGGATGTCTGGTGAGGTGTTTGTCTAGATAATTATTTAGAGGAGGGGTCATGAAAGAACTTGTTTATCGATGGGCGGCAATCGCTCTATGCGGGCTGTCTGCTTCGCTGGCTTTTGCGGCAGAGGGCAGTGCTGCGGACGAAGTGCGCAAGGCGTGGCTGACGGGCAAGCTGTATGGAAACGATAACGATGGTGCTTCCCTGCGGCGGGTTACGATCAGCGAAAGTTCGCCGGGCAGTTTTTCCGTACAGATCGACAATCAGTTCGGTTTTCAGTGTGCACTGGTTTTTGGCGACGATGGGCATCCGCGGCAGTTGTCGGACTGTACGTCAAAAGGCGTTCGTGAAGGGAACAAGAATGATGAATGGTTCGTCAAGGAGCCGCAGGTCATTGATCTGAACTGCGCTAAACTGGCCAAAGAGATCGTGTGCAAAGGACGCTACGTGCTGGCTTCTGGGAATTTCGTGCTGGGGCCTTCGGAAATGACCATCGCCATGCCGCGCACGGCGCTGCCGCAGACCAAGGCGGGGTTGATCAACCAGCCAACACTGGCGTATTGCACAGCCAGCAATGTCAATGTGCGGAGCGAACCTTCCACGACGAGCGATGTTGTTGGCCAACTCGGCGCCGGGCGCGTGGTGTTAATCAGTTCGTGGAACGGAGAAAATGGCGCCTGGTACAAGGTGGATTTGCCCGAGGAAAAAGGTTCGGGCTGGGTGTTTGGCGAGTACCTGACCCTTCCCGATGCCCCGATGCCGTATCTGGCGCAGATTCTGCTCGATTTTGGCAATACGCCGGCTAAGGCGCAGGCCTTGTTCGGGCCGCCTGCCAAGGTCGTGCAAACCACGCTGGAAGCCGAGGGTAAGCACGTTAATCAGGAAACCTTGTTCTATCCTGAGCATCAGGCCGTGTATGTGGGCGGTGCGCTTTCCCGCATTGTTCTTGAACCAGAAAGCTCGTTGACGCTGGGTCGCTGGAAACTCGGGCAATCGACAGCATCTTTGGCGCCATTGGGTGATGCTGAGAAAAAAGGGGGGGAATGGTCATTCACCATTTCTCCTTCAGATACGCTTCGTTTCAAGATCCGGCAAAATAAAATTGCTGGCGCGGAGTACGTGAAAACCACCGGTGATTAAGCAGAAAACGGGGCAATGCGCAGACACCCATTGAACACGGATTGGAAATACATCGCTATGCTATGAAAACGGCTATTTCAGGATTACGGGCAATCACGCTCTCTTTTGCCCTGCTGTTGGGGGTATATCTCCTCACGGCGTTGCTGGCGAATATCGTCAGTCTCGCGGATGCTGCGGATCGCATGCATGGCGGCAGCGGCGTATTCATATTCTGGGGGTTGCTTTCCCTGTCGTTCTTACTGCTGGTTGCGCCTTTCGCACTCTTTTTCCGTTTGCCTAAAGCGCTGACGCCGCCACCCAGTGTCGATGATCCAGCGTATGAGGCATTTTTACAGGCATTCATTGCGCGTCTGCGAGTCAATCCGCTGCTTGCCGGGGTGACGATTAACAATGAGGCGGATGTGGTCAGCGCTTGTGCCAAACTGGAAAAGACCGTCGATGAATTGATCAAGGAAACGGCCAGTACGGTATTTGTCAGTACGGCGGTCATGCAGAATGGCCGACTGGACGGGTTGATCGTATTTTTTACGCAAATCCGTCTCGTTTGGCGGATTGCGCAGGTATATACGCAGCGTCCGTCGCCGCGCCAGATGCTGTATCTCTACAGCAATGTCGGCATGAATGCGTTGGTGGCGGAAAATCTTCAGGAGATCGAGTTTATGGAGATTGCTGCACCGATCGTGACAGCGATTGTCCCTTCGCTGAAAGGTGCTTTGCCCGGATTTCAGGGGGTTTCGACGCTGCTGGTCAATAGCCTGGCAAGCGGCTGTTCGAATGCGTTCCTAACGTTGCGTGTTGGCCTGATGGCGCGGGTGTACTGTGCGTCTCTAACCCGACCGGAACCGTCTGCGCTCAAGAAAAATGCGACCGTTCTGGCCATGGGAATGGTTGGCGGCATTGCCAGAACGCAGGGTGAACGCGTGGTCAAAAGTTCATGGCATGCCGTTAGCCGGGCAGTTGGCTCTGCTATGGATGCTTCGGTTGAGACAGTAAAAAGCACAGTCGGCCAGACTACTGATGTCGCCGTGGAGGCGGCCAGGTCGGTTGGCGGCGTCTTCAGCCGTACCTGGGGATCGCTAAAATCCTCGTTGTCGAAGAAAACGGACAGAGAGCCAGAATCTTCAGAACGCCGATAAAAAAATCCCGCGTCGGTTTGACGCGGGATAAATCTCATCATTGCGATGAGTCAGGGAGGGTCAAATGTTGCCAGCAAGGAGTGCTAAGACAACGCTTGCAGTATAAGGCGTAAAAGTGTGTTATTGGCTTGCTGTCTGCGGCAAATGCGCATGAGTTATACATACGTTGGGTAACCCCGGTTTGCCGTTTGTGCCATACATGGATCCCGGCACTGTGTTTGAGTCATCCAGCGTAGAATCGTAACGATTCTGTGTGAAAGTTAGGAAAGGGCGGCGATGCGTGCGCGTGCAATCAAGTTGATGCTGGGCATAGGATTGATGGCGGCCAGTCTGTCCCTATATGCCCAGGGTGTGTATGTGACGCGGGGTGCCAACGGGCCGGTATTTTCCGACAAGCCACAGCCCGGCGCCAAGGAAATGCGCTTGAAACCATTGAATGTGGTGCCGGCGCAAAAAGTACCCCAGGAAAAGACGGCATCTGGCACGTCAGCCGGTACACTGCAAGAACGTGCGGGAAAGCAGGCAGTACCTGAAGATACGCCTTATCGAACATTCTCGATCTTATCTCCGGAGCAGGATGGTAGTGTTGTTGCCAATACCGGCAGTTTCACGGTGCGGCTGGCGGTCGATCCGCCATTACGGCTTGGCGAGGGGCACGCATTCGTGATCAGCCTCAACGGGCAGCCTGTCGGGCAGCGTTTTACTGCTACTGAATTCATGTTTCCGCCCGAGTTCTGGGGAGGCGTACCGCCCATCAATCAACGTGCCCAGCTCGACGTCAGTATCGTGGATAGCGCCGGGCGAATCATCATGCATGCGCAGCCTGCGGTATTTTTTATGCGTTATACAACGGTGCTACAGCGGCCTCATTCACTGCCTCCACCGTATCCGCCACCTCCTCCGTATCCCATGTACCCGCCGCCTCCACGGGGTAGGCCGCCGATGTATCCGCCACCGGCGTCTCATCCGCTTCCCCCCCCATCTGCACCGGCGTATATCCCGCCGTGGAAGCCGGCTTATCCCCGTCCGCTGTTTCCTGGCAGCCGTGTGGTCGAAATGCCGCCCGGCACACCGCCACAAACACCGGACAATCGCGGAAATCACAGAGAGCGCTGGAGCAGATAGCGTGAAATAGCGTGAAGTAATTTGTAGCGTGTGTAGCGTGGAGCCTGCGGTTCTGCGTATCATGGCAATGAAGGTCTGGAAGGCTGTGAATGCGGAACACCTACAAATACAGGACGTGAGCGTACCGGCGAATACTTTTATTACAGGCATTGCCGGTATCGGCGGCTACCTGCCGCTGCCGTTAGTTGCTTTAGTTTCCCCCTTTGTCTGGCTCGCGGATTCCCCTGAACATATGAAGTAGGGAGGCGTTGCGGTGCGCTGAACGCTTCTGCCAGGTATGCAATTTCCGTTTGCGATGAAGTGATTGCATGCCGCTCGCGGTTTTCTAGCTTGCCGGAAAGCGTGTTCGGCTTATAATACGCGCGCTTTATCCAGCCCGCGCCCCTGTAGCATGAAGGTCGTGCAGTTGATTTGTAATCATCAGGTCGTGGTTCGATTCCGCGCAGGGGCACCAGGGCGAAGCAAAACAGCTGTTCAAGAATATTCAGCATGCTTTTATTTCAGCGGCGCGGTAAACGTAGGCAGTGTGGTGCGGCTGTGCTGAAGTGTAATGCGCCATGACCAAACTCAGGCAGACCCGGCAGATGATCGACGCGGCCATGGCGGACGCACAACGGCCGGCGTTGGCGCTTTCCGGTGGTAAGGACTCGCTCCTTTTATTGGCTTTGTGCAAACCGTATCGTAAGCGTTTGCATGTCGTCTGGGCGCGGACAAGCGAAACGTTTCCGCACATGGTCGATTTTATGCGCGAAGCAACGCGCGGTTGGGATTTCCAGGAACTGGTCAGCGACCAGTCTGCTTATTTTGCGACGCACGGTTTCCCGTCGGCGCTGATTCCAGTGCGGCACCGACCGCACGAGAAAAATCCGGGAATCCTCATTCAGTCCAACGGGTATTGCTGCAAGGCGCTCCAGTACAAACCCTTGGCGCGCTATCTCAAAGAGTACGGAACCGATCTGGTCTTGCACGGGCAGACGGCCGAAGATCTGCTGAATCATAAAACCTCATTTCCAGCCATGCTGAGCCCTTTGCCGCGTAGGCGGATTGTGGCGCCTTTGCGTGACTGGACGGCTGAGGAGGTACTGGCCTATTGCCAGCGACGGCGTGTGCCATTGCCTGAGCAATATGCTACGGGCTTGGCCGATTCGCTGGAATGCTGGAACTGTACCGTGCGCATTGATCTGGCTCGTTTTCGCTGGATGCAGGCGCATTACCCGGTACTGGCGGAAAAACTCGGCGCTTTGTTGGGATCGGTCTATGGTGCGGCGATTACCGATTACGAAACGCACATCGCCCCGGTGCTTGATGCCGCCAGAAATAAGGAAAAAGATCAGAAAACCAAGGTGGCTACGGCCTAGCGGCTGGTGTTAGCTGAATGCTGGTCTGTGCGCACCGCATCTGCCCAGCAGTTGGGTGTTTCGTAGAGCCTGACGCGTTCTAGCCGCAGATGGTTGCCAAAGTTGTCGCAGAATATATGGTCGAGAATGGCAAAAGCAGTTTCGGCCAGATTTTCTGCCGTTGGAATACATTCGAGAACGACGGTTTTGTGGCCGGGCAGCGTTTTCAGGAATTCGACGACGGCCGTATCGCCGGCATAAACGAGAAAAGCATGATCCCAGTGGTCGACCAGATGCCGTTTTGCCAGCGTCTTGATGTCGGCAAAATCCATCACCATACCGTTGGCTGCTTCGCCGTCATGGCGGATGATGTTGCCGGCCAGGGTGATTTCGAGAACGTAACGATGACCGTGAAGATGACGGCAATGGCTTTTATGATCGGGGATACGGTGGCCGGCGTCAAACTCCAGGCGGCGAGTGATGAACATGGGAAAATCCGGAGGAAAAATCAGCGCGCTGATTATATCGGAATCGCCATGACTGTTTTTGAAAGCGCATGTGATCTGTAGGCGTGTATGGCGGTGCGTGCAAGCATTCGACTATCCGACCATCGACTATCATTACATTTTTGATTACCCCGTAATATCTGTCACATACCATGCTGACCGTCTCCGACCATCGCCGCGACAGCGCCGGAATGACTTATGTATACCCTGTCGTTTCTCGCCGCGCGGGCGGTGTTTCCGTCGGCATCAACCTCAATACGAATAACGCCTGCAACTGGGCGTGCCTGTACTGCCAGGTACCGGAGCTGAAGCGGGGCGGGCCGCCGCCGATCAATCTCGACCGGCTGGAAATGGAGCTTCGCTGTTTTTTGCGGGAAGCCGTACATGGGGACTATCTGGTGCGCAACGCGCCGCCAGAAGCGCGCCGCCTGGTGGATGTGGCGTTTTCTGGGAATGGTGAGCCAACCAGTGCGGCCGAGTTTGCCGATGCCGTATTGCGGCTGGAACGTGTGCTACAGGATCTGTCGCTGCTCGGCGTACTCAAGGTACGCTTGATTACCAACGGCAGTTTGATGCATCGTGAAAATGTGCAATTAGGCCTTGCCCGTATCGCCCGGCTGGGCGGTGAAGTTTGGTTCAAACTGGATCGGGCGACGGCTGCGGGCGTGCGTCGTATCAACGGCGTCGGTCATTTTTCATCGGCACGGCTGTGCGCAACGGTACGTCAGTGTGCGCAACTTGCACCCATCTGGATTCAGACATGCTGGTTCGCGCTGGACGGCGAAGCGCCGTCGGCGCTGGAACAGGACGCCTATTTGGCGTGTATTGACCTGCTGCGGCCGTATATTCAGGGGGTGCTGCTTTATGGGCCGGCTCGCCCTTCCTTGCAGCCTGAATCGTTTCGCATCTCTGTGGTGCCTCCGGCGATCATGCAGGGTGTTGCAGACAGGATCGAAGCGCTTGGCGTCAAGGTCATCATGACGCCCTGAATGCGCGTGAACGTAAAGTCGCGTAATGGTTAATGTAAAGCGTAGGCATCGTAAAAAATCAGTTTTGGGCATCTGCCCCGTGATGGAATTCGGGTAGAATCCCTTGCGTTTATTGATAGGGAATGGATCAGGAATGGCATTAATCGTCCAGAAATTTGGCGGCACTTCGGTAGCAACGACCGAACGTATCAAGAATGTGGCAAAGCGCATTGCCCGCTGGAAGAAGCGAGGCCATGATGTCATTGTCGTTCCGTCGGCCATGTCCGGGGAGACGAATCGCTTGATTGCACTGGCTAAAGAAATCTCCGCCTTGCCCGATCCGCGTGAACTGGATGTGATTGCCTCAACCGGCGAGCAGGTGACGATCGGCCTACTTTCCATGGCGTTGCAGGAACTGGGGCTGAAAGCCAAGAGCTATACCGGTCCGCAAGTCAAGGTATTGACGGATAGCGTATTTACCAAGGCGCGAATTCTGAAGATCGATGGCACGTTGATCCGTAAGGATCTGGACGCGGGTTATATCGTTGTCGTCGCCGGTTTCCAGGGAGCTGACGAAGCGGGCAATATCACGACGCTTGGGCGTGGCGGTTCCGATACCTCGGCCGTGGCGTTGGCAGCCGCACTGCATGCCGACGAATGCCAGATTTATACCGACGTGGATGGCGTCTATACAACCGATCCGCGCATCGTCCCGGAAGCGCGCAAACTCGATGCCATCACCTTCGAAGAAATGCTGGAAATGGCTAGTCTTGGCTCGAAAGTACTGCAAATCCGCGCTGTCGAGTTCGCTGGAAAATATAAGGTCAAGCTGCGTGTGCTTTCCAGCTTCGAGGACGAAGGTGAGGGAACCCTGATTACTGTTGAGGAAGAAAAAACAATGGAACAACCGATCATTTCTGGCATTGCCTTCAACCGCGATGACGCCAAACTGACCATTTTTGGCGTGCCCGACAAGCCCAGCATCGCATACCAGATTCTTGGGCCGATCGCCGACGCCAACATCGACGTTGACATGATCATCCAGAATGTCAGCCAAGAAGGACTGACGGATTTTTCATTCACCGTCAATCGCAGCGACTACGCCAAAGCCAAGGCAATTCTCGAACAGAACGCAGCCGGGCTTGGTGCGCGCGGCGTAACCGGCGACAACAAAACCTGCAAGGTTTCTATTGTTGGCGTCGGCATGCATTCCCACCCGGGTATTGCCAGCCGGATGTTCAGTGCGCTGGGCGCGGAAGGTATCAACATTCAGATGATTTCAACCTCGGAAATCAAGATTTCTGTGGTCATTGAAGAAAAATATTTGGAATTGGCCGTCCGCATTCTGCACCGCACATTCGGCCTTGATAAAGAATGAACAATTCCGTTGAATTGACCGGGCGCTGCTAAACGGCTATCATCGCGCCCTTCCGGAGACGTGGCCGAGAGGTCGAAGGCACTCCCCTGCTAAGGGAGCATGCGGGCAAAACCTGCATCGAGGGTTCGAATCCCTCCGTCTCCGCCAAACCCAGTAAAGACGGCCTTTCCGGCCGTCTTTGATTTTCTGGGCTATTTTCTTGTTAGATTATTCCAAAAAATATAAGTAGAAGCCGTTATGTGAGATATTGTGTGAGATAACTAATAACTACGGAAATTATTCGTATACGAATCTATCTTTGGGATAGTTAAATAAAACGCCTCTTAATGGTGATTCCAAGGTTCGGAAGCTACTTATTTTCAAGACACTACCTATTTCGAGCTGTTTCTAGTACTCAAGAATGATGCGTATAAATTAATGATCTTCTACTCAGCCAGTCCATTGATTTTAATCGTATCTGGCTGTTTAGATAGCGGCGGAGAATAAAAATAGCGCTAGTTTCTTTTACCGCATTAGTCTTGTATTAGGTTGGGTATTGGAGCCTAGTTTCTTGAGTTATTTTTCATTTAAGCGGCTGCATAGTGCTATCTAACATACTACTAAAACCATTAATCTAATTTTGCGGAAATTTATGCCGCATCATATACGTCAAAGATAGGGGAATCGTTGCCGCAGTGTTTGCCAGGTTTCCCAGATGAAGAAACTGCGCCGTGCCAGCCGAAATACGCGGCGACCATTCAGAATAGTCAACGTGGTAACGGCAAGTCCAGCGAGTAGCGGGTGACGTTTGACGTAGCTGATACCCGTATTGATGTACATGCGTGCAACATCAATCCGGTTGAGGGCGACTTGTACCGGTTGCGTTTCCGCGGACAGGAAGTAGCGCTGTGTTGTAATGCGTTCAAGCAGCATGCCCCGCTGCAGCTGGATGTCATTCAGCCGGCGCATCGTGTTGCCCTATCGCAGCTTTCAATTGACGGAGATCCTCTTCCAATTCGGAGAGGCTGGCGTCAAACATCCGCCTGGGACGTTGCACGGCCCGTTTCAACCCGAACGCTAGCCAGATACTGGCACCCAGAAATGCTGCGCAGGAAATTCCCAATATAAGTACCCGGCTTTCCCAGAATGCCACCGTCAGAAACAAGACCAGCATGAGGAGGCCGATGCTTAGGCAGAAAGCCAGCCCAAGGGCTAGCAAAAAGAGCTGGAATGCCCGTAATTTTTCCTCTTCCAGCTCATTGCCCAACAATTCGAGGCGTGTTCTGCCGCTCGCCAGCAATGTGGCCGCCAGATTTTTCAGGGCGGAAAACAGGCTGCCCCGGTAGCCAGGCGTGGTACTCATGAAATTCCGCGCAAAAAATCCCAGAAACTTCAGATTCAACGACGGCTAGCGAAAATCCCGATCAACAAGCCAATGCTGGCGGCAATGCCGACGGCCTGCCAAGGATTTTCCTTGACATAGACATCTGTGGCGTGCGCGGCGGCTTGCGTTCTGCCGATCAGTTCATTTTCAACATCAATGAGCCGCGTCTTGGCGTCTTCCAGCCGTTCGCTGATTTGCCCGCGCAGTTCGACAACTTTTTCACCCGCCAGGTCGGCGGTGGCGCGCAAGATTTCCTCGGCGTCGGCAATCACAATTTTCAGATCTTCGACGAGCTTCTGTTTGCTCAGGTTAATCGAAAATTCGGATTCACTCTGTTTGGACTTGGATTGTCTGGGCATGATGATTTCCTTGCGTTGAGTTAAGTAAAAGTCAATCGGAGTTGCTCTGGGCGCCGTACTATCTATCGCCAAGGCATGCTGGGATGCCTTTCATGACACATAAATTCGTATACGGCATTCAGATGCAGGGTAACGAATTTGGCGTTTTGAATCAATTAAAATTCATTATGCGTAATCATAGTCGATGCGTAACGGGGCATGATCGGAAAAGCGTTCGGCTTTATAAATTTCTGCGGAACGCGCCCTATTGGCTAGTTCGGGTGTTGCCAATTGATAGTCGAGCCGCCAACCGATATTTTTAGCCCAGGCCTGACCGCGATTGCTCCACCAGGTGTAGCAGGCGTCTGTCGCATCCGGATGCAGACGACGGTAAACATCGACCCAGCCTGCTTCGTTGAGCGTTTTGCCGAACCAGGCACGCTCTTCCGGCAAGAATCCGGAATTTTTCTGGTTATTTTTCCAGTTTTTGAGATCGATTTCCTGGTGGGCGATATTCCAGTCACCACAAACGACGATATCACGCTTTTCACGTGCTAACTGGGACAAGATGGGATAGAAACCATCCATGAACCGAAATTTAGCCGCTTGTCGCTCAGGCGAACTCGATCCGGAAGGCAGATACAGTGAAATTACCGACAGCCGGCCGATATCCACGCGCAGGTAGCGGCCTTCAGCGTCGAACTCAGGGATGCCGATACCTTGTTGAACCGCATCCGGCGGGTGGCGACTCCAGATGCCGACACCGCTGTAGCCTTTTTTCTCAGCCAGATGATAGTGTGCGTGCATGCCGGCAGGAGAAAGCATATCAGGCGCCAGATCGGCGGCCTGCGCCTTGATTTCCTGCAGGCAAACGACGTCGGCGTTCTGGCAGGCTTGCCAGGGAGCAAAGCCTTTGCGCCACGCCGAGCGAATTCCATTGAGATTTAGGGTAATGATGCGTAACATACAAGCCGTGACTCAGATAATGCTTGGTATTTCATGGATTTTCGTCAGGAATTCATAGAATTCGCCCTGAACCTGAATGTACTCCGTTTCGGCGAATTCAAGACTAAGGCCGGCCGCCTGTCACCGTACTTCTTCAATGCCGGGCTATTTAATGACGGCGTGGCGCTCGACCGACTTTCGCAATTTTACGCCAAGGCGATCCTTGCCAGCGGTGCATCGATGGACATGCTGTTCGGCCCCGCCTATAAAGGGATTCCGCTAGTTGCCGTGAGCGCTTTGGCACTTGCGCGCGCTGGTCGTAATGTGCCTTTTGCCTTCAATCGCAAAGAGGTGAAGGATCATGGCGAAGGCGGCCATATCATTGGCGCGAAACTGGCAGGGCGCGTGTTGGTCATCGACGATGTGATTTCTGCCGGTACCTCTGTGCGCGAATCGGTCGAGATCATCCGTGCTGCTGGGGCCGAGCCATGCGGTGTCGTGATTGCGCTCGATCGCATGGAACGGGGGACGGGCGCCCTCTCTGCCGTGCAGGAAGTCGAACAGGATTTTGGAATCCCAGTTGTCGCCGTGGCGACGCTCAATGACCTGATGGGTTTTCTGAGCCATCATCCGGAATTCAAGGCGCATGAAAATGCGGTTTTACAATATCGTCGTCAGTATGGTGTCAATTAGTATGTCAAAAAAACTGTTTACGAATCTTGCCATTTTCGGCACTTTGTCTTTATTTGGCGGTGCGGTGTTCTCTGCTGGCAAAACGACCGGCCAGTCGTCAGGCGCGGTGTATTGCTGTAATGATGCGGGTGGGCGGCAGGTTTGCGGCGATCTTTTGCCCCAGGCGTGTTTTGGCCGTGCCTACCGCGAGGTTGGCCGTAGCGGATCGACCATCCGTAAGGTTCCTGCGCCGCTGACCGCCGAACAGCGGGCGCAGCGGAAAATTGAGGAAGAAAAACGCAAGATCGAGGAAGAAAAACGTAAAGAGCAGGATCTGAAAGATCGGGCTTTGCTCAATACCTATGGTAGCGAAGCCGAGATCGATGCGATGCAAGCGCGTGCCGAGAAGGATATTTTGCAGTCGATCAAGAATGCCGAAGCCAAAATAGAAAGCGCCAAACAGGCGCGTAAGAAATATGAAGAAGAAGCCGAGTTTTATAAGAAAAAGCCTATGCCACCTGAAGTGCAGAAGGGACTAAAGGAAGGTGACGTCGAAATCAATGCGCAAACGTCACTGATTGAGGCCAAGAAAAAAGAGCTGGAAACTGTTCGCGCCAAATATGGCGAGGAGAAAGCGCGTTTCGTTGAGCTGAGCAAGCGTCCGCGTTCTCGTTGATCTTGTATTTTTCTGATCGGTCGCAATTGACCGTACGCTAAGGCAAGCCCTATGCACAAGGTGCGGCATGAATAGCGTAGCGCCTTGCTTTTGTCCTCTTGGTTAATCTGTCAATTTGCGTCGCAACAGCTCATTGACCTGTTGCGGGTTGGCTTTACCCTTGGCGGCTTTCATTATCTGACCGACCAATGCATTGAATGCTTTCTGCTTGCCTGATTTGAATTCGGCAACCATGACTGCATTGGTGGCCAGCACATCATCGACCAATTTTTCGATGGCGCCGCTATCGGTAATCTGCCGCAGGCCGCGCTGTTCGATGATGGCGTCGGCACTGGCGCCTTCTCCGCTCCAGAGGGCTTCAAAAACCTTCTTGGCAATGGCGTTGGAGATCGTGTTGTCGGCAATGCGCGCTGCCAGACCGCCGAGCTGCGCGGCACTGACGGGCGATTCGCCAATGGTTTTGTCTTCTTTGTGCAGACGTGCGGCCAGATCGACCATGACCCAGTTGGCGCAGATTTTAGCGGCAAACTTTCCGGCAACGGCAACCGCGGCCTCGAAATAGTCGGCCATTTCAAGCGATGCGGTGAGCGCAGCGGCATCATAGGCAGAAAGCCCATAGTCTGCGCTGAAACGTTGTTTCTTGGCATCGGGCAGTTCCGGCAAAGCGGCGCGTTCGCGCTCGATCCAGTCGTGGTCAATAAAAAGCGGCAGTAGATCGGGGTCAGGAAAGTAGCGATAGTCGTGCGCGTCTTCTTTGGATCGCATGGCGCGTGTTTCGCCGGTGCTCGGATCAAATAGCACGGTGGCTTGGCGAATGGCGCGGCCTTCCTCGATTTCGGCAATTTGCCACTGCACTTCGTAATCGATAGCCTGTTGCAGGAAACGGAATGAGTTGAGATTCTTGATTTCGCGCCGCGTCCCGAATTCTTGCTGCCCCAGCGGACGTACCGATACGTTAGCGTCGCAGCGGAACGAGCCTTCCTGCATGTTGCCGTCGCAGATGCCGATCCAGCGCACGAGTGCGTGCAGGGCGCGCGCATAAGCGGCGGCTTCCGCCGATGATCTCAGATCCGGTTCGCTGACAATTTCAAGCAGTGGGGTGCCGGCGCGGTTGAGGTCGATACCCGAAGCGCCGTGAATCCCTTCATGGATAGATTTACCGGCATCTTCCTCCAGATGCGCGCGCGTCAGGCGGATTGTTTTCTCCGTCGTCTCCTCGCCTTGACCGAGCTGGATGTGCACCTGGCCGCCGCTGACGACGGGTAGTTCAAACTGGCTGATCTGATAGCCTTTGGGCAAATCCGGATAAAAATAGTTTTTGCGGGCAAATACCGATTTGGGCGCGATGTTGCCCCCGACGGCCAGGCCAAAGCGAATGGCGCATTCCACCGCACCGCGGTTGAGCACCGGCAGCACGCCCGGCAAAGCGATATCGACGGCATTGGCCTGCACGTTCGGCTCGGCACCGAAGGCGGTCGAACTGCCGGAAAAAATCTTTGAATGGGTCAGCAGCTGGACGTGCGTTTCAATGCCAATGACGACTTCCCATGATTTCATCGTTTATTTCTCTCTGTATTCAGGCACAACGGCCATTACGCGGATTGACCAGAATCGGCCACAGATAATCGACAGCGTCGCCGCTGCATTGCGCACGGCAATTATGAAAGGCGATCGTGACGCCCTTGTTTTGTTCCCATAGGCGAATCAGGCAGGCATTGGCCGGATTGTGCAATTCGACATTGGGTATGCGGGATGTTTGTGTGAATGCAGGCAAGTCGAAGCGACAGACGCCGTGTTTGGGAATTCCGATTTCTGCACTCAGGCGCTTGACTTCGGCACGTTCCACCAATAGATCGAGGCGGCCCTTGCCGCCGTTGACGTCCTTGAACGTGCACGCCGCCTTGACATTCAGCGCCCGGTCGTGAATTTGCTGCATCTTTCGTCCGCGCAGCCGGCGCAGGGTTTGTGGGCTGATTTGACCCGTCTGGATATGTCCAGAGGCTGATGTCTCTTTTTTAGCTTTATCGCCAGTGGCCTGATCGGTGGTTGCACACGCTGCCAGCAAAGTTGTCAGCATGGCGGCAAGGCATAGGCGCTGTATGCCGGGGATTCTTCCGGCGTAGCCAGCATGCCGTCTGTTTCGGGAAATTTCGGCCATCGTCAGAAACATGTGTTTTTCTCCAGTCAAACCCATGCTGTTAAGGAATCTTTGTATTGCGGTGTTTGCCCCGTTATGCCGCAAGTGCCGGCGGCTGGCGCAGGTGCCAGTCGGTGGCTTGCTGATAACGGTGTGCGATATTGAGTAGCCGTGCTTCGCTGAAATAGTCGCCGATCAACTGCAGCCCGACCGGCAATGGGGATGTTTGGCCGGAGAAACCGCAGGGGATCGACATGCCGGGCAGGCCGGCAAGATTGACGGCTACGGTGTAAATGTCCGACAGATACATTTGCACCGGGTTGCCGATTTTCTCACCCAGTCTGAACGCTGGGATTGGATAGGTTGGCCCCATAATGACGTCGCAATGTTTGAACGCTTCGGCAAAGTCTGCCGCAATTAGGCGGCGGACGCGCTGAGCTTGCAGATAATAGGCATCGTAGTAGCCATGCGACAATACATAAGTACCGATCAGAATGCGCCGCTTGACTTCGATGCCAAAGCCTTGCGAGCGGCTTTTTGCATACATATCGTTAAGGTCGGCGTATTTCGGGGTACGATAGCCGTAGCGGACGCCGTCGTAGCGCGACAGGTTAGTGCTGGCTTCAGCCGAGGCAATGACGTAATAAGTAGGTACCGCCAGTTTCAGGTTCGGTAGGCTGACTTCCACGGTTGTCATGCCCAGTTTTTGGTATTCGGCCACGGCGGCTTCGACGCGCGCCGTGACCTCGGCGTCGCACCCCTCTCCATAAAATTCCTTGGGTAGGCCAATTTTTAGGCCGGCCAGAGGTTTATCGAGATCGCGTGTGTAATCTTCGGCCGGACGGTCAAGGCTGGTCGAATCGCGCTCATCGAAACCGGCCATGGCGTTGAGCAACATGGCACAATCTTCCGCCGTATGCGCGATCGGCCCACCCTGGTCGAGCGAGGATGCATAGGCAATCATGCCGTAGCGTGAAACCGTGCCGTATGTTGGCTTGATGCCGCTCAGATTGCAGAGTGCCGCCGGCTGACGGATCGAACCGCCTGTGTCGGTGCCTGTCGCCGCGGGCGCCAGCAGGGCCGCCACCGCGGCTGCCGAACCGCCCGAAGAGCCGCCTGGCGACCTTTCCATATCCCAAGGATTGCGGGTTGCACCGTAATATGAAGTCTCGTTCGATGCGCCCATAGCAAATTCGTCCATATTCGTTTTTCCCAGAGTGACCACGCCGGCGGCATTGAGCCGTTCGACTACCGTGGCGTCGTAGGGACTTACGAAGTTACCCAGCATCTTTGAGCCACAGGTCGTCAGCCAGCCCTTGGCGCAGAAAATGTCCTTCTGCGCCAGTGGAATGCCGGTCAATGGTGTGGTCTGCCCGGCGGCAATGCGGGCATCTGCCGCCGCCGCCTGCGCCAAACTTTTTTCCGGAACGATGGTGATGTAGGCATTGAGTGCCGGATTGATGCGTTCGATTCGGTCGAGATAACTACGGGTCAGTTCAACGCTGGAAATTTCTTTGTTCGCCAGCGCCGCGGCCAGTAACTTGATGTCATGCGGAATCATTCGATCACCTTTGGCACGATAAAGAGTCCGGCTTCGGTCCGCGGTGCGATTGCCAGAAAATCTTCGCGCCGGTTGCTTTCTGTCACGATGTCAGGACGCAAACGCTGGCCGAGATCGAGTACATGTGCCATTGGTTCGATGCCATGTGTGTCGACAGCCTGGAGTTGTTCGATTAGTCCGATGATGTCATCGAGCTGCGCGCGAATCGTTTCGTTTTCGTCGGCGCTGATTTCAAGCTGCGCCAATTGCGCTACGCGCTTTACGTGTTCATGGGTGATCGACATAGAAAAGTAGAAAAAATAAAAATAGTGGGAAAAATCAAAAGGTCAACTCATCAAAATAATGGCTGTATAAGGTATCATAAAAGCTTTACCAGCCGCAGTATGGCGGCGTTTTTGGATACTTAGGCATGTTCAGTTTCTTACGCAGTTATTTTTCGAACGATCTTGCCATTGATCTTGGTACCGCGAATACCCTGATTTACATGCGCGGCAAGGGCATCGTTCTCGACGAACCTTCAGTGGTTGCCATCCGCATGGATGGCGGTCCGAACTCCAAGCGGGTGATTCAAGCGGTGGGGCAGAGCGCCAAGGAAATGCTTGGCAAGGCGCCCGGACAAATTACTGTCATCCGGCCGATGAAAGATGGGGTCATCGCTGATTTTACGTGGACCGAGCAGATGCTCAAGCAGTTTATTCGCAAGGTGCACGACTCGCGCCTGCTGTCGCCCAGTCCGCGCATTATCGTTTGTGTGCCGTCCGGTTCGACACAGGTGGAACGCCGCGCTATCCGTGATTCGGCCGAGAATGCGGGTGCCCGGCAGGTGTTCTTGATTGAAGAACCGATGGCGGCGGCAATTGGCGCCGATCTGCCTGTCGCCGAAGCAACCGGTTCGATGGTTGTCGATATTGGCGGCGGCACGACGGAGGTTGGCGTGATTTCGTTGGGCGGCATGGTGTATTCCGGTTCGGTGCGTATCGGCGGCGACAAACTCGATGAAGCGATCATTAACTACATCAGCCGTAACTACGGCATGCTGGTCGGCGAGAATACGGCGGAAAGCATTAAGAAGCAGATCGGCTCGGCTTTCCCCGGCACAGAAGTGCAGGAAATGGAGGTTTCCGGTATCAATAAGGCCGAAGGTATCCCGCGCAAATTTACGATTTCCTCAAACGAAATTCTCGAAGCATTGACCGATCCGCTCAACAGCATTGTCTCTGCCGTCAAGTCAGCGCTGGAGAAGACGCCACCCGAGTTGGGCGCTGATATTGCCGACAAGGGACTGGTGCTGACGGGTGGCGGCGCGCTTCTGCACGATCTCGACCGCTTGCTGATGGAAGAAACGGGGCTGCCGGTGATCGTTGCCGAAGAGCCGCTGACCTGCGTTGCGCGTGGCTGCGGAATCGCGCTCGAACGCATGGACAAGCTGGGCAGCATTTTCGCTTCGGATTGACCGGGGTGGATCATCGTGGATGCGCGCCCGGCCAATTCGGCGCGCGCCCACAGTGCGTAGCGCGGTTTTGATCCGTCCGTTTGCCGGCGTGATTCGTTAGCGGAGTGGTCAGGATGACCGGAGTGATGTGCCCGGGTGCATATTGTTTTTTTCAGTCATTTTGCTATTGCTGAAGTTTTTTCTCGAAACTTTGCATGGATCATCAGCCGCCGCCATTTTTTAAACGAGGCCCCGCTCCGCTAGCGCGTTTGTTCTTTTACGTGACCTTGTCGCTGGTGCTGATTGTGATCGATGCGCGCTTTCATACGCTGGATCTGGCGCGCCAGAGCCTTTCCCTGATCACTGATCCGTTACAGCGGGCGGCGCAGATGCCTGCTGCCTTGTTGGTTCAGGCACGCGCTTATCTCTCTAGCGTTGCACGTCTGCAAGAAGAAAATTTCCGGATGAAGCGCGAGCAGCTTGATAATGCCGCTAGCCTGACGCGTACCGAGCAGCTTGAGCGTGAAAATGCCAGACTACGCCGCTTGCTGGAGCTTCGTGAGCGCGAGCATCCCAGTGGGGTCGTTGCGCAGATTCTGCATGCCGTGCGCGATCCCTATACTCAGCGTATCGTCGTCGACAAAGGACAGATGGCGACGGTTAGCGCCGGGCAGCCGGTCATCGATGACGTGGGTGTCATCGGCCAGGTGACGCGCGTTTTTCCTTTTGCCGCCGAGATTACATTGCTGACCGACAAAGATCAGTCGATTCCCGTCCAGGTTGTGCGCAACGGCCTGCGTTCGATAGCGTTTGGTTTGGGCGACGGACAGTTGGAGCTGCGTTTTATGCCTGCCAACGCCGATATCAATAATGGCGACCTGATCGTCACGTCCGGCCTGGACGGCGTGTTTCCGCGCGGTTTGCCCGTGGCACGGGTAACGCATATCGAACGCAATGCGTCCTATGCGTTTCCGCGGATCTTCTGTAAGCCGTTGGCCGGAGTGGAAAATTATAACGAAGTCATGGTGCTGGCCGTGCGCGAGCCGATGGCGATTCCAGAAGAACTGCGGACTCCGCGCCCGTCGGCGGGTGGCAAGTCCGGGAAGAAAAAACGACCCAAAAGGGGCTAATGTATGCAAGCGACTCACGCCTCATCGCGTATCCTACAACCGGCCAATCCCTGGTTTATCCGGTTGAGCCTGCTGGTTGCGCTGTTACTGAATTTTATGCCGGCGTCTTCCTGGCTGTGGATACCCGACTGGGTCGCCTTGACGCTTGTTTTCTGGTGTGTCCGCGAGCCGCGTTACGTTGGGATGGGATACGCCTTTCTTTTTGGGTTGGCGATGGACGTGGCCGATGCCAGCCTGATGGGGCAGCACGCCCTGGCGTATGTCATCATCGCCTATCTGGCCATGTTGCTTTCCCGGCGTATTCTTTGGTTCTCGCTGGGGCAGCAGGCGCTGCATGCCTTGCCGCTGCTCCTGATTGCGCCCGCCGTCCAGTTGGCTGTGCGTCTTCCCCTCGGCGTCGAATTTCCGGGGCTGCCGTATTTTGCCGGCCCATGCATTGCCGCCGCGCTATGGCCGCTGCTGACTTTTATCCTGCTGTTGCCGCAATATCAGCCGATCGAACGCGACGCCAACCGGCCAATCTGAGTCGAGGATTTTCTCTTTGTTCAGCGATTCCCGCTATTTCATTCCGCAGCATTTTACAGATAGCGAAGCCGGGCGCTTCCGCTTTCGCATCTATTTTGCGGCGGGCGCGGTGCTGCTGGCTTTTTCTCTCCTGACGGCTCGTTTCGTCTATCTGCAGATCCTTCGGCATGATTATTACGTTACCCGCGCCGAGGATAATCGTATTGCACTGATCCCTGCGCCGCCTAATCGCGGCCTGATTACCGACCGCAACGGTGTCGTGCTGGCACGTAATTATTCGGCGTTCACATTGGAGATCACGCCGTCCAAGGTCGATGACCTGGAGGCGACGATTGAAGGACTGGCTGAGATCATCGACATCCAGCCGAAGGACAAGCGGCGTTTCCGCCGTCTGCTCGGGGAGAAAAACAAATCCTTTGAAAGTTTGCCGTTGCGCACACGTCTTAGCGAAGAAGAAGTCGCACGTTTTGCCGTCAATCGCTATCGCTTCCCCGGCGTCGAAGTCAAAGAGCGGCAATTCCGTGAATATCCGCTGGGGCCGGTGGCTGCGCATGCCATTGGTTATATCGGGCGCATCAACAAGGATGACCTGAACTATATCGACAAGAAGGAGCAGACGGCCAATTACAAGGGCAGTGACCACATTGGTAAGATCGGCCTCGAAAAATCCTACGAATTTCATTTGCACGGTCAGACGGGTTACGAGGAAGTCGAGATCGATGCGGGCGGGCGGGCGCTGCGCAGCCTGGCGCGCACGCCGCCGACGCCGGGCGGCGATCTGACGCTGACACTCGATACCGGACTTCAGGCGGTCGCGGAGAAGGCCTTTGGTGATCGGCGCGGCGCGCTAGTCGCCATTGAACCGTCGACGGGCGGCATTCTGGCCTTGGTCTCGATGCCCAATTTCGATCCCAATCTATTTGTTGACGGCATTCGCCAGGAAGACTGGGAGGCGCTCTATAAATCGCCGGATCGACCGATGGTCGATCGTGCGCTGAACGGCGCGTACCCGCCGGGTTCGACCTTCAAGCCGTTTATGGCGCTGGCAGCGCTGGAAAGCGGCAAGCGCACGCCTGGCCAGACGACGTTCGATCCCGGCTATTTCCGGTTTGGCGGGAATACATTCCGCGACAGCAAGCGGGGCGGGCATGGCGTGGTGAATATGCACCAGTCAATCGTCCATTCCTGCGATACCTATTACTACGCGCTGGCCAACGACATGGGGATCGACACGATCGCCCGTTATATGGCGCAGCTGGGCTTTGGGCAGAAAACCGACATCGACATTGAAGGCGAGTCGACGGGCGTACTGCCTTCGCCGGAATGGAAGCGCAAGCGCTTCCGGCGTCCCGAGCAACAAAAATGGTACGCCGGCGAGACAATCTCGATCGGTATCGGACAGGGATATAACGCTTATACGCCGTTGCAACTGGCGCAAGCGACAGCGACGCTCGCCAACGACGGTGTGATGTACCGCCCGCATTTAGTCAAGCATATCGTCAATGCCCGAACGGGTGAAAAGACGCTGATCGAGCCGGAGCCACTGCGTAAATTGCCGTGGAAACAGCGGCATTTCGACATCGTTAAAAAAGCGATGATGGGCGTCAACAGGGAAGGTACAGGGGCGCGTGCGTTTGCGGGCGCTCCGTACACCTCGGGCGGCAAAACAGGAACGGCGCAGGTGTTCAGCCTGAAAGGCGGAGAATACCGGGCTAGCCGTATCCGGCGAGAACTGCGTGATCATGCGCTGTTCATTGCTTTCGCGCCGGTTGAAGCGCCGAAAATCGCCCTGGCCGTATTGGTCGAAAATGGTGGTTTCGGCGCACAGTCTGCCGCACCGATTGCGCGTGCGGTGCTCGACTATTACCTACTCGGCAAAGCCGCGAAAGGCGCTGTCAAGGAGGACGAAGATGCCCACGAGGACGATGATGTGCATGAAGGATCCGAAGAACACGAAGAGGCGCGGGATGCGCGCGATGGCGGCGAGAAAGGCGAAGATGAGGCCGCGGTGATGCACGCTGACCCGAGGCTTGCCGCCCCATCGGCGGTAGAGCGCCCTCATGGGGCATCGATCGATGCCGGGGCAATGGAGCCGCCTGATTCGATCCGTCCCGGCCATCCAGCGGCACCAGGCATGCCGGCTGACCCGGCCCAACCGGCGCGTCCCGCGCGCGCAGACGGCCAGAAGGAATGAACGATGTTTGGTGAATATGTCCGCCGTTTCTTCAGCCGGCTCCTGGCCAATATTGACCTGGGTCTGTTCGGCATCGTTCTACCGCTGCTGCTGATCGGTCTGGCTACGGTTTTCAGCGCTACCTATGATACGGGCAGCCGGGTGTTCAGCCACCTGCTCAACATGGCGGTCGGCCTGGGGGTCATGTGGGGAGCCGCCCAGTGTCCGCCGCAGCGATTGATGCGTTTCTCCTTGCCGCTGTATGGCGTGGGCATCGTTCTGCTGGTGCTGGTTTTTCCGCTGGGCGTCGTCGTCAACGGCGCGCGCCGCTGGCTCTCCCTGGGTATCATCCGCATTCAACCCTCAGAAATTTTCAAGATCGCCACCCCGCTGATGCTGGCCTGGTATTTCCACAAATATGAAGCGGTGCTCAGCCTGCGCCATTATGCTGTTGCCTTCCTGCTGTTGCTTGTCCCGTTTGCGCTGATCGCCAGGCAGCCCGATCTGGGCACCGCTATTCTGGTGGGCGCCGCCGGCTTTTATGTGATTTTCTTTGCTGGCCTGCCCTGGAAAGTGATGGGCGGCATGCTTGCCGCCGCCGCTGCTGCTGCGCCATTCTTCTGGAGTGTGCTGCATGACTACCAGCGCAGGCGGATTCTGACGCTGCTTGATCCAACGACCGACCCGCTCGGTGCGGGCTACCACATCATCCAGTCAACCATCGCCATCGGTTCCGGCGGGCCGTATGGCAAAGGCTGGCTGGATGGAACGCAGACGCACCTTGAATTCATTCCGGAGCGCCATACAGATTTCATTTTTGCCGTTTTCGCGGAAGAGCATGGGCTGCTGGGGGCGATCATTCTGCTGACACTCTACGCGTTGCTGATCCTGCGCGGACTAATGATCGCAGCCAACGCTTCGACCCTCTTTTCCCGCCTGCTGGCCGGTTCAATCACGCTGAGTTTCTTTACCTACGCATTTATCAACATGGGCATGGTCAGCGGCATTCTGCCCGTCGTCGGCGTACCGTTGCCGTTCATGAGCTATGGCGGTACGGCTTTGGTGATGCTGTTTCTGGGCATTGGCATTTTGATGAGCATTCAGTCGCATCGCTCGCTCAACCGCAGATGATTGAAAGGAGGTGACGATGACCCGTCAAATATCGGCGCTAGCAGCCCCGACATCTGCATTACCCGCATTCGTCGGCGTGGTTTTGCGCAGGTTTTTCATTCTGGTGCTGGCGCCGTGCCTGCTGGCCGCCTGTGGCGGCGGGGAGCGCGTACGCGGCGGAAGCGGGACGGATGCGGTCGCTGCCTCCGGTAGGGCAGAGAGCAGCGACGCCCGTTCTACCCGGCGTGGCGGCGGCTACTACAAGGACGATGGCCCGGGCGACGAAATTCCCGACAATCTCGATGACTTGCCCGACGCCGTGCCGCGTCAGGAGCCGTTGCATCGCTTTGCTAACCGGCCGTACAACGTTTTCGGCAAATACTACACGCCTGCTTCCCACGTGCGGCCGTTTCGCCAGCGCGGCGTTGCCAGCTGGTACGGCAAGAAATTCCACGGCCAGAAGACTTCGACCGGCGAGCGCTACGACATGTTTGCGATGACCGCCGCGCACCCGACGCTGCCGCTGCCTTCCTACGCGCGTATTACCAACCCGGCCAACGGCAAGAGCGTCGTTGTCCGCGTCAATGACCGCGGTCCTTTTCATTCCAACCGGATCATCGATCTTTCCTACGCGGCGGCACATCGCCTCGGTTATATCAAAACGGGCAGCACCCTGGTCGAAGTCGAGGCGATCGTGCCGGGCAAAAATGAGGGCATGAGTCGCCTCAATGAAGCCCGCCTGGGCGCGAGCTCCCCAGGCGCCGTCTATGCCTACAATCAGCTGCCATCGCAGCCCTCCATTTCCCGCCTTCCGTCGCCCGTTGCCGACGAACGCGATGACATCGCCCGGATCATGGCGGAAAAGGACAAAGCGCGCGACGTGGCTGCCGCAGGCGATGAGGTGCCCATCCGCGCGCCCACATCCGGCATTTATTTGCAGATCGGCGCCTTTGCCAGCGGCGACAATGCCGAAAGCCTGCGCGCGCACCTGGCGCGTGAGCTGGACTGGCTCAATGGCGTGATTCACGTAATTCCCAGCGGCAGGCTATACCGCGTTCAGGTCGGCCCCTACGCCCAGCGCAGCGAAGCCGAACAGGCCGCTGAAAAAATTCATAGGACGTATGGGGGACAGAAACCGCGGCTCGTGACCTATAACCGCTGAACACGGCGTCCTAGGGGGCTTTCCGTTGTGCACCCGTCGTCGCGTAGTAGGCGGCGGATAGGTCGAGCGGCAGTTCTGCTGCACAGATGGCTTGCAGATGAACCGCGGTGGCCGGGCGGCGGCCACGTTTTCCCATTTCCCAGTTTTCCCGGCCATGCGCCGTCTTCACGCGGGAACGCTGCACTATGGCCGTCGATGATCCGCCTTGGCCGCTGTCGGGCTGCACGGCCGTTTTGAGTATGCCGTGCGGCTAAAGGGTTTCATCCAGCAGATAGTGCTGTGCGATCCAGGCCTGGCCGAGCGCCAGATTGCCGTCGTTGGGCGGTGCGCGGCGCGCTTCCAGCGTTTGCAGGCCACATTCGCCGATGCGGAAACGCAATTCCCGGGCAAAAAAGCGGTTTTGCAGGCATCTGCCGCTGAGGGCGATGTGGCTGTTTGCCGGCAGCAGCTTGTGCAGCCAGTCCGCCAGCGCGGCCGCCGTCGTCGCAAAGTACAGCGCCGCGCCGCGCCGCGCATCCGATTCCGAACGCAGGTGCAGAAACAGCGGGGAGAAATCAAGCTGTCCTTCCGCCGTGATTCGCCAGCCGCCGGCCAGCGGCTCGATTGTGCCGAAGTTCTCGGCAGCGCCTTCCATCAGCAGTCCGGCGTGCGACGGGAAGGCCGACGTCTGTGTCAGCCCGAGGAGCGCGGCCGCTGCATCGAACAGGCAGCCGAGACTGCTCGAATCCGCTTTCTCGGCATCGGAATCCAGTTGTGCCGCCAGGCGCGGCGCTTCTGCCTGCGCGGCGAAGCGGCGAGCGATTTCCCTGTTGCAGCCGATATGGTGGAGAACGGCCGCCGCTAGCCGCCACGGTTCATGCGCTGCTTCGCTGGTGCCCGCCAGGCCGACGGGGACAAGGTGTGCGCGCCGCTCGAAATGCGCGCCGTCGACCCACAATAGCTCGCCGCCCCACAATGTCCCGTCGACGCCGGCCTCGCCGCCATCGAGCACCAGGCCGCACATAGGTTCGTCCCGCTGGTGTTCCGCGAGAACGGCGGCCACGTGGGCGTGGTGATGCTGCACCGCAAGCATCGGGATCGCCCGCTGGCGGGCCATATCGCGTATCGGCGCATACGAAAAGACATCCCGATGCAGATCGTGGGCAATGAGCATCGGCGATACGTCCAGCATTTTGAGGAGATGCCGGATCGTTTCCTCGAAACCGGCAAGCGCCGCCGGGTTCGACAGTTCGCCCAGATGTTGGGAGAGAAACGCTTCGTCACCGCGCGTGATGCAGACGGCGTTGCCGGAAGGTCCGCCGACCGCCAGCACCGACGGGCCGGGGTGCGTCAGCTTGACAGTCGCCGGCGCATGGCCGCGTCCGCGCCGGATCAGTTGCAGGCCGCCCAAGGCCGAATAGGCAATGCTGTCGTCGCAGCGCGTCACAATGTCGGCGTTGTGTATGAGATAAGCGTCAGCAATGCCCGCCAGTCGTGCCAGCGCCTCGTCATTGCCGATGACGATTGGCTCGTTGGGAGGATTGGCGCTGCTCATTAGCAACGCTAGTTCCTGATCCTGTTCGAGCCAGGCCGTTCCGGCCGGCCGACCGGCGGCCTCGTGAAAAAGCAGGTAGTGCACCGGCGCAAAGGGCAGAATGACGCCCAGCCGCGGCAGATCGGGCGCTATGCCGGGTAGGCGCTCATCGCATTGTGGCCGCTTGTCGAGCAGGATGATCGGCCGCTCCGGAGAGGTCAGCCAGCCAGGTTCGCCGACCTTGAACTGCACGTAAGGAATCGCCGAGCGGGAATTGACGAACATGACCGGAAAGGGTTTGACAGGGCGATGTTTGCGTTCGCGCAACCGCGCGACGGCTTCGGCGTTGCGGGCGTCGGCAAAAAGGTGAAACCCGCCCGTGCCCTTGACGGCGACAATCTCGCCGCGTTGGATGGCTTGCCAAGCATGGGCGATGGCATCGCCGGCGACCTCATTGCCGGAGGCATCGAGAAACCGGAGCTGCGGGCCGCATTTCGGGCAGCACAAAATTTCCGCATGGGCGCGTCGCTCGTCCAGGCGGCGGTATTCGGCATTGCATTTGCGGCAGGGGGAAAACGGCTTGTAGCTGGTGTGTTCCCGCTCAAACGGCAGGCTGTTGCACACCGAGTAACGTGAGCCGCAGTGTGCGCAGTCGGTCAAAGCGTAACGCCAGCGGCGGTTTTCCGGATCGAACATCTCGCTCAGGCAGTCGCGGCAGACGGCGATGTCCGGGCCAATCATCGTTGCGGCGCGCCCGCCCAGACTATCGAGAATGAAGAAATCTTCGGAGACCGAAACCGATCCGGCAAAGCGCGAGGTGATGGCATCGATGCGCGCCATGGGTGGCGCATCGTGGCGCAGGCGCTTGATCAGTGACTCGATCTGGTCCAGCGTGCCGCAGGCTTCGATTTCGACGCCGCGCGGATCGGTGCGCACCCAGCCGGTCAGGCCAAGCGCCTTGGCCAACCGCCAGACGGTGGGGCGGAACCCAACCCCCTGGACGATACCGCTGACGCGGATGCGCTGACAGGTGAGTGACGAAGGCGACGGATGGCGCGTTGTTTGCACGGGGACGACTCCTGAAATCCGTTGGAGGGTGGGTGATATGGGCAAAAGCGGCAAAATCCGCTGTCGGTCTTGAGCCGAGGCGGCGCGCCAGTTTTGCGCCGACGGTCATGGTCGTCGATTCTAGCCCAATCCCGGTTTCCCTGATATTGCAGACCGATCCATGCGGTTACGCTCTCGTTACCGGAGCGCCTGGTTATCGACAGGGGCTTTGTATCGTTTTGACGACCCCGCAAAAATGCCTTTCCAGGTGAGTGCTGATGCGTCCCTGAATCATGATGCCGAGCTTGGCAAGCTCGGTAAAAATCTCACATTGCGGTGGCAGGGGCATACGAGAACTCCGGGAAAAGGCGGCGTTAACGAGAAGCAGAAAAGCTTAAATCGGCGGCTGTTCGGGCTGGGCCAGTTTGCCCGCGTCGTAGGCGCACTCCATCATGATCTGGGAGAGAATCGCGGAAGATTCGCGGGTGAAGTCTTTGCCTTCCGGCGAAAGCGCGAACTGGAGATAGGCGTTCAGTTCCGCTTCCGACAGGTTGCGATAGGCATAGGCCATGCTGCTGAGCATTGTCTGCGACATGGCACCGGCAATGGCGAACTGCTGGGATTCCAGATTTTTCTGGATCTCGGCCAGCGTCGGCCGGTTCTGCATTTCAAACTGGCCGGAAAGTAGGGCGGCATTGACGGCCATAGCGGTGGAAATAAAGCTTTTGACCGCATTCGGCGTCAATTCCAGCGCCTGGTCGAGCGATTGGTAAAGCGCCAGGCGCGTCGTATTGCCGCCCAGCTCGGCAATCAGCTTGGCCGCGTTGGCCTGGATTTGGGCAAAAACCTTTGGGTCCTGCCAGCGTTTTTCCCGTTCGACGATGCGTCTGCCCAGCGGCGAATCCAAAAAGGCCAGAACCTTCGCGCCCAGTTCCGGCGGAATTTTTTCGGAAAAGCGCTGGAAGAACATCGCTTTCGTTTTTTCCGGCGCATAGGCCGTGTCGATGACTGCGTACAGCCTGCGCAACTGCTCGACATCCGGACGTTTCGGCGCTTTCTTGAGTGCTTCGTCGATGCCCCTCTTCATATTTTCCGGGACGGCATCCAGGGCGGCGCTGGCGCCTGATTTTTCCATCAGCGCCCGTAGCTGGGTGGATTGGGCGTCCGCCGTCGCCGCGCGCTCAGCCGTGGCGGCGGGCTTTGTCTGGACGGCGGATTCCGCACGCGCCTCCAGTGCGTTCAAACAGCACAGGCCGGCCGCAATCCACAAGCCGACGGCCAATCGGGCGTATTTCGGCGGAGTTTGCACGCTTGTATCAGTGTGTCGCATGAGTTTTCTCCTTAAGGTTTTGCAGGTTCCTGCCATCCGGTGAAATTCCGGCAATCCGGCCTTATTCGATTCCCGGGGGCGGCGGAACGATGCCGGCATCGTCGCCGGATACTCGCGAGAATCCTTCGTTTATCGTCACCTTGACGCCGGCGCGCGGCAGCAGCGCGAGCACTCGCCCCGGATTCTCCGGATCGTCACGGGTGCGCCAGAATTTCTCAAAGCGCGTCCGGCGCAGACGCGTATTGCCCCAGGCCGGGTCGGCCAGCCAGACGCCGTGCCGGTCAATGGCGCGTAGTACGGAAAAATGTCCGTCGTCCCAGTAATCGAGATAGACGATGAGCGGCCGGCGAAAACGCATCAGTCCCTCGTAATCGAGCGCCAGCCCGACGGGCTTGAAACCGTAGTCTTCCGCAATGCGCGCCAGATCGGTCATGGAATACGCGCTTTTGGGTCCGATCCGGGCAATGATCTCCAGTTCGCTGGCCGGCACCCCATAATAATTCGTCAACATATTGACCAGCGATGCCGCGCCGCAGGAAAAATCGAACTGCTGCTTCGCCATGCCGGTATAGCGGATTTCGCTCCAGGAGCGCACCGGCATCGAATCGGTAAAACGCCCGAAAGCGTCGATTTCCGCACTGGAGGCAAGGCTGCCTGCCCCGATGCCCAATGCGACGAAGCAAATGCGCACTCCACGGTATCTAGGCATCGCGCGTACGCCCCGCTACTGGCAAAGAAAGCGCTCCAGCGTGGGTGCAGCAAGCAGCAGAACGATACCGGTGCCCGCAATTGACGGTATCAGGAATCGGCAACCGGCATAAAGGCTGGCGCTCATGGGTGTTATCGGCAAATATGTTGCACCAGAGGGCGGATAAACGGCTGGACAAACGCGAAGCATGCGATGATCAGGAAGAACTCCATTTCCGATACTTTCAGCATTTTGCACCATGCCCGCCCTCGGAACGTGCCGACCAGGATGGCCATTGCCAAACAAAAAACCAGGCCGAGGCCGATGGTGACGGGCGAATGGCACCAGCCCCAGTCAGCAGCAACCTCCATCAGCAATCTCACTCGCCATTACGATCAATGCTTTGTAAGCTAAAGCATTCAATTCCCCGCCTCACCAAGCCTCCTGCCATGCCTGCATAGAATCCCAATTGGCTTGAGAGAATGGCTTTTCCGACCAATCCGCTAACTGGACCTCCAAAAAAACCAAAGGCCGCACCAGTAGATGCTGCTTCTGCAAAGCCTGCCCATGAACCTTGCTGGCCCGATGTCATGACTGAACCGGCATATGCCGCGCTAGATCCAACTGCACCGATTATAGCGCCTGGCAACCCGAACTTTCCCTCAGTTTCCGCCATTTCCTGTTGACTGAGATAGGCAAGCGACGCCGGGCGGTTTTGAGGTGCGCTATTGCCCATCAGGAAACGGATCTCCTCCTGTGTCAGCGTTTGCGGCGTCATAGCCGAATTTTCTGGGGACAAGGCCAGCGCCGGTGAGGAAGCGCCGAATGCTGCGGCAAAAAACAGAATGGCAGCGAGGTGCATTTTGGGTGATGTGTTTCGGGCGTTCATGGGTTGTTCCTTTCAGTTGACATACAACGAAAATCGGCATCCGTAGGGGTTACGGACGCCAGGTAAAACCTGCCGATATTTGGCCGGTGTCATTCCCGGCAATACCGGCCTGCGCATCAATGTTCATTACCAACCGGGGAGATAGGCGATGGGAGTAGCCGAAGGTAAAGGCCGAACTGCTTTTCCACGCGCCTTTGCGGCCATTAACCTTGTCGCCGCTGCTAAAGCTCTGGGCGAATCCGGCGCGGAAGGTAATTTCCGGATTGACGGCAATGCCAAAAGAACCGGAAAGGCCGACGATATCGCCCGGGTCGTAGGTTTTTCCGCTGCTGCTGCGCACTCCCAGATAACTGTAGGAGCCGCTTAAGGAGAGGATGACAGGGTCGAACGCCCAGTGGGCGCCTAATCCGACGGCGGCTGTTTTGCCATGCAGCGTTTCGTCGCCGTTTTTCTCGGCAAGAGCCACATCAGCAAACGCCAGAACGTAGGGCTGATCGAACGGAGAAGAGAGCCGGTAGTCAACGCCAGCCGTTAACTGCCGCCAGCCGGCATCGTGCTCGGTGCGCGTCACATTGTTGTTTCCGCGTATGACGCTGCGCGATGCATCGGCGCGAATACCGAGGCTGGCGTTGAGGCCATTTCGCAGAGCGTAGCGCAGACCCATGCGCGTAAAAAATCTATCGCGCCGCCGGTCGTCAAGCGTCACGTCCGGCAGGATCAGTGCGTAATTATGCGTAACCGGGATGATGACGCTTGAGATATTGACGTTCTTCGAGTCGGACACGGCATAGCCGAATCCGGCGCTGAGCGTGTAGCGCCCTTTTTTAGGGGCGAAATCTTCGATCTTGAATGGAGAGTCCGACTCCCTGCGCTCGTCAGCATGTACGGTTCCAGTAAGGGACAGGCATGCCAAGCATAGGGCAGTGCCTAGGGAACGAGGATATAGAAAAAGTTCGGGGAGGGGGGGTAATTAGTAGCATTCTGGAACCATGGACGGGACGGACGGTTACAAAATCAAATAGAAGTGAGATTTATTCTCAAACTTTGGTAGTTGATTGTCAATAGCCTTGATCGTTTTTCGTGCGTTTTATCCAGTGTGCGGTGTGGCGTATGGAGTGAGAATCCGGGTCGTGCTGTTTTGCCATAATCGTCGGCATATGTTTTTCTGATGGCAGGCGCAGTAAGCGGATGCCGCGACCCGAAGCGAGATTGCGGCAGGAGGTGGGGCTGGGCTGGATTAATATACACTTACTTCCTTCTGTATTTGTCAGGTGCTAGCCGCCTTGCCGCGTCGACCGTGTCGCTTGAATTGCTCAGCCCATACGGCCCTGCCATCCGTAGCGGACAGTGACGCGCTTTCGTGATTTCTCTATTTGATTTCTCCGATTTTCCTCATGCTCGACGTTTTCGGCCTGGAATGCATTCGCGGGGGGCGGCGTCTGTTCCGCGACGTGTCCTTTCGTCTGACGGACGGCGAACTGCTGCACGTGCAGGGAGATAACGGCAGCGGAAAAACCAGTCTGTTGCGCCTGCTGTGCGGGCTGTTGCCGCCGGCGGCCGGTGAAATCCGCTGGCGGGGCGTGCCGATTGCGCGGCTGGGCGTGGATTTTCGCCGTGAGCTGTGCCTCATCGGCCATCGAGATGCCCTCAAGAATGAACTGACGCCGCTGGAGAATGTGCGGATGGCGGCGCATCTGGCCGGAATCCGGCTGGATGAGGCGGCGGCGCGTGATGCCCTGGCGCAGCTTGGCCTGATGGGGGAAACGGAAGAAATTCCCTGTGGCCGCTTGTCGCAGGGTCAGCGGCGGCGTGTGGCGCTGGCGCGGCTGGCCTGTGCGCGGCAGCCGCTCTGGCTGCTCGATGAACCTTTCGCCGCGCTGGATGCTGCGGCCACCGGATGCGTCGCGGCATTGATCGGCCGCCATGTGCGATGCGGCGGCATGGTGGTGTTGACCACGCATCAGACCGTCGATATGCCCGTAACGGCAGCCAGGCGGCTGACGCTGGGGGCGTGAGATGGCCGGCTTCGTCTTTTCACTGATCCGGCGCGACCTGCGCTTGGCGCTGCGCCGGCGGACCGATGTGGCGCAGACGCTGTGTTTTTTTATTGTCGTCGTCAGTCTGTTTCCGCTCGGCATCGGGCCGGAACCAATGCTTTTGCGCCGGATGGCTCCTGGCGCGCTGTGGGTGGCGGCTTTGCTGGCGGTGCTGCTTTCTCTGCCGCGCCTTTTTGCCGAGGATTTTCGCGATGGCACGCTGGAACAGCTGGCGCTGCTGCCGCAGCCGTTGGCGCTGGTTGTGCTGGGCAAAACGCTTGCGCACTGGCTGGTTTCCGGGCTGCCGTTGAGCGTGCTGGCGCCGGCGCTGGGCGTGCCATTCGGTATTTCCCCGGAAGCTTCATGGACGCTGACGCTTTCGCTGTTGATCGGCACGCCGGCGCTGTCCGCCCTCGGCGCTATTGGCGCGGCGCTGACGCTGGGCGTGCGCGGCGGCGGCATTCTGCTCTCGCTGCTGGTGCTGCCGCTCTATGTCCCGGTGCTACTATTTGGGACGGGCGCCGTGGAGGCCGCCGTGTCCGGTGTCGGCGCCAAAGCGCATCTTTCGCTGCTGGCAGCCTTGTCGCTGGGCGGCGTATTTTTTGCGCCCTGGCCTGCCGCTGCCGCTGTCCGTATTGCTTTGGAGTCGCCGGATTCATGCTGAAAGGTTTCAATATTGACCGTTTGACGAGTCCGCAAAGCGTTTATCCGCTCGCCGGCCGGATGATTCCGTGGTTCTGGGCGCTGGCGGCGCTGTTCGGCATCGCCGGGCTGGCGGTCGGTTTTCTGATCGCGCCGGCCGATGCGCAGCAGGGCGAGGGCTATCGCATCATTTTCCTGCATGTGCCGGCTTCGTGGCTGTCGATGTTCATCTATCTGGCGATGGCTTTCTGGGCCGGACTGGGGCTGGCTTTCAACGCCCGCCTGCCGGCGATGATGGCTCAGGCGCTGGCGCCGACGGGCGCGCTGTTCGCCTTTCTTTCGCTGTGGACGGGGGCGCTGTGGGGCAAGCCGATGTGGGGAACGTGGTGGGTGTGGGACGCCCGCCTGACTTCGGAACTGATCCTGCTGTTTCTGTACATCGGCTTCATTGCGCTCCAGGCATCTATCGACGATACGCATCGCGCCGATCGGGCGGGCGCAATTCTGGCGCTGGCGGGCGTGGTGAATATTCCGATCATCTACTTTTCGGTCAGGTGGTGGAATACGCTGCATCAAGGGGCGACGATCAATCTCCAGAAATCTTCCCTGGCCGGTGTGATGTTCACCGGCATACTGCTCTGCGCGCTGGCTTGCTGGATGTATTCGCTGGCCGTCGCGCTGATGCGTGTGCGCAGGCTCATGCTCGAACGCGAGCCGCATGCGCCGTGGGTGCGCGAGATGCTGGAGTGCGATTTGTGAAAACAAGCCAGAGGGCGCAACGTGATCGCGCATGCGCAGTGAATGTGCGGGCTGCCGACAGCTTGGGCATTCCGGGCATCCCGGATGTCGGGTCGGCCAGCGGTGGAGATAGAAAGAGGCGGGAAAGCACGGCGGCAAAAACGGTGGCAAATACACAACGGCCGGGAATATGGAAAATGCGGAAAGCACGGAAAAAACCGAATAGACATACGGGATTGGGGAAGGCATACACGGAGCGTGGATATGCACTGGCATAGTTTTGCCGATTTTCTCGCCATGGGCAGGCATGGCGTTTACGTTTGGGGTTCATTCGCCGTCATGGCGCTGGTCATGGCGCTCGAACCGCTGCTGCTCGTGCGCGCCCACAGGCGCTTGATCGCCCGTCTGCGCCGCCGCTGGGCACAAGGCGGATCAGGACGCGAAACTGCGGCCAGTAGCTGTCCCGGCGTCCATTCTGGCATCTCCAGACCGCAGGCCGGCGCGCAATCCCCGTCTTCCACCGGCGAGGCGCACCTTTGAATCCGCGCCGGCAACGCCTGCTGCTGATATTTGCCGGCCTGGGCGTGCTCGGGCTGATCGCCGCGCTCGTGCTCAATGCCTTGCGCAGCAATCTCGTCTTCTTTTTTTCACCCTCGCAGGTGGTTGCGGGTGAGGCGCCGGGCGGCGGGGCGTTCCGCCTCGGCGGTCTGGTCAAGGAAAAAACGCTCCGGCGCGAGGCTGATGGCGTGACGATCTCTTTCATCATTACCGATAGGGCGCACGATGTGCCCGTGCGCTATCAGGGCATCTTGCCCGATCTGTTCAGGGAAGGAAAAGGCGCGGTCGTTCAGGGGCGGCTCGATGGCGGCGTATTGGTGGCGTCCGAAGTGCTCGCCAAACACGACGAAAATTACGCGCCGCCGGAAGCCGCGCAGATCGTGGGCGGCGGGCAGATGCCGCGCGAGAAGGCCGGGCAGACCTTGCCGTCGGTGATGTCCCCATGAAGCGTGCGGACGAGCGCGGCAGGGATGCGCCGAATGCGCGGAAGAACGCGCCGGAGCCGGGCATTTCCCTGCTTTCGGGACAGGCAGGTTCCGGAAGGGCTGGCGCGCGGGCGGGGAGCACCGGTTCGGCGCAGGCGATCGCCCGCCGCTGCCGCTGCTTTTCTACCGGCCTTTCTGGCGGCAATTTGCCGGGCGTTGTGCCGAAGCGGCGGTTGGTGGCGGGGGCGGCATGATTCCGGAGTTTGGGCACTTTGCACTCATTCTCGCGCTGTGCACCGCCCTCGTACAGGGGACATTGCCGCTCCTCGGCGCGCAGTACGGGCGGGCGGACTGGATGGCCTTGGCGCGGCCGGCGGCGCAGGTGTTGGCATGGCTGTTGCTGATTGCGTTTGGCTGCCTGACGGCCGCGTTTGTCCTCAATGACTTTAGCGTCGCCTGCGTCGCGCAGCATTCCAATACACGCCTGCCGCTGGCGTATCGTGTCGCCGGCGTCTGGGGCGGGCATGAAGGCTCGCTGCTGTTGTGGGTGACGATGCTTGGCCTGTGGGGCGGCGCGGTCGCCTGTGGCGCGCAGCGCCTGCCGGCGGCGATGGCCGCCCGCGTCATCGGCGTGCTGGGGCTGGTGATGGCCGGATTCCTGGCATTCACCCTGTTCGCATCCAATCCATTTGTGCGCCTGCTGCCTGCCGCCGCCGAAGGGCGTGAGCTCAATCCGCTGTTGCAGGATCCAGGACTGATCCTGCATCCGCCGATGCTCTACATGGGCTATGCCGGCTTTTCGGTTGCGTATGCTTTTGCGCTTGCCGCACTGCTTGCCGGCCGGCTCGATATGGTCTGGGCGCACGGGTCACGGCCGTGGACGCTCGCCGCCTGGGCCTTCCTGACGGTCGGCATCGCACTCGGCTCACGATGGGCGTACTACGAACTCGGCTGGGGCGGCTGGTGGTTCTGGGACCCGGTGGAGAATGCTGCACTGATGCCCTGGCTGGCTGGCACGGCGCTGCTGCACTCGCTGGCCGTGACGGAAAAAAGCGGCGGTTTCAGAAACTGGACGGTTTTGCTGGCGATTTCAACGTTCTCACTCGCGCTGCTCGGCGCCTTCCTCGTCCGCTCCGGCGTGCTCAGTTCGGTACATGCCTTCGCGATCGATCCGCGCCGCGGCGTATTCATCCTGGCGCTGCTCGTCATTCTGACCGGCGGCGCGTTGGCGCTGTTTGCCTGGCGTGCGCGCAAGACCGGGTCGGCCGGTGGTTTTGCGCCATGCTCGCGCGAGTCGCTGCTGCTGATCAACAACGTGTTGCTCACGGCCGCCTGCGGCTCGGTGCTGCTCGGCACACTTTACCCGTTGCTCGCCGATACGCTCGGGTGGGGCCGAATTTCCGTCGGGCCGCCGTATTTTGAAGCGGTCTTTGTTCCGCTGATGATGCCTGCGCTCTTTCTGATCGGCGTGTCGCCGTGGGTCCGCTGGAAGCGCACGCGCGCGGCTGATTTGGTGCGTGCGCTGTGCGCCCCGCTGGCGGCCTCGGCGGTGTTCGCGCTCGCCGCCAGCCTGCTGGCTGCGCGGCTGGGCGGCGGCGCGCCGTGGAAGCCGTGGGTGGCGCTGAGCATGCTGCTGGCGGCCGGGATCGTCATGACCGCGTTGCTCGATATTGTGCGGCGCTTGCGTGCCGTGGGTGCCATGCGTGCCGTGGGTGCCGCGCACACCAGGCGTTTGGCGCTGCCAGCCGCTTTTCTCGGCATGCATCTGGCGCATATGGGCGTTGCGGTATTCGTTGTTGGCGTGGCGTTGGTCAATGGCTATCAGATCGAGCGTGAAGTCCGCCTGACGCCGGGTGAGTGTGTGGCCCTGGCGGGCTACGAATTTCGCTTTCAGGGCGTTCGTCAAGTCCCGGGCGAAAATTATCAGACGCTGGCGGGCGCGGTCGATCTGCTGCGTCATGGCCTCGTGTTCCGCCGGCTTGCGCCGGAAAAGCGTTTTTATCCGGCTTCCGGCATGTGGATGACGGAAGCGGCGATCGACACGGGTTGGCTGCGCGACGTGTATGTTTCGCTGGGTGAGCCGGTCGAACGCGGGCAGATCGACGGGGCGTGGGTGCTGCGCATCCAGTACAAGCCCTTCGTCAACTGGATCTGGGGCGGCTGTGCGCTGATGGCGCTCGGCGGTTTGCTGGCGATACGCGATCGCCGTCACCGCGTCGGCGGCGAGCCGCGCTGTCCCCGGAAAACACGGGCGGGTGGGCGATGAACCGGTGGGTCGGTATCCTTGCCTGGCCGCTGTTCGGCTTCCTCGTGCTTGCCGGGCTGCTGGCCGCCGGTCTGAACCACGATCCACAGGCGGTGCATTCGCCGCTGATCGGCCGGCCGGCGCCGGATTTTTCGCTGCCGAGGCTGGGCGGCGGCGAGCACTTCTCGCCGTGCGCCATGCGTGGCAAGGTCTGGCTGCTTAACGTCTGGGCGACCTGGTGTTCCGCCTGCCGTCAGGAGCATTCCGTACTGCTCGATATGCGCCGGCATCGGGCGCTGACGCTGGTGGGACTGAACTATCAGGAGGTGCGCGGCGACGCTGGTGCCGACATGAGCACGATGACGCCGGCCGCAGAAGCGGCGCTGGCGGCGACGCGCGCCACTGACTGGTTACAGCGCCACGGCGACCCCTATGTGCTGTCCGCCCTCGATCTCGACGGGCGCGTTGGCATGGACTACGGCGTATATGGCGTGCCGGAAACTTATGTCATCGACAGGGCGGGCGTTATCCGCTTCAGGCATGCCGGCCCGCTGACGGCGGCGGTTCTTGCGAACCGGATTCTGCCGCTGGTCGAGGCGCTGTCACGATGAGCGGCCGATCGATGCGGCATGATTGCCTGCGCTCCCTATGCCTCCTGCGCTTCCTGCGCCTCCTGCGTTCATTCCGGCGCGGCGCCCTGTTTTGCGCCGCATTGTGCTGCGGCCTGACCGCATCTGTCGCGTATGCAGCCTATGCCCATGCTGCGGATGCTGGCGCCCCGGCTGCCGACGTACCAAAGAAAGAACGAAGCGCCGCGGATGCGGCCGAAGAACGGTTGGTGGCAATTTCGTCTGGACTGCGCTGCCTGGTCTGCCAGAACGAATCGCTGGCCGCGTCGCAAGCCGGTTTGGCTAGGGATCTGCGCCGCGAAATTCTGGCCATGATCGCGGTAGGCAAGAGCGATGGGGAAATCGTCGATTTCATGGTCAGCCGTTATGGCGACTTCATTCGCTACCAACCGCCGTTCAAACCCTCGACCTGGCTGCTTTGGGTGGGGCCGTTTCTGTGGCTAGTGGGCGGGCTGGGCCTCTTGCTCGTTGTGCTCCGCCGTCAGCGGCATGCTGCCGAAGCGCCGCTGAACACCGCCGACCGGCAGCGCGCCGACCGGCTTCTGGCCGATGAAGGCAGTGATCGCGTGGAGAAAGACCGATGAGCGCCGTTCTGCTGTTTATTGTGCTGACGGCCGCACTGACGCTGGTGGTCGTGGCCGTTCTGTTGCGCCCTTGGGCGCGCTTGCCGGCGCGGGCGTCAGAGCGGACGTCAGAATCGGCGCCGGCGGGCCTCGAAATTTACCGCAGCCAATGGCAGGCGCTGGCGCGCGACCGGGCTGCCGGGCTGCTGAGTGCGGAAGATTTCGACCCGGCGCGGGAAGATTTGCGGCGGCGTGTATTGGCGGAAATAAATGAAACGGATGAAATGGATGCGACGGCTGCAACGGCCGTCGGGGCGGCGCCTGACGCCGCATCGCGCGGCCTGAGCGGGCGCAGTGCGTGGGTGCTTGCCGCGGCGATGCCGCTGGCGGCGGTGTTGATCTACGTAGGGATCGGTAATCCGCAGGCATTGACGCCGCCGCCTGCCGCGCGGCAGGATACGGCAGCGCTTGCCCGGCGCGTCGCGCAGCTCAAGGCCAACCCCGGCGATGCCGAGGGATGGCTGGCGCTCGCCCGCGCCTACGAAGTGCTGGGGCGTTTTCCCGAAGCCGCCGAAGCTTTTGAAAAAGGCCGTGCGCGGGTCGACGGTGACCCGGCGCTGCTTGCCGAGTATGCCTATGCGCTGATCCGGGCGGAGGGCGGCGTGGTCGGTTCGCGCGCCGAGGCGCTGATCGACGCCGCGCTCAAACTTGACCCGCAGCAAGCGCAGGCTTTGTTCCTAGCCGGTCTTGCCGCGAACGAGCGTGGCGATTTTGCAGCGGCGATCGCGCACTGGCAGCGCCTGCTGCCGCTGCTTGAAACCGGCTCGGACGAGGCGATCATGCTCGAAAAATCCTTGCAGGCCGCGCAGGAGAAAATGCGGCAGGCGGCAAATGCAACGTCGCCGAAGGCCTCGGATAAACGCCCGCATTCCTCCGGGCGGGCGCCCCTCTGAAACCCGCGTGGATAAAGGATCTCCGGGCACGCCCCTCGGAGACGCCCTGTTTATAAGGGCTTCAGAGCATCCACCTTGGAGAAGCCCTAAATACGCGGGCTAGCGGGCAGGTGCCCTGAGATACTTTAACTATAGGAATTGCCAAAGCCTGCGCGCTGACTTTCACACACGAAACTTCTCTTGGTGCGGTTGCGCTGAGCGGCAACACTCCCCGCTGACTTTCCTACCTTCTTTCTTTATCTCGCCAAAGAAAGTCAGCAAAGAAAAGCGACCCCAGGCGCAGACTTTCCTTGTCGCGGGCCGCTTGTCGGCGGGCTTGATTAACTCGCTGCGCTCAGACAATCAAGCCCTTGTTCCCGCCAAGCAACCCCGCGTCCCTCTGAAATAGCGGCTTCCTTTGCCAAAATACGGCGTTGCTGTGTTGGCCTTGCCTTGCCGTACTACTCGTACTGTCAGCGGCTTACCGCCTTGTCTTTGGCAACGTCGAGCTATAGCGGCTTCCTTCGCCAAAATACGGCGTTGGCTCGCCTTGCCGTACTGCTCGTACTGTCTGCGGCTTACCGCTTGTCTTTGGCAAGTCGAGCTATAGCGGCTTCCTTTACCAAAATACTGCGTTGGCTCGCCTTGCCGTACTACTCGTACTGCCTGCAGCTCGCCGCCTTGTCTTTTGGCAAAGTCGAGCCGCTATCGAGCCTTCGGAGCACTCCCTCGCAAACCCGCGTGGATAGGGCGTTTCCGGGCAGGTGCCTCTGGAACACTTATAAATAAAGGGCTCCAGGGCAGGGTGCCGGGAGATGCCATGTTTATAAGGGGTTCAGAGCCGCCGCCTTCAGATGCTCTCAATACTCGGAGATGCCCTAAATATCAGAACTGGTGAGCTGCCTCGTGCCGAAAAGCGCACGGCGGGCATTCGCATGCCGTCGCCCAATTGATCTTGCATAAATTCACGGGGATAATCAGGTGAAAAAAGGGAGGACGATGTGGCCGATGCGGCATCACAAAACTGGTACGAAATCCTCGGCGTTCCGCCAGATACGGACACGACCGGAATTCGGAATGCCTATCGCCGCGAGGCGATGCGCTGGCATCCCTCGCGCCATGCGGGAGAAGGCCTGGCCGAGGCGGAGGAACGCTTCCGGAGAATCGGTGCGGCGTATAAAACGCTGTCTGATCCGGCGCAGCGCGCGGAATACGATGTCTGGCGGGCGACAGGGCAAATTGCCGGCGCAGCCGGGGCGCACAGCACGAACCGGCGCGCAGACAAGGTGCTCGCTTTCAGCACGGGATTGAAGGAATCGGAGGCTGCGCGCCTGTTTTTTGAACAGATGCTGACTTTGTCGGCGGAACTCAAGCATAAAGGTTATCGCGGCAGCCAGCGCCTGAAAATACTGGAAAGCCTGGGCTGCCCAAGCAGTGTCGTCAGGGCGGTTGCCGAATATACGCGGCAAAAACGCCGCCAGCACAGTGAGACCCAGCAGAATGTCGCGAGCGACCGGCTGCGCTATTCCCGGTCGTCAGGTGCGGAGCTGCCCGAGGCAATCGAGCTGGCGGAATGGTCGCAGATCAAGCCTTATTATGCGGCGGTGATCGGCGGTCAGTCTGCCGATGCGCACATGGATGAGGCGACTTATCAAAAACATCTGGCGCGGTTTAAAAAGAGCCTTTCCGGCTATGTTCTGGCGTTTGTTCTGCTGCTCGTCAGCTTCCTGTTTCCCCGAGGCGGTTGGCTGTTTATCGGCGGTTTGGCTGTCCTGATCCTGACGCTGGTCTGGCGTCTGCTGCTGGGCGAAAGCCGGGCCTTTCACCGCGAAAAGGCCATGCGCCATTATCTGTCGGCCTTCAAGCGTTTCCACAATGACCCTGCCGCCGCCAGAAGGATCCGTTTCAATTTGGGCGGGTTCTTTGGCGGCATCCTCTGGCTGGCGTATCGGCGTATGTCGCGCTATGTGCTGATCGCTATCGCGGCGTCGGTGCTTGTTGACTGGATCCTGATCTTCGTCGAGTTGAAATTTGGCATTCTCATCAGTAAGAAATTCTGGATGGCTATCTCTATTCTCATAGGATTTTTCGCTGATCGCATCTACTTTGAACATGCGCGCCAGCGCATCAGAAGGGTGCTGCTCTATCCGCGCCGGCAGGCGCTGGCGCAGCTGCGTGAGGATGGCGGCGCCAGCCCGATGAGCTGCCTGGGCTACCTCCTTTTGCTCATTATTTTGTCATGGCCTGGGGCGCTTTATGAGCGCAGTGTCGAAATGCGGCAGGCTGTGTACTCACAGGACGCATCGCTCTCTGGACAGCAGACGGCCGGTCAGGCGGCGCGCCAGAAGCTTGTCGCCGAGGCGGCGGAACGGTCGATGCAGATCAGAAAAGAGCGTTTCGACGCGGTGGTCGCCGAAACGCAGGCGCGCTACCCGCAGCTCGATCCCAAGCATCCGCGCTATGACCGCGAGCTGGCGGAGCGCGTCAATGTGCGCACGCAGAATTACATCCGTCAGGGGCGTGATCCTATCCGTGCCCGTCGAATGGCCGCAGCGGAAGTCGACGCAGCGGGATCTGCGAAGCCGTCGAAGTAATCGAAGTAATCCGCGCAACGCCTGACACTGGCGTTCTGCCTGTGCTCTGCTTATACTGCGCTGCGGTTTTATCCTGTCACATCGTCATCCTAAGGAGAGCGTCATGAGTACCCGTACCGAGCACGACACGATGGGTGAAGTTCAAGTACCTTCCGAGGCTTACTGGGGCGCACAGACCCAGCGTAGTGTCGAGAACTTCAAGATTGGCGGCGAAACGCTGCCTAAACCGCTAATTTATGCGCTGGCGCTGATCAAGAAGGCCGCCGCGCAGACGAATGCCGGGCTGGGCCGCATCCAGCCGGAACAGGCGGATTTGATTGTCCGCGCCGCCGATGACGTGCTCGCCGGCAAGCTGGATACGCAGTTTCCCCTTGTCGTCTGGCAAACCGGCTCAGGCACGCAGTCGAACATGAACATGAACGAGGTGCTGGCCAACCGCGCCAATGAGCTGGCCGGCACCGGCTTTGCCGCTTATAAGCCCGTGCATCCGAACGACCATGTCAATCACGCGCAATCCACGAATGACGTTTTCCCGGCCGCCATTCATGTTGCCGCCGCGCAGGAAATCAACCGCCTGCTCATTCCGGCCGTGAAAGCATTGCGCGATACGCTCGATGCCAAGGCGAAAGCCTTCGCCGGTATCGTCAAAATCGGCCGCACCCACCTGCAAGACGCCACCCCGCTGACCCTTGGCCAGGAATTTTCCGGCTACGTCAGCCAGCTTGACCACGGCCTTACCCGCCTGCAAGATGCGCTGAAAGGGCTCTATGAACTGCCGCTCGGCGGCACCGCCGTCGGCACTGGCCTCAATAGCCACCCCGATTACGCCGTCAAAGTCGCCAAGCAGCTTGCCGATTTGTCCGGCCTGCCGTTTGTTACCGCGCCCAACAAATTCGAAGCGCTCGGCGGGCGCGATGCCGCCGTCTTCGCGTCCGGCGCGCTGAAAACACTCGCCGCCAGCCTCAACAAAATCGCCAACGACGTGCGCTGGCTCGCGTCCGGCCCGCGCTGCGGCCTCGGCGAAATCAAGATTCCGGAAAATGAGCCGGGCTCGTCGATCATGCCGGGCAAGGTCAACCCGACCCAGTGTGAAGCGCTGTCGATGGTTTGCTGCCAGGTCTTCGGCAACGACGTCACCATCAACCTGTCGGGCGCTTCCGGCAATTTCGAGCTGAACGTCTATATGCCGGTCATCGTTTATAACCTGCTGCAATCGATCCGCCTGCTCGGCGACGCCTGCAACAGCTTTAACGAGAACTGCGCCGCCGGCATCGAACCCGTGCCGGAGCGGATCGACTACTTCCTGCATCACTCGCTGATGCTGGTCACTGCGCTGAACCGCAAGATCGGCTATGAAAACGCGGCGAAAGTGGCAAAAACCGCGTACCAGAACGCCAAATCACTGCGTGAGACCGCCATCGAGCTGGGCCTGCTCTCTGGCGAAGAGTTTGACGTGCTGGTCAAGCCCGAAGAGATGGTGCATCCGAAGTAAGCCGCGGAATGATGGAATGACGGAATGATGAAATGGGGCGGATGACCGCCGGATTTTTTCTGGCGGCGTCTGCGCCCAAGCTGTCCGTCAATGCTGTGCTAAAGCATCAAGTGCAATGCCATGCAATAGGGGAAAGTCAGCTGCGGTGACCTGAACGAGCGGGCACATACTGCAAACTAGGGAGGAAGAATCGTGGAGATGCGGAGCGACCTGCTTCCGGATCTGGCCGAGGCTCGGCGAGAGTTTCTATCTTCCGGCGACGAAGATCGTTTACCAATCGTCGACGCGCACCATCATTTCTGGGATCTGCGCAACCCCCATCCCTGGCTGACGCAGACGCCGCGCATCCCGTTCCGCTACGGCGATTACGCCGCTATCTGCAAGAATTTTCTGCCCGAGGATTACGCGCGGGCGTGCGGCATCCACCGCGTGCTGCGGCATGTGACGATGGAAGGCGAATGGTCGCCGGACGACCCGCTCGGCGAGGCCCGCTGGATGTTCTCGCTGGCGCAGCGATGCGGAAAGCCGCAGGCGTTGGCGGCACAAATCTGGCTCGACCGTGATGACGCCGAAAGCCTGATGCATGCCTACACGGAGCCACCACTGCGCGGGTTTATTCCGAGCGTCCGCCACAAACCGCGCAGTGCCCGGCGGGAGGAATATTCCAGCCGCTGGCACGTGCCCGGCTCGATGCGCTGCCCGGCATGGCGCCGCGGATACGCATTGCTGGCGCACTACGGCCTGATGTTCGAGCTGCAAGCGCCCTGGTGGCATATGGCGGAAGCGGCCGAACTGGCGCGCAATTTTCCGGCGACGACGATCATCATCAACCATGCCGGCCTGCCGGCGGTTCGTGATGCGGAAACTTTACGCCAGTGGCGCGCGGCGATGGCGCCGCTGGCCTCCTGCGCCAATGTCCGCGTGAAGATTTCCGGGCTGGGCGTGCGCGCTACGCCGTGGACGCCGGCGCAGCAGGCGCCCGTTGTCGACGCGCTGATCGCCGATTTCGGCATCGATCGCTGCCTGTTCGCCAGCAATTATCCGGTTGATGCGCTGGTTGCGCGGCTGGCGGACATCTGGCAAGGTTTCAAGACGCTCACCCGCAGCCTTTCTCCCCGGCAACGGCTAGCGCTGTTTTGCGACAACGCGCTGGATTTGTATGGGTTGCATTGATTCAATGAAATTTTGACGACGACAGGAGGTTTCATGGGAATGCTGAGAATGACGATGCTACGCAGTGCGCTGCTCGTTGCTGCCGCAGGCACGTGTCTTGTCGCGGGCGCAGCCATGGCGCAGGAAATCAAGGCCCGTTTCGGCACCTCGCTGCCCGATGAGCATCCGCAGACGCTGGGAGCGCGTAAATTCGCCGAGCTGGTCGGCGCCAAGAGCAAGGGTCGCATCAAGATCACGGTCTATTCTTCCGCCCAGCTGGGCAGTGATCAGCAGATGCAGGCGGCGTTGCGCGGCGGCACCCAGGAATTCACCGCGCCGTCTACGGCGACGCTGGCGAATCTGGTCAAAGAGTTCGGCGTCTTCGGCCTGCCGTTTTCCTTTGCCAGCGAAAAGCAGGCGGACGCTGTGTTCGACGGACCGTTCGGTCAGCGCATTCTGGCGAAGCTGCCCGAGCGCGGCCTAATCGGCTTGGCTTACTGGGAAAACGGCTTCCGTAATTTCACCAACAGCCGGCGTCCGATCGTCAAGGCGGAGGATATGGCCGGACTGAAAGTGCGCACGATGCAGAACAACATGTACATTGATCTGTTCAACGGGCTGGGCGCGAACGCCGTACCGATGCCGGTCAACGAGCTGTTCGGTGCGCTTGAAACCCGAGCGGTCGATGCCCAGGAAAACCCCTTCACCGTTGTCTATGCGCAGAAGTTTTACGAGGTGCAGAAATACTTGTCGACGACTTATCACGCTTACGACGCTCAGGTGCTGATCGCCTCGAAAAAATTCTGGGACAGGCTGAGTGATGCGGACAAGGCGCTGATGCAGGAAGCCGCGCGCGAAGCGACGCTGTACCAGCGCCAGGCGAGCCGCGACCTGAACGCCAAGGCACGCGATGCCCTGGTCAAGGAAGGCATGCAGGTCAACGAGATCAGCGATGCCGAGCGGCAGCATATGCGTGAAAAACTGCAGAGCGTCGTTGCCAAATATCAAAAAATTGTCGGCGAGGAAACCGCCAAGGAATTCTTTGCCGCCATCGCCAAGGCGCCGAAATGAACCGTTGATTTCGCCGCCGCATTCCCGCAACCTGAACGTTTCCAACTCTTGGAGAAATCGCCGTGAAAAAACGACTGACATTTGCCCTTTTTGCCGTTTCACTCGGTCTGCTGGTGGCTCCCGCCTGGAGTCAGGCGGGGCCGGTCAAACTGCGCTTTTCGCATTCGCATAACACCTCGGATTCGCAGCACATCGCCGCCGTCGAATTTGCCAAGAAGGTCAAGGAACGCACGCAGGGCGGCGTTGAAATCCAGATTTTTCCGAACAACCAGCTGGGCAACGATGTTTCAATGGTCTCCGGCGTACGCGGCGGCACGGTCGATATCGGTGCGACGGGCACGCCGTTTTTGTCGGGCATCGTGCCGCGCCTGAATGCGCTGGATACCCCGTATATTTTTGAAAATCCCCAGCATGTGGCAAAGGTGATGGACGGAGACATCGGCAAATCGCTGCTGGATGAGCTGGGTAATTTCCAGATCAAGGGGCTGGCTTTCTGGGAAGTCGGTTTTCGCTCGCTCGCCAACAGCCGCCGCCCGGTGAACAAGGCCGAGGACATCAAGGGACTGAAAGTGCGGACGACGCCGAATCCGGCGCACATCAAGGCATTCCAGCTACTGGGCGCGGCGCCGCAGCCGATGCCTTATGCCGAGGTATTTTCGGCGCTGGAGACCAAGGCCGTAGACGGGCATGAGAACCCGCCCAACGTGATGCTTTCCTCCAAGATGTTCGAGGTGCAGAAGTATCTTTCGCTGACGCGCCATGCCTACACGGCGCTGGTCGTGTTCATGAACAAAAAGAAATTCGAGTCGCTCAAGCCGGAGTATCAGAAAATTCTGCTGGAAGAAGCGGCCGCTGCGGCCATTTTTCAACGGAATCTAAACGCCAAGGATGAGGCTGCGACGCTGGCCGAACTGCGCAAGCAGGGCATGGAGATCAACGAAAAACCAGATGTTGAGAGCATCAAGGCTATCGTCAAGGATGAAACGCGCAAGCTGTTCATCGACAAGCACGGCGACGCGCTGATCAAGGCGATCGATGCCGCCGCGCGCTGATTTCGCGGAGTGGACGCCATGACCGATCTGCCCAATGACCGCCTGCCGGAAGAGGCCTTGCCCGAGGCTATCGTTGATTCGCACCACCATCTGTGGGATCTGACGCGCATTTCGTATCCGTGGCTGGGCGATGCCTACGATGCGTCGAGCTTTATCCTGGGTGAGTATCGGCCGCTCTGCCGGAATTTTTTGCCCGCGGATCTGCGCGCTGCCTGGGGCGGCCTGCCCGTCGTCGCCACCGTGCATATCGAGGCCGAGTGCGCACGCAGCCAGGCGCTGGCGGAAACGCAATGGGTCGCGGAACAGGCGTGTAGCAGCGGCCTGCCCCAGGCCGCCGTCGCTTATGTCGACCTGCTGGCGCCGGACGCCGATGAGCGTCTGGCTGAACAGGCCGCCTGCGCGCTGGTGCGCTCGATCCGCTTCAAGCCGACGACATCCCGTGCGCCTGGCGAGGAGGTGAGCGATCGCCCTGGCGCCCTGGCTGACGGGCGCTGGTCGCAAGCGCTGGCGCGGCTTCAGGCGCATAGTCTGGCGTGGGATTTGCGTGTACCTTTCTGGCATCTGGCAGAGGCAGCGGCCGTGCTGCGCGACTTTCCGACGCTGCCGGTCGTCCTGGAGCATACCGGGCTGCCGTGGGACCGCAGCGAGCGCGGCCTGGCGGCCTGGCGGCAAGGCATGGCGGCGCTGGCGGCGCTGCCCAATGTGCATATTCGTCTTTCCGAACTCGGTTTGCGCGACCGTCCCTGGCGTCTGGAAGATAACCTGCCCGTCATCCGCGATGCCGTGGCGATTTTTGGCTGGCAGCGCTGCATGTTCGGCAGTAATTTTCCGGTCGCCGGACTGCGCATCGGCTATTCTGACCTAGTGCGCGCGATGGCGCAGGCGCTCTCGCATCTCGATGCGCGTGCGCGCCAGGCGATCTGGCACGACAACGCGCTTGCGTTTTACCGCATACGGAACGCGCCGGACGGCGCATGCGTTGCAGCAATGTTGTAAAAGATCATTGATAAGGAGAGCATCATGAAAGTTGCAATTACAGGCGGCGGCGGTTTTTTGGGTTATCGGCTGGCCCAGGCGCTGCATAAAAAAGGCAGCCTGCCGGACGCCGAAGGCCGGCAGCAGCCGATTTCCCAGATCACCCTTTTCGATATGGTTTTTCCGGCCAATGCCGACTCGAGTTTCAAATATGTCCAGGGTGATCTGAACGACGAAAAAGCTATTGATGCGCTTCTGGGCACGGATACCGATGCCGTTTTCCATCTGGCTTCCGTTGTCAGCGGCGGCGCCGAAGCTGACTTTGATCACGGTTACAGGGTCAACCTCGACGGCACCCGCACCCTTCTCGCCGCCTGCCGCCGCCAAAAGGCGCCTCCGCGTCTGGTTTTTACCAGCTCCGTTGCCGTCTTTGGCGGCGATATGCCCGCCGTGCTCGACGATACGACGACGCCCAATCCGCAAGGCTCTTACGGCGTCCAGAAGGTCATTTGCGAATACCTCATCAGTGACCATACCCGCAAAGGGTATCTCGACGGCCGCGCCCTGCGTCTGCCGACCATCGCTGTTCGCCCCGGCAAGCCCAACCTGGCCGCTTCTTCCTTCGCCAGCGGCATCATTCGCGAACCGCTCAATGGCCAACCGGCCATCTGTCCGGTCGGGCGTGATACCGAAATGTGGCTGCTCTCGCCGCGCAAGGTCATCGAATCGCTCATTCACGCCTACGAACTTCCCTCCAGCGCCTGGGGCATTCTGCGCGTGGTCAATCTTCCCGGCTGCACGGCCGTCATCGGCGACATGATCGACACACTACGGCGAATTGCCGGCGATCGGGTGGCCGATCTGATCGACGTCAAGCCCGATCCGCGCATCGAGCCGCTGGTGCGTTCCTGGCCAGCGCGGTTCACCAACGAACGGGCGCATCGGCTGGGGTTCTCCGCTGACCCGGATGTCGAATCGATCATTCGCGCCTATATCGAGGATCAGGGTATCCGCGTATGAAAAGCGCACAGGGCACGCAGCGTCCGCCGGCGGCGTATGAATCATGCGGTCGTGCTGTAGAGGGCGCGGCGTGGCGTGCGCAAGCACCGTATTGGGGAACATAAGGAGGGCGATGATGAAAAAGGAAAAACCCGTCTGGAACCGGGATAACTGGCCGATTGCCGCGGCGATGAACGGTTTTCCCGGCATCTTGCCGGATGGCAGCCTGGTGCAGGAGCAGTCGGTCGATCAATGGGCGGCGACCTTGCAAACGGTGGTCGATGCCGGTTTCACCGAATTCGACCCCAGCGATAGCTGGCTGCGTGTGGCGGATCTTTCGCCCGACCGGCGGCGCGAGTTCATGTCGCTGGTCAAGACGCTGGGGCTGAGCATCCCGGCGATTTCCACGACGCGCAAGAGCAGCGTGATCGACCCGGTTCATGCCGATGAATATCTTGCCTACAACCACCGCGTGATTGACGCCGCGGCCGAGATCGGCGCGCAGTCGGTGACTTTCGGCCTATTTGGGGAATTGACGGAAGCGCAGCAAAAATCCCTCTGGTTCTGGACGACGCAGGGCGTCAAGAATCCGGACGACCCGGACACTTACCGCAAAGCGGTGGCGCGCATCCGCGAACTGGGCAAGCATGCCGAAGAATGCGGTATCGAGGTGTCGCTCGAAATGTATGAGGATACCTATATCGGCACGGCGGATGGCGCGGTGCGCTTCGTCAATGACGTCGATGTGCCGGCCGTCGGCATCAATGCCGATATCGGCAACCTGGTGCGCCTGCACCGGCCGGTTGAGCATTGGTCGTCGATGATCGACAAAGTGGCGCCCTACGCCAAGTATTGGCACGTCAAGAATTACATGCGCGTTGAAGATCCGCAGAAAGGCTTGATTTTCTCGTACCCGACGCCGCTCGCGCTGGGCATCATCAACTACCGCGCCGCGATCCAGAAATTTCTGGCGCATGGTTTTTGCAGCGCCTTCCTGTGCGAGCATTACGGCGGCGACAGCCTGAGCATTTGCGCGATGAACCGCGATTATCTGCGGACCTTGCTGCCGCGCTGAGGCGGTACGTATTGGGGTTTTGATGTGGTTGTTTCTGGCTGACAGGGCAAATCGCGGTGCCGCGGTTTTTGCCCTTCTTTGATCGGGAGATCCTCATGATGCATACCCACAAGTTTCTGGTCGTATTGGCCACTGCCACACTGGCCTGTCATGGAACGCAGGTGGCGGCGCAAAATGCCAAGGAGCGCAATATCCGCCTGGGACACGGAATTGCGGCCGAACATCCGCTCGGACAGGCATCGGTCAAATTTGCAGAAATCATGAACCGCCTGAGCGGCGGAAAAATGAAGGTCAAGGTTTATCCCGCCACCCAGCTGGGTTCGGAAACGCAGATGATTGCCGCCGTGCGCGGCGGTGTTCAGGAGATGACGATCGTTGCTTCGGCGCCGGTTGCGACGATCATCAAGGAATACCTGCTTTTCGATTTGCCGCTGCTGTTCCAGAACGAGAAAGAGGCCGACGCCGTGCTTGACGGCAAACTGGGCCAGCGCCTGCTTGATCTGGCGCCGGGCAAAGGCATGGTGGGGCTGTGCTACTGGGAAAACGGCTTCCGCCAGGTGACGAACAGCAAGCATCCGGTGGCGAAGATGGAAGATTTGTCCGGACTCAAACTGCGTGTCATGCAAAATCCGGTGTATATCGATTCGTTTAAGGCCTTGGGCGCCAACGCGATTCCCATGCCGTTTACCGAGCTGTATTCGGCGATGGAAACCAAGGCGATTGATGCGGAGGAAAATCCCATCCCGATCATCCACGCGAGCAAATTTTATGAGGTGCAGAAATATCTGAGCCTGACCAATCATGCCTATGCACCGTATCTGGTGCTGGTCAGTAAAATCTTTTGGGACAAGCTCACGCCTGAGGAGCAGGCGCAGCTGCGCACAGGCTGTTATGAAGGGCGCGCGTTCCAGCGCCATCTAAACCGCAAGATGACTGCCGAGCTGGTCGAGGAGCTCAAGAAAAGCGGCATGACGGTCACGCCGGTTTCCGAGGCGGAGACGGCAAAGATGCGTGAGCGTCTCAAGCCCGTCATTGAGCGCTATACGCAGGATATCGGGCCGTCAATCGTCGAACAGGCGCAACGCGAAATTGCCGAGGTGCGCGGCCGCTAGCCTGTCCTGACGGTGAGGCCGGGACTATCTCCGGTCAGGCTGCTGGCCGGAGAGCGTTATCTAGGCTGTCGATGGGTGGTTTCTAAGAAATGATGCGCCGGTGCGATGACCGATGCCATCCGGTGGTTCTGGGAAGGCATGCCGGAAGGTGCAGATCGATAAAAACGTTGCGAGGTGGATATGAAGTGGCTTGATGCTTTGATTGGATTCGTTGAATGGGTGCTGGTCGTGATGTTCGGCATCATGGCGATTCTGGTATTCGGCAACGTGGTGCTGCGTTATGGCTTTAATTCCGGCATCGTTTTCTCGGAGGAGGTGTCGCGCTTTCTGTTCATGTGGCTGACCCTGATCGGCGCACTGATCGTTATGAAAGATCATGGCCATCTAGGCATGAACAGTCTTGTCAGCCGGCTTGGTGAGCGCGGGCAGCGCATCTGCCGTTTTCTGGCGGATTCCTTGACCCTGGCGTGTTGCCTGCTGCTGGTGCATGGCACCTGGAAGCAGGTGATCATCGGCATGGACGACCATGCGCCCGTGACCGGAATTCCGATGGGCATTGTCCAGTCTGCGTTGCTCATTTCCAGTATCGGCATGGCGCTGGTGCTGGCCTATGGCCTCTGGCGACTGGTGACGGGGCGGATGAGCAAGGAAGAACTGGTGCCCTCCGGCGATAACGCCGCAGAATAACCGGGCCGGGAGATGCCATGACAATCGCGACCTTTCTGATTGCCCTGCTGGGCGCCATGGCGCTGGGAGCGCCCATTGCCTTTGCCCTGCTCATCTGTGGCGTTGCCTTGATGGTGCAGATGGATAATTTCGACACGCAGATCATCGCCCAGAACCTGCTCGAAGGCGCCAACAACTATCCGCTGATGGCCGTTCCGTTCTTCATGCTGGCCGGCGAGCTGATGAATGCCGGCGGCCTGTCGCGGCGTGTCGTCGAAGTGGCCGATTCGCTGGTTGGCCACGTGCCGGGCGGGCTGGGCTACGTGGCCGTCATTACGGCGGCCGTCGTCGCCAGTATCTCCGGCTCGGCGGTTGCCGATACGGCGGCGGTGGCCGCGCTGCTCATCCCGATGATGCGCAATGCCGGCTACAGCGTTCCGCGTTCTGCCGGACTCATCGCTGCCGCCGGCTGTACAGCGCCTGTCATTCCGCCGTCGATTCCCCTGGTGGTGTTCGGCGTGACCACGCAACTGTCGATCACCAAGCTGTTTATGGCCGGCATTGCGCCCGGGCTGATGATGGCGGTGGTATTGGCGATGACCTGGCGGCTGGTTTCGCAAAGGGAATCCAGCCATCTGCATCCCTTTGATGCCAAGCGTGTGCTCCGGGCGCTGCGCGACGGCGTGTGGGCGCTGGTGTTGCCGGTCGTCATCATCGGCGGCATGCGCGCCGGCATCTTCACGCCGACGGAAGCGGCCGTCGTCGCCGTCTTTTATTCGCTGTTCGTCGGCCTGTTCATTTACCGTGAGCTTCAATTCCGCAAGATTCCGCACCTGATGCTGATTGCCTTGAAGGTCTCCAGCACCATCATGTTCCTGGTTGCCTGCGCCATGGTGTCGGCCTGGCTGATCACGATTGCCGACATTCCGTCGCAGACCATGCATATTCTGGAGCCGTTCATGGGCAGCCCGACGCTGCTGATGCTGATCATCATGATTCTGGTGGTGGTGGTCGGCACGGCGCTTGACCTGATGCCGACGGTGCTCATTCTCGGCCCCATTCTGGTGCCGGTCGTCAAGCAGGCGGGCATTGACCCGTACTATTTCGGCGTGCTGTTCATTATGAACAACGCCATCGGCCTGCTGACGCCGCCTGTGGGGACAGTGCTCAACGTGGTCGCCGGCGTTTCGCGGGAGGGGCTGGACAGCGTCATCAAAGGCGTCTGGCCGTTCTTGCTGGCGGAAACGCTGCTCATGTTCCTGCTCGTGTTGTTCCCAGCGCTCGTGATCGTTCCCGCCAGGTGGCTGTATTAACGGCAGATCATGAACCAGCAGTGCCGGAGGCTGTGTTGTTGTCGGTGTAATGGACAAAACAGGTGTTTTTAGGGCAGCCACTTGGGGCGGCTTTTGGCGAAAATTTTTTATAAGCCGCAACGGGCTCTCCTTTTTCAAGCAGGAAAGCATGAACGCCGATGGCGGCATTTCAAACAAAAGCATTGAAGAAAGCAGGCCGGAGATGTCCAATGATGCCCACTCTACGCGGGTGAGCGGCCAGCCCGATGCACCCGGCTGCGGCAGCTGCCCGCAAGCCCGCGTCCTTTGGGCGTTTCAGACCGGGCAGCGCTGAAGCCCGCATTCCTAGGGTATTTCAGGCGGGGTAGCGCTGAAACCCGCGTCAATGAAGCATTTGCGGGCCGGTAGGCTGGAAATCCTTATTCCACGAGGGTTCCTGACCTGCTTGGCCGGAGAAGCCCGTTTTACACGGGCTGGAGGGGTGACGATGGAGCGGTGCGCCAAGCGCAGCGGACGCTGAAGGAGATGCGCTGAAGGCGTTAAGTGCGCGCGGCGGCGCGCCTTGTGACGCTTTTTTATCTGTTCAACTATATTCCGAACGGAGTTCCACGAGGGTTTCTTGGCTGCGCCAGGCTGGTTGCGGCAATATGCCGCCCGGAATGTGGCTGCTGCCGGTCAATCGCCGGTTTTGGCGAGCAATGTACTCTGCCGGAAGATGTTCTTGAGTTCGCCGGGAGAAAGCGGTTCCGCAGAAAGCTGATGGTTGCCCTTGACCCGGCGGAAAATCGGGCCGTCCCGGATTTCGGATAATGACAGCCAGATCCGCAGGGCGGCGACCGGGCAAAAACGGGAGGTATTGGACGGCAGAGCGCGCCGCTGCCCGCCCAGCACGATGGTCATGGCGGCTGCATCCAGGGCGATGTCAGTGCGGCGCAACCGGCTGACTTCCACCAGATCGGTGATGCAGAAGTAGTTGAGCAGGACGAAAGCGCGGTCACGGGTGAAGCGCAGCAGCGCCGGAAAGTCGTTTTGCGCCGCGGCCGCGGCAATCTGGTCGCCCAGCCAGTCGGCCGCTGCCCGGATGGATGGCGGGATGGCGATTTCCCACAGGGCGATTTCCGGGGCGGTACCCGTCGTGCCTGCATCGCCCGACACGGGCGCAGGCGACAGCGAAGAAGAAACGCGCGTCAGATCCGCTGACGCGCATTTTCTTCTGCTGTGCGGTGCGTGGCGTTTCATGCAGCAGGCGCTCGGTCAGTGCGACTCACTGATAGTCGTAGCGCAGGCCGATATAGAAGCTGCGGCCGGCGCCCGGGTAGCCCCAGTACATTTCATTGGCGCGGTCGAACAGGTTGTTGACTTCGGCACGCAGGGTCAGCGTATTTTTCCCCCAGTCGGCAATGCCCTTATCGACACTCAGATCAACCACGGTCCCTGAGGGGCGCTCAAAGTAAGGCGCCGGGAATACGCCCCGACTCCAGTCGATGGTGAGCAGCTTGCCATAGGTCACGGCGTTGATGCGGCTCTTGAGCTTGTACCCCGGATGCGAGAAATCCACGCCGTAATTGAACATCCACTCCGGCGTGTTCGGCAGGGTGTTGATCTTGCTGCCGTTATAAGTGATGAACTGTGTTTCGTCACCGCTCTTGCGCGTTTCCAGCCAGGTAAAGCCGAGGTAAGGCGACAGGCTCCAGGGCTGGGCGAAGGCCTTGCCGAGATCGGCGCGCAGATTACCTTCCACGCCGGCCAGGGTGGCCGTTTTGATATTCTGGAATTGATATCCGCGCGGCATGCCCATGACCGACATGCCGACGATCTTGTTCTTGTAGTCGGAATGGAAGTACGTCAGACTGGCCGTCAGCGCGCGCCATTCGAGATCGGCGCCGATTTCCCAGGTATCGCTTTTTTCCGGTTTCAGGTCGGGGTTGGGGGCATACCACATGCTGCCGCCGACTTGCCGCGGCGAGGGCATCTTGAAGCCTTCGGCGTAGTTGGCGCGCAGCTTCAGCCCTTCGACTGGCAGCCAGGCCAGGCCGTAAGAACCGCCGAAGTGATCATCCGAATAGCTGGCGCCCTCGTCAGTCGTATTCTTGTATTTGTCGTAACGTCCCCCCAGCGAGAAAATCAGGCGCTCGTCAAGGAGGCGCAGCTTACCGGAGAAATAAACGCCGTTGTCCGCCATCTTGGGTTTTCTCCTCGCACTGCTTTCATAGTGGCGGTATTCGAGTGCATCTGCGCCAAGCGAAAGCGAAACCATCTGGCCGTTGTAGTTCCCCTGCGCATTCATCGTCCGAGTTTCAATGAAGTTGGTATAGCCGTAGGCTTTATATTCATTGTCTTCACGCCCGGTCGTATAACTTGCCGACCAGTCGAACACCTTGTCCTGGGTCTTGCCGGTATAGGAAATCGCCGTGTTTTTGAATTTCTTGTGATAATCGTTGTAGGAAGCGGAAGGCGTATTCTGGCTAAACGGACGGATGCCGCCGTTATTCGTCGGCAAGCTGGAAACGGTATCGCCAAAATGGTGACTCAACCCAATGCGGTGATTTTCCGCGAAGGTGTAACCTAAATCGAGGTTCGCTGTCGTGTTTCGATCGATATCGGTGTGATACCAGCGCCCGCCTTCGGCAGTCGTTACGTCTTGGCGTGAAAAATTGGTCAATCCCAGCGAAAGATCGAAGCCGCTGAATGCGCCGCCAAGCGCCAGTTTTTCGCGCACCAGGCCATCGCTGCCACCACCGGCTTCGACGGAAAAATACGGTTTATCTTCCGTGCCCCGTTTCGTGATGATGTTGATGACGCCGCCGAGAGCCGAGGAACCGTATTGCACGGCGGATGGGCCGCGGATGATTTCAATTCGCTCGACATTGGCCAGCCCCATGATACCTAGATTGGCAGTGCCGATGCGGCGTCCATTGACCAGTGTGAGCACAGTATTTTCGGGCTCGTTGCTCATGCTCAAATTGCCATAGCCGCGAATCTGGACGTTGCTCGTGTCGCCCGTCGTGACGACAAAGAGCCCATGCTGTTGCGCCAGACCGGCTACCGTCGACGCGGGAGATGCCTTGATTTCCGCTTCGTCGATGATGGTTACATTGTTGCTCAGTTCCCTTTTCAACTCCTGGGTACGGCTCGCGGTGACCACCACCGTGTCCATCGTTCTTTCGTTCGCCTGCGCCGTGCCGACCAACATCAATGCGGCCGGGATGGCGGCTAAGGTCATGGGGATGTTTCTTGTCATGGGTCTTCCTTCCTGATCGATCAAATGAATGATTACCTGAAAAACCGTAAGCATCGGCGTGCCTGCGAACGGGCGCGTCGATACTTTACTGGCGTGCGTTGCCGCATTTCATGTGATGCCGTGAAAATCGTCACCCCGACCTCCTCGGCGGCCATGTCCAGTGAAAGCGTAGTGGAGATCGGGGTGGCATTGATCGGTTGAGCCGGTGTGTCTCCAGCGCAGCAGGCGCTGGCCTGGCGGAAAGGTATTGGAGCGCAGGGCAGGCGGGGAGGCGGGCAGAGCGATGACGATGGCGCCGACAGGCGCGCCGCGCGCCGCCGGATGAGCACGGGCGTATCCGCCAGGCTAAGCGGCAGATGCGATAAGAAAGGCGTGAACCGCGATGTTTGCGGCGTGCGGCATTTGCGCTGCGTTGGCGCAGGATAAAACGGCGTATGGGCACACCATGACCACGACGACCATGCTGCCGCCTGCCATGCGGGGTAATCCCCCACGAAGGCGAGCCGCCTCTCATGCGCCTGTACGGTATGCCTGTTTGCTTTGACACGCATCCTGCCGGTTTCCCATCTTTCCTGTTTCTGGTTGCTCGCAGCGTCCGCACGTACGTTGGCGGATGCCCTGCGGGTATTGCTCAGGATGTCGGATGAGTCGTCCGGTCGATGCGTTTGGCTTGCCGAGCGCGTCAATGGCAGCAACCATCGTGCGCGTATGAATAAGCTGGGCATGGCCACCTTTCGCCAGAACCTTTCCCTTCACCCCGAGGATTGGCACTGCTCCTGCTTCAGGCCGGTCTTCTGGCTCGCCGTCTTCCTCCGCCGACGCCTTCCCATGCGCTTTCCTTCGCACAGTGGCTTCCTGCCGGCTTTGTCTGGCTTACAGCAGCGGGGGGCTGCACCGGCTTGTCTGCCCGTACTATCCAATCGCCTGGGCATTGACACCGGTTTCCCGTTTCACCTTCCCCTTGAACAGGGCGAGGCACCTGAAAGCGTCGCTATCATATGCTTTATTTGCCGCTTCCACAATGCGAATTCGTGCATAAATGCACAGAATCCGGGCTGGGCAGGCGTCGCTCTACCGCTGGGCGGAAGCGTTGCCGGATTGCTGCGGAACAGGTGAATGCCAGCGGGCGCCTGCTCGGAGTGCCTTGCCTTGCCGCCGTGTCTTTTGGCCAAGTTGAGCCGCTATAAAAAGAGGCGGCCTGAAGCCCTTGTATTTAGGGCGTCTCAGAGGATGTGTCCGGAAACCCGTGTAAACAGGGCATCTCAGAAGGGGGCGCCCGCCAGCCCTTTATTTATACGGGTTTCAGCGCACCTGCCCGGAGATCCCTTATCCACGCGGGTTTCCGGGCATGCCTTGCAAGTGCCGCTTCTGCGAGGCCCGCAGGTTGCTTCAGGCTTTGACTGTGCTCAAGCGGAGCATCAGCGTCATCGGGTGCAGTGGTGATTCCTGAAAGCCATAGTGCGTGTAAAACTGTTTGGCGCGTGCATGTAAGGCGTGGACGAGCAGCGCGCGGACACCCGCATTCTGCGCGACATGCGCCGCGCGAGCGACCGCATCCTGCAATAAGGCGGCGCCGAGCCTGATGCCCTGCGCACGGCGGTCGACGGCCAGCCGCGCCAGCACCATCACAGGCACGGGGTCGGGCATGTTGCGCCGTACACTGCCGGTTGCCATTTGGTGTGAAACCGCGCCTGCGGCCATTGCGTAGTAGCCGTAGACGCGTCCTTCCTCATCGGTGACGACAAAAGTGCGGCTTGCGCCGCGCAATTGGTTGGGCAATGCGCGGCGCTTGAGCCAGCCATCAAGGCTGTCTTCTCCACAGAAAAAATCGTCCAGGATGTGGGTGGCAGCAAGCGGAAGCGGCGCGTTGAGTTGCAAGCTCATTTCGTGCTGCTTTTCCAGGGCGCTTTGACGGCCATCAGGTGTTCCAGCCCAGGATTCGCCGCAGGAGGCGCGTCAAGCATTGCGGTGAATTGCTTGAATTTGTCCGCGTCCAGGTTGAAAAAAATCTGATCCAGCACCACAGCCTGAGCGCGTTCGCATGCCGCTTCAAGCATAAAATCCGAGCGGTTCTTGCCGAGCAGATTCGCAGCGTGGTCGATCAGGTCACGCTGTTCGGGCAAAGCGCGAAGATTGATGGCGGCGTCACGCATTGGTTTCTCCTCTGTCTGCATATACGATAGATACACAAATTTTTGCGCAGCGTATAGTTGTTGTCAATACACCGCAAAGCCACCTGCCCGGAGTGCCTTGCCTTGCCGTACTGTATGGTCTGTCTGCGGCTTGCCGCCGTGTCTTTTGGCAAAGTTGGGCCGCGATAAAAAGAGGCGGCCTGAAGCCCTTGTATTTAGGGCGTCTCAGAGGCGGTGTCCGGAAACCCGCGTAAACAGGGCGTCTCAGAAGGGGGTGCCCGCCAGCCCTTTATTTATACGGGTTTCAGCGCACCTGCCCGGAGATCCTTGATCCACGCGGGTTTCTGGGGAGGCGCCCGGAGATGCCCTATCCATCAGGGTTTCCGGGGCGCCCCGTTGGGAGCCGGTGTGCAAATAAAAATCTCCCGCGCTGCGGGAGAAAGCAATAAGGGATCAGGGAAGAGTGGGAATGACAAGAAATGCTGGCGCGCCCGAGACGATTCGAACGTCCGACCCCTGCCTTCGGAGGGCAGTACTCTATCCAACTGAGCTACGGGCGCGCGGAGGCGTGGAATATAGCTTTTTTAACGGTGCGCGTCCATCGTTTCGCAGTTGCCGTCGGTTCGCTCCGCCTTGTCGGCCAGCGTCAGCACGGTGCCGACGATGATGAGCGCCGGCGGCTTGATGTGTTCGGCGCGCGCCGTGGCGGCGAGGGCTTCCAGCGTCGTGGCGACAAAGCGCTGCTCCGGTTGCGTCGCCTTGTAGATCAGCGCCGCCGGCGTGCTGGCCGGCAGACCGTGTGCGATCAGCTCGCGGGAGATGATCGCCAGCCCGTTGATGCCCATGTAGAACACCAGCGTCTGGCCGGGGCGCGCCAGCATCGGCCAGTCGAGTTCGATGCTGTCGTCTTTCAGATGGCCGGTGACGAATACGCAGCTCTGCGCATGATCGCGGTGTGTCAAGGGAAAGTGGCAGCTCGACGCGGCGCCCAGCGCCGCCGTGATGCCCGGCACAATATCAACGCCAAAACCGGCGGCGAACAGTTCTTCCATTTCCTCGCCGCCGCGCCCGAAAACGAAAGGATCGCCGCCTTTCAGGCGGACGATGTGCTTGCCGGAGCGCGCCAGATCGACGAGCAGATGGTTGATGCCGTCCTGTGGCAGCGTATGCTTGCCGGCAATCTTGCCGACATAGATGCGCTCGGCGGTTGGCGGAATCATGTCCAGAATCGGCGCGCTGACGAGGTTGTCGTAGACGACGACATCGGCGGACCGGATCAGGCGCGCCGCCTTGAGCGTCAGCAGTTCCGGATCGCCCGGGCCGGCGCCCACCAGGGTGACGGTGCCCATTTTTTCGGTCGCGTTCATTGCATTCCTTGCGCTCATTGCGATGTCCTTGCAGTTGCCGCCGTCGGGCCAAACAGCGCCGCCGTTGCTTCGGGGTTGGATGGAAAATAAAAATGGAAATACGAGGCCGTCAGCCACCGGCGTCGCCAGACGGGTTCGCCGGGGCGACCGTCGAAAGTTTCGGCATTCGCCAGCGGCGGCAGGTCGGTCTCGCAGCGCGAATGGTGGAAGGCATGACCGCGCAATGCGCCTTCGGGCAGCGCGACCTGCTGGGAACCCAGTGCCGCCAGCCGTTTGCCCATCACGGTTCGGCCGGGAAGCAGGCCGGCCATCGGATGCGCCTGGCCGTCGAGGTCGATGAGCTGCTCGAACAGAAACATCATGCCGCCGCATTCGGCCAGCAGCGGTTTGCCGGCTTCAACATGCTCTGTCAGCTGGGCGATCAGGTCGTGCTGCGCCGACAGACGTTGGCCATGCAGTTCCGGATAACCGCCGGGCAGCCAGAGCGCATCGCAGGCCGGCAAAGGTTCGCCCGCCAGCGGCGAGAAAAAAACGATCTCCGCGCCCAGATCGGACAGCAGCGCCAGATTGGCGGGATAAATGAAGCAGAAGGCCGCATCGCGGGCAACGGCGATTTTTCTGCCCGCCAGCCGTTGCGGCAATGGCGCCGCGGTGGAGATGGCAAAAGGAAGCGCGGGTGGCAGTTCGGCGAGTGGCGTTTCGGCCAGCGCGTCGGCGAGGGTGTCGATGCGCGCCGACAGATCGGCGATCTCCGCAGCCGGTAGCAGGCCGAGGTGGCGGCTGGGCAGCGCAGCGGCTTCCTGGCGCGGCAGCGCGCCGCACCAGCGTACCGTTTCCGGCATTGACGCCTTTAGCATCTCGGCGTGGCGCGGGCTGCCGACGCGATTGGCAAGTACGCCGTAAAACGGCAGGCCGGCACGGTAATTCGCCAGTCCATAGACGAGTGCGCCGAACGTTTGCGCCATGGCCCGCGCATCGATGACCGTCAGCGCCGGAATGCCGAAACGCTCGGCAATGTCGGCGCTGCTTGGCTGGCCGTCGAACAGTCCCATGACGCCTTCGACGAGTATCAGGTCGTTTTCCTGTGCGGCGCGCGCCAGCCGGGCGCGGATGTCGTCTTCGCCGCAAATCCATAGATCGAGGTTGTCGCACGGCTGTCCGCTGGCTACGGCGTGAATCTGCGGATCGAGAAAATCCGGCCCGCATTTGAACACCTTGACCCGCCGCCCTTGCCGCGTATGCAGGCGGGCCAGGGCGGCAACGAGGCTGGTTTTGCCGCTGCCGGAGGCGGGGGCGGCAAAGAGCAGGGCGGGGCAGCGGGCGGTGTCAGCCGTGCCCGCTGCGCGGGTGACGGAAATCGCCGTCATCTCAAAACTCCATGCCCGGCATGGCCGCAATGCCGCTGCGGAAAGCGTGCTTGACCATGGCCATGTCCGTCACCGTATCGGCGGCGTCGATCAGCGCCTGGGGCGCGGCGCGGCCGGTGATGATCACGTGCTGCATCGGCGGGCGCGCCGCCAGATCGGCAAGCACGGTGTCGAGGTCGAGCCAGCCGTATTTGAAGGCGTAGGTCAGCTCATCGAGGATCAGTAGGTCGATGCGCGCGTCGTTCAGATAGGCGCGCGCCTGCGCCCAGGCGCTTTGTGCCGCGGCCGCATCACGCGCGCGATCCTGGGTTTCCCAGGTAAAGCCTTCGCCCATGACATGCCAGCTGACCTGGGGGCAGTTGCGGAAAAAGGCGATTTCGCCGGTATCCGTGCGGTTCTTGACGAACTGGACGACGGCGGCGTGCATGCCGTTGCCCAGCGCACGCGCCATTACGCCGAAAGCCGCCGACGATTTGCCTTTGCCGGTGCCCGTATTGACCAGCAGTACGCCCCGGCGCGCGGCAGCCTCGGCGATACGCTGGTCAATCACCGTTTTCTTGCGCTGCATGCGATCCTGATGGCGCGTGCCGGCGGTGTCTGCGTCGATGGGGGCGGTGGAGGCCATCGGCTTATTCTCCGACAGGGGATGTTTCATCGCCATCGTCAGCCTCCAGCGGGTGCGCCAGTGCCGAGCGGATGTAGGCTTCCGGCAGATGGTAATCGGCCGCCAGCTGTGCCGGCGTCCGGTCGCTGGCCTGAATCGCCGCCAGCCAGCCGTTGAGGCCGGAGGAAAGCGAGAGCCCCCGCCGTTCGCCGGTGCGCGCCGAGCGCTTGCCGGAAACCACATCGTATTTGTTGGCGTAGCCGCGCGGCGTAATCATCAGGCCGTGTTTGACGTAGGTGTTGGAGTTGCCGATCAGCACCGTCGTCAGCATGCCGATTTCGGCCTCGGTCATTTTTTCCAGCGTGGTGAACTGGATGCGCTGTTTCGGACGGAACGCCGACTTGACGATGGCGACCGGCGTCTGCGGATCGCGGTATTGCAAAAAGATGCGTTGCGCTTCCTCGATCTGCCGCGTGCGCCGGCCGCTTTTCGGGTTGTAGAGGGCGACGACAAAATCGGCATAGGCGACGGCATTGAGCCGGCGGGCGATGGTTGGCCACGGCGTCAGCAGGTCGGAAAGCGAGATGGCGCAGAAATCGTGCGTCAGCGGCGCGCCGACGAGGGCAGCGCAGGTGTTGATGGCCGAGGCACCGGGCACGATCTCGACCTCGATGCCCGAATCCGGCGTCCAGCCGGCCTGGAACAGCACCTCGAACGTCGGGCCGGCCATGCCGTACACGCCGGCATCGCCCGAAGAGACGATCGCCACCTTCTTGCCGAGGCGGGCGCGTTCATAGGCTTCGATGGCGCGGTCAAGCTCTTCCGTCATCGCCTTCTTGACGACCTCCTTGCCGTCGAGCAGATCCTTGACCAGACGGATGTAGGTCACATAACCAATGACGGTGTCGGCTTCGGCGATGGCGTCGCGCGCACGGCCGGTGAGCGTATCGTGGCTGCCCGGGCCAAGGCCGACGAGCATGATTTTGCCGCCGGCGGTACGGGGAGTTTCGCCGTGGGCGGCCGGGAGGGTGTCGCTTTGATTCGGGCTATCGTTCATTCTGGGATCCTTGCAATGGAAACGGTGGCATTGCGCCCATCCGGGCCGCGATGCGAGAGTTTTTCGATAATCAGGGCGGATTTATCCGCGCCGGCGGCCAGCAGCGCCGCCGCTTCGGAGACGGAAGGCGTGCCGGTGTATTTGCGCACGGTTTCGGAAGGGTTGGGGACGTCGACGGCGGCCAGTTCGGCGGCGGGATAGAAGCGGATGCGCCAGCTGCGTTCGGCGGCCAGTTCCAGCATGGCCGGCTCGTCGGCCTTCAGGTCGATGCTGCCGACGGCGATGACATCCTCGATTCGCGTGCGGCTGATGGTCAGCGCTGCCGTCAGCGCCAGGCGCAGTGTCTCGGTCGGCGTGTTGCGGTCGCAGCCCAGTCCCAGTGCGATTTTCATGGAGCCTCCGTCGGGCGGTAGATGACGCAGCGGCCGCGCCAGGCGGACGCGCAGGTGGTGGGCAGCGATCGCCGGCTGATCCAGAGGAGGGCGGAAAAGTGCCCGGGATCGACATCCTCAATGCGTTCGAACAGCCTCAGATTGCCGGGCAGCGGCCCCGTGCGGCCGTTGGCATGGCGCGTCCACCAGTCGAGCGAACCATCTTCCTGCACGAGCGCCACCGGCTCGTCATTGACTACGGCCGCGCTGGCATGCACCAGCGCCGTGTGCGTGGCTTCCAGCGTCCAGCCCAGCTCACGGCCGAGCAGATCGACGGCCAGCGTTTCACGCACGTCGGAAGCGGTCGTCAGCACCGGCGTGGCGCCCAGCGCATCAGCCAGCCTGCCGGCCAGGGCGTTGGCGCCGCCCAGATGGCCGGACAACATGGGAATGACGAAGCGTCCCTGTTCATCGAGCACGATGACGGCCGGATCGCTGTCTTTGGCCTTCAGGTAAGGGGCGATCAGGCGCACCAGCGCGCCGAGTGAGACGATGCCGACGATGCCGTCGACCTGGCCGAACAGCGTGCCCAGGGCGTCGCCGGTTTTGCCTGCATAGGTTTGTGCGCCGGGGGCGGCCTGTTCAGCCTCGGCGGCGAATTTTTCCGGTGCGTAAAGGCGTGCGTTCGGCAGCGCCCGGACGACTTTGCCCGCCAGTACGATGCCGTGGCGGGTGATGGCGACGACGGCGATTTCACCCGCCGGCGCCGCCGCTGCGGCCGTTTTCTGCGCCGGCGTTTCAGGCATGGGCGGCCGCCTCGCGTTCCTGACGGCGGCGGCAGCCGCGCCGCAATTCGCCGCGCTGCCGCTTGGGGTTCTTGACCAGTAGCAGCGACAGATAATTGACCGTTTCGCCTTTGAGCGAAGCCAGATCGCGGACGATGCGCTCTTCCGGCGAGCCGACCTTTTCGATGAAGCAGCTCGTCGCCAGCAGGCCGCGCCGTTCGAGCAGTTCGATCACATCGTCAAGCAGCGGCTTGACCTTGAGCAGGATCAGCGTATCGAACTCGTCGAGCATGTGGTCGATGACGCCGATGCCGTACGCCGTCGGGATGACCGCCAGCGTTTCGTCTTCCTCGGCGAGCGGCAGGCCGGCCGTTGCGGCGGCGGCGGTGAAGGAAGAAACGCCGGGGATCGTTTCAACCGCGATCGACGGCGCCTGTTCGCGGACGACGCGGGCGAGGTGGCCGAAGGTGGCGAAGGTTGAGGCATCCCCTTCGACGAGAAAGGCGACATCGCGCCCTGTCGCCAGCAGTTCGACCGTCTGCTGCGCGGCGCGCGCCCAGGCTTTGGCCAGTGCGTCGGCGTCGCGCGTCATGGGGAAAACCAGTTCGACGGCATCGGCGGGAATGCGTAAGCCGCTGCGCTCGACGATGGAGAGCGCATACGAAGCCTGCTCGGCTTTTTTGACCGGATACACCCAGCGCGCGCCGGATTGCAGTACGTCCCAGGCGCGGCGGGTAATCAGTTCCGGGTCGCCCGGCCCGAGCGAAGCGCCGATGAGTTTTCCGTAGCGTATTTCTTGTGTCATACAAAAGCTTTCGGTTGAAAAGGAGTAAAAACAGGGGTTATCCAATGTGGCTACCGGCTCGACAGGGCGTGCGATAAGCATCCTCATGATTGCCGGGCAGCGCCGCAGGCGGAAAAATGAGCGAAGTGACCGTCGTGCGCCCATCCGCGCGCTCCGGCACGATCGGCAGGCAATGTCCCGGGAAATCCCCCATGACTGTCGTGCCGTACAGCATCGCAGCCGCTGCCTGCGGCGCGGAGGGCAGCGGCCGGTGTAGCGACCGGCGCGGTGTTTTAAATGTGCGCGATGTCATCATGGCGCATTTCCTGCGGCGTTCCGCGTGTTGGCGTGTGCGTGCGAATTGTGCAGATCGCGCCGATCGAGCGGATCGTTCTGGGCGTGCAAGTGGCGTTTGCGCTCCGCCGTGTAAGCCCACCACGGCCGGGCGGCATCGCCGGCCATGAAGCGGGTGATGGCAATGAAGACGTCGATGACGCACGGGTCGTGACGCTGGTTATCCAGTGCGCACAGCGTTTCGTAAAGCGCATAGGGGTCGCGTCCAAGCAGATCTTCCGGCGTGCGGATGCCCAAACGCAGCAGGTCGGCCGCACCGGCCGGGCCGATGTTCGGCAGATCGGTCAGTTGCCGCAGGCGGGCGCGGTCGACTTTGTCAGGATGCACGTTCAGCCTGCCTTCCGCGCGGTGACGATCCACACCGGGTTCTGCGCCGCCATGCGCTGCATATTGAGAATCGGCTGGCTGCGGCTGGCTTGCAGCTGTACGACATCCCACTGGATGCTCTGCTTGCCCTGCCGTTCTGCGTTGTCTTCCTGGGTGCTGGCCTGCTTCAGCGTGTCGATGGCAGTGGCCAGATTTTCCAGCGTTACAAAATTCATCACCAGCCGGCCGTGGGGCCTGAGGCGGGCAAGAATCAGCCGGATCAGCGCCGCCAGCTCACCGCCCGAGCCGCCGATGAACACGGCGTCGGGATCCGGCCAGTCGGCCAGTCCGTCGGGCGCTTTGCCTTCGCTCAGGGTGTAGTTGACGAGGCGGAAGCGCTGCGCGTTGGCGCGAGCATTGGCGGCATCGTCCGCATTTTTCTCGATCGCCCAGACGTGGCCGAATGGCGACAGCCGCGCCGCTTCGATGCCCATCGAGCCGGAACCGGCGCCGATGTCCCAGACGATAGCATCCGGCCTGAGCGCCAGTTTGGCGAGCGACAGCGCACGCGCTTCCTGTTTGGTAATCAGCCCTTTTTCCGGTGCGCGCTGAAGGTAATCGAGGTCATCAAGGCCGAAGGCCGGCAAGCCGGTTTCGGCATCGCGTTCGACCAGCACGACATTGGGGTGCGGGAAACGCATGGCAGCCGCTTTTTCCGGCGGCAATTCATGGTAGAGGGTCTCATCCGGCAAGCCCAGCCGGCAAGCGACCGAGAGCCGGGCTGCGCCGAAGCCGGCCGTCATCAGGGCGCGCGCCAGCCGGGAAGGATCATTTTCCGGCCCGGTGAAAGCGAAGACGCGGCGGTGCTGCGCAATGGCCTGCATCAGCGGATAAAGCCCGTGTGCGGGGGGCGCGCCGAATGTCCATTCGCCGGCGTCCTTGCTGTGACAGGAGGCAATGCGCACATCCTGCCACGGCTTTTTCCAGCGGGCGAAGGCTTGTTGCAGGGTCGAGGGCGCGGGCAGCGTTTTGATATCGTGTTTGACGTGAGACGCTTCCAGCTTGCCGATCAACCAAGGCGCCAGGCCGTGGCAAAACGGGTCGCCGGTGGCGAGGATGACGACGGACTGCCCCGCCGCAAGCGCGGACCGTGTCCATTCCGGCACCTGGGCCAGCGCGCCGTCCATATCGAGCAGCCGGGCATCGGTGGCGTGGGGGCGCACGAGATCGAGCGTGCGGGCGGCACCGATGATGAGGCCGGCGCGCCGGATGCAGTCGCGCGCGCGCTCACCCAATTCGCTCCAGCCTTCATCGAGAATGCCGATCAGTGTGCATTGACTCATACCGCGCGCTCCCGAACCTCTTTTTCTGTTGCGGACGCTGCCGGGGCTTCGTCGACGCGGCAGATGAAGCGTCCTTCGAAATCGCAGACCAATATCGTTAGCTGATAGTTGCCGGGATAGGAGGACTTGAGGCTGCGCAGGGCGCGCGTGCCTAGCGCACGATGAAAATCGACGGACAGGCCGAGCGCCTGTAGCCGTTCGGCGGCAAAGCGCGCCGTTTCGGCAGCGCGGATTGCTTCCACAAGATCGGGCGCGGCGCCGACTTCTTGCGCGCAGTCGGCGAGTAGATCCCGGTCGATTTCCGCCCGCCAGGCGTGCGTCACGGTCAGCCCCTGTGACATCTTGGTCAGCTTGCCGGCCATGGCGCCGACGTAAACGCGGGACATCCGCGTCTTGATGGCGGCGATGAAGGCGGCCTTGACGAAATCGCCCATCTGCACGAAGCAGGATTCGGTAAGTTCCGGCAACTGCTGCATGGCGAATTTTTCCGAGCGGCCGCCGGTCGTGAATACGACGCTGGTTTGTCCCTGGCGCGCGACGACTTCGACCGCCTGGACGACGCTGGCGCGGAATGCCGCCGTTGAGTACGGGCGGACAATGCCCGTGGTGCCGAGAATCGAGATGCCGCCGAGAATGCCCAGGCGCGAATTGAGCGTTTTCTTCGCCATGTCCTCGCCGCCTGGCACGGAGATGGTAACTTCCAGTCCATCGACGGCCAGCAGATCGCCGGCGGCACTGCGTACGTTGTCGCGGATGTTGCGGCGCGGTACCGGATTGATTGCCGGGCCGCCGACTTCCAGCCCCAGCCCTTCCCGGGTGACGGTGCCGACGCCGGCGCCGCCCTTGAGTACGATTTCGCCGGCTTGCCCCGGCAGACGGCGCACTTCGGCCGTGATATGCGCGCCGTTGGTGGCGTCCGGATCGTCGCCCGCATCCTTGACGATGACGGCGCGCGCTGCACCATCCGCCACGGCGCCTTCGAGTATGGCGAAATCAACATCGTGACCATTGGGCAGGTGTACACATACAGACGCCGGCGTTTCCCCGCTCAGCAGGGCAAGTGTCGCCGCGCGCGCTGCCGCGGCCGAGCAGGCGCCTGTGGTAAATCCGGAGCGATTGCCGCGTTTACGCTTGCCGTCGCCCTTACGGATTTTTTCGCCGTCGCTCATGCTGCCCGCTTGTGTGCGGCTTCCGCGACGGCAAGCAAGGCGTGGATGGCGGCGACAACCAAGGTCGAGCCGCCTTTGCGCCCTTTGATGGCGATCCACGGCACTTCGTTAATGCCCATCAGTTCTTCTTTTGACTCGGCGGCGGAAACGAAACCTACCGGCATGCCGATGACCAGCGCCGGACGGGCGCCTTCTTCGCGGATCAGGCGAATCACTTCGAGTAGCGCCGTCGGCGCGTTGCCGATACCGACGATGGCGCCGTCGAGTTTGCCCATCCGGTGCGCCTTGCGCATGGCCTGCACGGCGCGCGTCGTATTTTCGGCGCGTGCCGCGTCAATGACGTCTTCATCGGAAATGGTGTGCAGCGTCGTCATGCCAAAGTGCTCGAGGCGCGGGCGGGAAAGACCGACGCAGATCATTTCGACATCGGCGACGATGGGCGTGCCACCCTTGAGTACGGCGTCCAGGCCGGCGCGCATGGCGTCCGGATGGAAAACGGTCAGGCCGTTGAAGTCGAAGTCGGCATTGGCGTGAATCATGCGCCGCACCAACGGCCATTGCTCGTCCGTGTAACGGTCGTGGGGGCCGGCCTCGGCGTCGATGATGGCGAATGAGCCATGTTCAATGGCGCGGCCGGCTTCGGTCAGCTGTTCGGTGATGCTGTTGGTGTGTGTCATGGTCGAGTTCATAGTTTTAACTGTGATGTGAATGGGAGTGGTGAGAAAAATGGTGGGCATGCGCCCGATGGGCATGATGCGCATGATGGGACGGGCGGGCATGATCGTGGTGTTCGCCGCCGCAATCCGCTTCGTCGCCCTGAAGACGGTAGGCCCGGTAGGCGCGGTGTCGGCAGCTGTCGCATTCCAGCAGGGTGCCGACGCCCGCCATGCCGGCGCTGGTCAACTGGTCGACGAGGCGGAAAATTTCCGGCTCAAAGCCGAAATAATCGCCCAGCGCAAACGAGACCTGCGGGTATTGGCTTTGCAGGCGCTTGACCTGCGCCTTGATGCGTTCGATCAGCACGCCGGTGAATAAATACACCGGCAGGATGCAAATCTGCCGCATGCCTAGCCGAACCTGCCGCTGTACGATAGTTTCCAGCCGCGGCCAGGTAACGCCGGTAAAGGCGAGGTCGACCAGTTCGTGATCGTTCTCCTCGTACAGCCAGCGCGCCATGCGCGCCAGTTCGCCGTTGGCCTCGGCGTCCGAAGAGCCGCGGCCGAGCAGGACGACGCCCGTCGTTTGCGGGTCGGGCGAATCGAGCGATTTCATGAGCTGCTTCAACTGCCGTTGCAGCACGGTGAACACGTCGCGGCACATGCCCAGATGCGGCACAACGATAAACTCAACGTCCGGATGGCGCTGGCGCGCTTCCTCGACGGCCTCCGGCAGTTCGATCTTGACATGCCCGGCGGCGTTGAGAATAAGCGGCAGCAGCACGACGCGGCGCGCCTGACTGGCCGCCTTGTCCAGCCCTTCCGGCACGAGCACGTCGTCATGTTCGATAAAACAGACTTCAATCTGCCAGTCGGGATGGCGGGTGCGCCATTGTGCGACGAATTTTTCGATCTCCTGGTTGCCCGCCCGGTTGGGCGAGCCATGCCCGGCGATCAACACAACGGTTTCTTTGACAAACTGCGCCATGCCGGCGTCGGCGTCTGTCCTGGTGCTTTCTTCTTTCATCTTCATCGACTTTCGAAACGGTAGCTTAAACGCTGCGTCCTATCGCAGCATGGCCTATGCCGGTGATTGCGCGGCCTCCTGTTTGCGCCAGCAAAAAGCCCAGGTATCGCCGCGCCCTGGCGATGCTGTCGAAAGCGGCGTATAGACTGGGGAAATGCGCTTCCTGTGTCGGCACAACGGCAAATTCCTGCACAGCTTGACCTCAGGCGCTTGCCTTGCGGAAGCGGTGCGCAAACCCTGGATCGTAGAGTTTGGAGCGCACGAGGCTTTCCCAGTCGGCCGCGCCCAGCGTCGGGCTGGCGACGATCATCGCCTGGCTGCCGATCTTGGCCTCCTGGCATTTGCGCTTGATGTCGGCCAGCGTGCCGCGCACGATTTTTTCCTGCCCCGGCCAGCTCGCCTTTTGCACGACGAGTATCGGCGCATCCTCACGCCAGCCGGCGGCGCGCAGGGCGGCCTGAACTTCGTGCAGCAGCGTGATCGACAGGTAAATGCACAGCGTGCAGTAGTGTTGGGCGAGCGATTCCAAGTCTTCGCCTTCGGGCATCGGCGTGCGCCCCGCCACGCGCGTCAGGATCACCGTTTGCGTGACTTCCGGCAGGGTAAGCGATTCGCCGGCCGCCGCCATCGAGGCCATGGCCGAAGAGACGCCGGGAACGACCGACCATTCGATGCCCGCTGTGGTCAGCGGCCGCGTCATTTCGATCAATGCGCCGTAAAGGCCGGGGTCGCCGGTTTGCAGGCGGATAACAGTGGCATGACGGTGCGCCTGCTCGATCAGCCAGGCGACCATCGCCTCCAGCGTCATGTCTTTTGAATCACGGATGGCGCAGCCGGGCGGCGCGTAGCGCGTCGCCGTCTGATCGACGAGCGAACCGGCGAACAGAATCGCGCCGGCCTGTTCGATCAGGCCGCGTCCCTTGACGGTGATGAGATCGGGATCGCCGGGACCGGCGCCGACAAACCAGATCTTACCGGCCATAGCGCCTCCCTGTGCAAAGGGTATCAGCAATAAAGTTCATAGCTTGCTCAGATTAGGATTCGGATAAAACGTTCAATCTTTCTGGAATGTGGCATGCGGCGCTACGGCTGTGCGCACGCAGGCGCTCCAGCCGCAAAGCCGGCGGAGACAGGCGTTTTCGTGATGTGTATCAAGTTCTCTCCTTTCACACAGCGCCGCAGATATGCGCGCCGGCAAACGTTAACACACCGGGGCAGGCATCGGCAGAACCAGCACCGCCGCCAACAAGCGTGTGAAAGGGAGTCGAACCGGAGAAGCGCCCAAGCAGTTCGGATAGATCGGAATGCCGGGCAACGAACCTTCGGAACCTCACCCCTCACCCCGAGGATTGGCGCCATAAAGTTTCAGGCCGGTCTTCTGACTCGCCGTCTTCCTCCTCCGGCGCCTTCCCCTACGAGCGGGTCGTACAGTGGCATTGATACCGGATTCGTCAGGCTTACAGCAGCGGGGGGCTGTGCCGGAATTCCGCAGGTGTGTGGTCACCGGCTTCCCGTTTCACCCGGCGTTGCCGCCAGGCACCTGAAACCGGGCGCTATTTTACGCCAAGGACGTTGTGTTGAGAATGCCGCGCAGTCAAGTGTCGCAAGGCGCCGCCCTCGCAACGCTGCCACGTCCGCCGCCTCGTAACGGTTTTTCCAAAGCGCCACTGAAGTCCGCGTAAACAGGGCGTCTCCGGCCACCCGCTCAGAAACCCGCGTGAATAGGGCGTTTGCGGGTAGGCACCTCTGGAGCCCTTATAAATAAGGGGCTGGCGGGTAGGGTGCTCTGAGATGCCCTAAATACGCGGGCTAGCAGGCAAGCGCACTGAAACTAAAAAGCAAGAATTACTAAAACCTGCGCGCTGACTTCCAGCCACGGAACTCCTCTTGATGCCGTTGCGCTGAGCGGCAGCGCGCCCCGCTGACTTTCTTTGCCTCG
>ERZ773010.74-NODE-74-length-76812-cov-9.791576_pt1 | contig 76812 bp, 70 predicted proteins | sample MGYA00580842_ERZ773010 | MGnify/ENA primary metagenome ERZ773010 (study PRJEB29015, sample SAMEA2737982) | human oral metagenome | biome: human oral; feature: human-associated habitat; material: dental | place: China | collected 2107 ... | reverse complement strand
ATGAAAAAGAGAACGAAAGTGAAGGATAAGAGCTTTATTTTAGATAAAAGAAAAGGTCCTGAAGGGTATTCAGGGTCTTTTTGTGGAAAAAGGGGTGATGGTATGGCTTGCAATTATTTTGGGAAAAATTATATCTGGGTTGGCGTAACAAAAAATAACGTATGGTATAGAAAGAGAAGAACTTGGAGGTGTGGCTACATTAACTCTACCTCTTTTATTCTGAATCCACATAATAATGCTCTGGAACGATATCATGACCGTGCTGAGAAAAATCTTTCATTTTCTTAAGTATGGCGGATGGAAAAAAGTGATAGTTTCCGTCATCCTTTTTCTACTCTTTGCTAATCTTTCTTTGATTAGCTTTTATACACGGTTTGCTTTTGAGGAACGAAGTCCGCAAGAAAGGAGTCAGTATTTTGGGTGTGATTACAACAAGAAGAAACGGCAACAAACGCTTTGTATTGCTTGAGATCTCCAATTGGAAGTGTTTAGAAGGCTACATACCTTAATAACATCCCCTTTTGAAACAAAATAGGTTTAGTACCTGAAGGGTATTCAGGGTCTTTTTGTGGAAAAAAAGGTGATGGTATGGCTTGCAATTATTTTGGGAAAAATTATATCTGAGTTGGCGTAAGTCAAGAAAAAAAGAAAGGTCCTGTTTTAAAAAGTTTGGTAGCTAAGGGAGATAAGATTGAATTTGGCTACTGTTATGCTACTACAACAAGCTACTCTGTGATAATGAGCATGTATCTACTTCTATGAGATTGGAGTGATGTTTTTAGAGGGGCTGGTTTCTCGTCTCTCTATGTTTATTTTTGATTTTTGATGCCATGCATCTCAAATGATGTCAAAAGATTATTTTCTTTATCGTATGTTCTTTATTAATCGGTAGCTTTTCTTTCTTGATTAACCCTAAAATCAGAGAACAGCTACGATTCAACATAAAAAATTTGAATTTTGGCGTGCAGAGTTTGCAATCAGATTTTTCTATTTATAGTTATCTCTCTTTAGAAGATGCTGAACTGTTTTTGGAACCGACTTCTTGATCAACTAGGATTACCATCCCTCCTAAGAAAAGTATTGCCATAGATGTGAGAGATATAGGATTCAGCACAGGATTTTCTCTTTATGATTTTTCTTCATCTACAGGATTACGAATTAATTATCGTTTCTATAAGGAGAAAGATGAAAGATTTTATCCTGATAATCAGCTTTTTTGGCCACTAGTTTTGGAATTAGAAAGGAGTTCTTGTCTCAGAGTTGACTTTTCTTATTTAGTAGCTCCGAGTAAATGCTTAAATTTAGTTATCAATCCGGTGAGAATTTCAGAACCGCATGCTCTTGTGATCGTAAGAAATACTTCAAAACAGCCTATTTCTTTTTCTTACTTAAAAGGTTATCTTCAGGAAGAGTATCAGAAAGAGTAATTATTAAGTACTCAAAAGGTCTCTATGGAATCTCATAGAGGCCTTTTCTCTTAAATTATCGGGAGAGTATCCTAATTAGAACTTTAAGACCGTAAAATCTTTAATTATCCTATCAGGATATCAACAATTCTTTGCCTCAGATCAGTTTGTATCTTTATAAGAAGTACATTTAAGGTTGGGTAACCAATCACTTAGAACTTCATGACCAACATTAGTAAAGGTCTGTAAGAAGAAATATTTCTGATTGTATCATAATGTATCCTTTATAAAACTGTCAAATCATCGCATACTATCCCCTCATTCATTATAGATGTCCCAATACCTGTTAGTGCTCAAGATTCTTGCTCCTCCTATTTCAACGGCTCAGAGTTTCCACAAAGCTCAGGCAAGAGGACTCTCTTCTCCTGTCCATACTTTTCCATAGAGAAGAAAGGTAGTATTATCAGGCATATTATCCCTATTTATATCCACAAAGAGCTTACATCCCTTAGTCTCCTCCCCAAGTTTTACCTGAAACCCATACACTTCATTTCTATAGATGAGGGAATCTCCCGTCTGTGTTACAATTGCCCCGCTATTTGCTTCCGTAATCACAACAATCGGAGTATCATCTCCTGTCTGTGCTTGCACTTCGGCAAGAGTGAGTTTTGCCTCCTTTCAACTCAAGATTTGTGCTGGTGAGAGTTTGGCTTCCTCTCCTGTTTGAGTACTTTTTCCACTCAAACTTTCCTGCTGGATTCTATCTCCATCTCCAGTCTGCGCTTTTCTCTCATTCTCAGGAATAATTTGACATCAACTCACGAGCATTACTCCAAGTATCAAGAGGAGTATTCAATACTTTCTCATATTTTCATCTTTATGACTCTAAAACAGACCTTGTGATAGCTATTTTTCCGAGAAAGTCAAGGAGTTATTGTAGATGATTCTGCTTTATCAAGAACTTTTTATACTTGTAATGCTGTAAAAAGAAAGAAGGAGTCAGATTTTTTCTGATGGGTTAAAAAGGACGGAAAGTAAAAGGGGACTTATTTGTTTTTTTGTGAAAAATCGCTACAATTAAGAGCGAGATCTTTAGTTTACCAAGAAAGATGGCGTATCGTATGAAACCTTTTCTGATAAGTATTGCAAGTCTGTGCGGGATCTTTCTTTTTTTGGTGGTAAGCAATGGGCTGGGGTTTGGGATGGAAGCATTGTTTGGAGAGCATCTGGTGGTATGGATTTTGTTTGGGATTTTTTGGTTGCTCGGCGGAGCTCTTTGGGAAACGACGGACCAGAATACGAAGTTCTTTAAAAAACTTCTTATTATCGCAGAAGTCTATCTTTTTTTATTGATTTTCGTCCAGCCGGGGATCAATCTTTCATGGTTAGAGTTTTTGGTGCTGTATGGGTCAGGGTATGGGATTGTACATGAAGTAATGACCTTTAGAGCGCAAAAGTGGCAGACGGTTTTCTTTTCTAGCTGTTATGGGGTGATTGTCGCGTTGATGGTCAGCATTGCAGCGTTGATGTGGTGGAGGCAGCCCTTTGATGAAGAGCAATTTATCATGCAGCAATGATCGTTTCTTTTTACGGTCTTTGATGGAACGCTTGTACCCTCCTATACGACGATTCTTTTGAAGTCTCCTATGTCTGAAAAGGTGATTTCTGCAAGCACAAAAAGTCAGACCTTCTTATTAGACAAAAATACTGATTATCTTCTTCAATTTGCCTCTCAGCAGGAAGATGAGCATAATTTTATCGTGCTTCAAGATCAAGAAGGAAATCTCATCAAAGTAGGACCACAATCTCAGCTCAGGTTTTCTACTCATGCTTCGAATTTTTCCCTCCAAGAGCAAAAAGGAAGGGTAGCATTTTTTGGGACAGGAGAGCTTTTGCCTCCCGAGCTAATGGAATTTAGGGATCGTTATCAAGCACGTCAAAAGGCGGCAGCCCTTGCCTTGCTCCCGGCTGGACTCAAAGGCAATCCTACATTTCAAAGATGGAGTATCAGGTTTACCTCCTCTTTGGCAAAAGTATTTCCGTTTTGGTATGGAGAAAATGCAAAGTATATTCAGAGTTATCTGCCGTATCTGGGATTAGCAGCTACTCAGAAGCAGCATGGAAAGGTAGACTATTCAATTCTTAAATCCACCTCAAAACTCTGAACAGAAAAAGCAAACCATAAAGAAAAATATCGGGAATATTTCAAGAAATTATTCTAACTTTTTTCACAAATGATTGACATGTCTTTTTGTATCGTTTTGTAAAAATGAGTCTGAGTTCACAAAAGTTTTATAAAATTCACAAAGTTTTAACACTGAACGTAAGTTGAGAGATCTACCTTTTAATCTAATTGATGATGAGTTTTAGAAAACTTTTTACATTTTAGGTTTATTATTCTTATTAAATAATTTATATTCTTTTATTATTAATTAATCCTCAAGATTTAACATTGCTCTTGAAAATTGAAAGGATTTGCTTACTTTAATGCTTGTTTTATTTTCTTTGTTTCTTGCTTATGAGGGACGCTCTCAAGAGGATCGGGGTTATCACAGCTTTTGGAACTTTTTCATGATATTTGATTTATTCACTTATTATGCAGAAACCCATCGTCCTCCCAGAATATCAACATGTGAATTTTGTTTTTTGTGTTGTGCTGATTGTTATTTCTCTTTATATCTCGATTTTTTACGGGATTTATCCGATTCATGTGAGGTTTAGTAGAGCTACGCTTTTTGTCTTGGGAATCTCTGCTATTGTGATGTGAAAGACGGTTTTTCTCAATGATCCTATGAATGATGCTTACTTTGGAGATTTGAGTTGTGTGGTAGGTGTGCTTCTTTTGATTATTTGACCAACGAATTTTATTATGACTTCTGGGGTTAAGAAAAAGAGAGAAGAGAAAAATTTGGAAATTATTGAGGTGTAAGTTTTTTTGCTGGGGGCAGGAAATGCTCCCTTTCTATGCGGGTGTAGCTCATTTGGCTAGAGCGCTTCCTTGCCAAGGAAGAGGCAGCGGGTTCGAGTCCCGTCACTCGCTCCATGAAAAAGGGTTGATTTTGCTTGGAAAATCTTTACATTACTTCTTGCTTTTATGCCTAGGTGATGGAACTGGTAGACATGCTAGACTCAAAATCTGGTGGCTTCACGGCCGTGCGGGTTCAAGTCCCGCTCTAGGTAAAGGCTAAAAAGTCTGATGTGATATTCAGATTTTTTTTTGTTTTTGGAATTTGGTTCTTTAGAGTTGAAGCGAAAGCAGGAGATTTTGGAGCTATATTTTTGGGGAGTTGGGTATTTTTGAGATATTTTTAGTTGCTTTTTTCCTAAAAATAACTACATTTCATCACTGAATGAAGAAGTTTTTATTCCGTTTGTGTTTGTGAGATGGATTTGAATAAGGTAATGTTGATTGGGAGGTCTACGAGTACTTTACAGGTCAAGACTATAGAGAGCACTCAAAGTGCTGTTGTTAATTTCACTCTTGCAACCAATAGAAAGTATAAAAATAAAGAAGGAAATGTTTTGGAAGATGCTGAATATCATAGATGTGTTGCCTATGGGAATATTGCAGAAGTGCTTGGAAAGTATCTTACTAAGTGAAAGAGAATTTATCTTGAAGGGAGATTAAGGACCAGAAAATGGCAGGATACTGAAGGACATGATAGATTTTCCACAGAAGTGATTATTGATAATTTTATTTTCCTTGATACGAAAGTTTCGAACTCAGATGAAGTAGAGATTGATCCGCTCTCTGATTTTGATAGTGAGGTTCCTTTTTAAGGCTTTTTTGTATGGTTTTTCTACTTACTCTTACTTCTTAACCTTTTCATATCGATGTCTTTTAAGCAAAAAATATTAAAATTCTGACTTGAAACTTTTGATTTGATTGTTTTCTTGGTATTCGTTTTCTGAATTATTCTTTTTATTAGATTTTTTATTGGGACTCCATACACGGTGGTGGGATCAAGTATGCTTCCAACCTTTGAATCTAATGATTGGATTATTGTGGAAAAGTTGACTCAGAGGTTTTGAACTTTAGAGAGGGGACAGGTGGTTGTTTTTGTGCCTCCTGGCAAGAATATTCCTTATATTAAGAGGATTATTGGATTACCTTGAGAGACGGTAAAGTTTGTAGATGATTTGACCTATATTTGTAATAATGAAGCTCCTGTTTCTGATATTCAGGCTTCGAATGGGCAGTATTGTTTCCGTTTAGATGAACCGTATCTTTATCCTGATACCAAAACGATTCCTCATTGAGAAAAGACAGAATTTGAAGTGAGTAATGGGTATTTTGTCATGTGAGATCACAGAGGAAGCACTTCTGATTCTCTTTCTTGTTTTTCAAAGTCTTGTTATCAAGGAGCGAATTATCTTGTCCCAGATTCTCATCTTATAGGTAGAGTTTTTGTGAGATTATTCCCGACTTTTTCTCTTTTTTAGTTCTTTAGCTTGGAACTATGAAGATTTTTTCTAACTTTGATACTGAATGGAAGCAAGAGGCATACCGAGAAGCCGTAGATAAATTTTGAAAAGAGAATGTTTTCATTCTCAATAAAAGTTTTCTTTTCTTTTTTTCGAAGGTGATTGTTCCATTTTTTTGATGGACGATTATGTTTATCTTGGTTCAGTTTCCTATTTATCTTGCTCTAGAGGATTTCTGAAATATAAAGTATATTGTTACTTGAGTGCTGTTTATCATTTATCTTTTTGTTATTGCTCCGCTGTTTAAGTATTATTTGGACTATGTTATGGATTTTTCTCTCGTTACTCCCGAGTATCTTACGAGATACAATCAGACTTGACCTTTGAAGAGAGATATTAAATCTAGTTATGTAAAGAATATCAAAACTATTACTATTCAAAAAAATACTTTTTGGTACAATATTTTTGATAATTGAAACTTGATTTTTCTCTCAGAGTGAGATAGAGACAATCAGGGAGAAGTTGTTTTGCACTATATCAAAGATCCAGAGGCGAAAAAGAAAATTATAACAAAAATTATGAAGCTTTACTAATTTCCTGACCATAAAACTATGCAATTGGACAATTCACCATTGATTCCTTATGATATTTATGAATCTTCTCAAGAAATTGTTATTATTATGCCACTTTGAGGAGTAAAAAAGGAAACTATACGTCTTACTATTGAAGATTATAAGCTTATTCTTGAGGGAGAAAGGATTTTAACACCTTTAAAAGAGAATCTTTTGCCTGTGAAAGAAGAATGTTATCGAGGAAAGATTAGACAAATCATCGATCTTCCTGCTCAGATTTATTTTGATAGAATTCATAGTAAACTTTCTCCAGAAAATATTTTGTGGATTATTATTCCCAAAGCTCTTGTTCCTGAAAAGATAACGCTCCAGATTGAAGAATAGATTATTTTAGATTGTGTCTGGAAGTGCTGCTATTCGTTGTTGTTTCTTCTCTTCATAGCGTGATCTTATTTCTGAGGAGAAGATTTTTTTTAAGATTTTTTCGGAGGTATCGATCAGGCTTTGATCTGTTTCTTTTTCAAAGATTTTTGGAAAAGCTTTCCATTCATAGTTATCCTCGTCTATGTTGGTTGAGAAAATATTATTTTTTAGATCTGACTTCATCTTTTTAGCAAGGGAAAAGTATTCACTTACTTTTGTTTGTTGGTATCGTGGAGAATATTCTGTTTTGAGCATATTTTCTAATCAGAAAAATGCTGATTCTCGTGCTTGGGATTTTATCTTTCGTTGTTTTTCTTGTTGTTTCCTGGTGCTTGGAATATTGCGACAGGTGAAATTCTGATTTTTGTACTGTATGCAATATTTATTCCCTTCTTTGATTAGTTTTGTAGCTTTTATGATTGATCGTTCCTCTGTAGTGAAATCTTGTAGTATTTCATTGGTTGAAGTATAGGTTACTCCTTCTTTTGCTTTGGTATAACAAAAAGTATCAAAGATTTGATTTCCTTTTCCTATTGAAATACAGCTATTGGTATTCGGGAAATTGAAATTTCATTCGAAAATTTTTGGTTTTCCTTCTTCTAGTTCTCATGAGAGATATTTTTTATTTTTTTGGTTTATTAGGAGATAGAATCCGCTTCAGAGCAATAATTTCTGGAGGTTTTTTGTTTCATCGGTAAAAGAAATCTCGATCTTCTCTTTGCCTAGATCTTTTCCTTTTGGATTAGGTGTTATGCTGTGAATTTTAAGTATAATCCCTGATAATCATTCTTCTTCCTTTTCTCTCTGTTTACTCTCTTTATCAGGATTTTTTTCTGTTTTCTTTTCAATATCGTAGCATGCAATGTCAAAAAGATGCTCATTTTGAACTAGAGCGATACAGCTTGATTTTGTATTTGGGAGTCAAAAGTCGCCTTTTAGGATAAGAGGATTAGTTATTTCAATATTTCATAAAAAGCTTAGGTCTTTGAATTTTCCACTTCCTTCAATATCTTCAAAGCTTAGATTCATGCCTGATACATTTTTTTCTAAGATGAAAAGTCAAAATTGATTATTAAAATCTAAAGATTTTATCATTTTTGATTTATCAAAGATAGATAGTGTGATACTTTCATTATTTTTATCACTTCCTTTGGGGTTATAGTCAATCTTTTGGATTTTTATGATTAGATTTTCAACATTATTTTTCTTTTCTTCATCTTTTAGCGAAGGATCTGGACAGTTTTTTGGATCTCGTATTCCTAGTTGTTCGTTTTTTGCTTCATGTTCTGCTTTTTTGAAAGCTTCTTGTTTTTCATAACTTTGTTTGTAGGTGTATTCTTTTGCGTATCCATTGCGGATGAGTTCTTCATTAATGAGTTTCCCGTCTAGTGATACATATGCTAAAAGTCTTCCATATCTGTCTGTATTTTCCTGTCCCTTGTCAAAGGAAAGCTCTATGGTTTTTCCTTTTAGTCTTTGTGTAAGGTAGTTTTTTGCTTCTTTTCCATAACATTCTGTTTTTTTGTATCTTGCAGTATTGCTTTCTGGTGCATCAACTCAGATAAGGCGAACAGATGCTAACTTTCCATTTTCATTTTTGTATCTTATCGTGTCGCCGTCAATGATTGAGAATACTTTGATTCCTTCTGGCTTTTGGATTTCTTTTTTTTGTTTAGGGGAGATCTTATAGTAATAAGTATCCAGTATAGTTTCTTTATATTTTAAATGGACAGTGATGGTGTCTCCATTTTTACTAGAATTAGGAAATCAATAACTTCCTCTAAATGTTTCAGAAATTCCTTGCTTAAGGATACCCTTTAGTTTTTTATTTTTCCCGTTGATATCCAAGGTTAATAGACTGAGGTCTAATTCCTCACCTTTGGTCAAGATCAGTGTAATGCTTTCGTTAGTGTCTGCTCCAGGAGGATCATATTCTATATCTTCTATTTTGACTTGGTAGGTATTAATATCTATTTTTGAGGTTTCTTGATTTTTATTTTCTGAGTTTTTATTTTTTTTGTTTTCTTCTTCGCTTTTAGGAGGCTTTTCTTGTTTATTACTTTCTGAAGTGCAGAGTTCTTCTTTTGATGGGCAGTGACAACTTCCGCCTCAATTGATGGTAATATATTCTATTTTTGGTTTGCTGTCTATTTTGAAAAAATCTAGGAATTTTTTTTCAAATCCAGGAGAAAAGTCTCCAGTTGTATTAAAAATTGGAAAGCATTCTGCTTTTTCTCCTTTTGGATAGCTGGAACTTTCTGGAGCAATTGCTGTCAAAATAATAGTGTCTAAAACTTGTCGTGTTTGTCCATCAAATCATTGAATTGTTAGGTATCAAGTCTGATATAGTAGATTAAAGTCAGGATTAGATTGACTGTCGATTCCTCTGTCGTATCGTGTTTCATCTTTACTGATGATGAAGGTGCTGTTTTTTTCTCGAAAATCTGTTTTTTCTAAGACTATTTCTTTGGCTAAAATTGTCCCTGTTAACATGATTTCTTCGTATTTTGCAGGAGTATCGGTCCACTTTAATTCTATGAAAGCTGGATAAGCACTATTTCCTCGGAAAATTTCTTGTACTTCTAGTCTATTACGATCGATAAAGGTATTGCAGGATATGGGGATGTCTGTTCCTTCCTCTTCATTTGAAGGTTGTTTTTCCTTGGGTAGAGAGATGTCTTTTGCATTTTCAGCTTCTGTGAAGAATGTTCATGGATTTGCAACTCGATTTTTTCACTTTATGTTTTTGATTCTGTCGATGGTTGTCCTCGTAGTTAGTCGTTTCCCATTTATGAGCACTTTTTCGAAAGAGTTATCTTTCCCTTCCAAAAACTGTGTCCAATCTGGGTGAACGATGAGACTGTCAGTTTTATTGTTTCAATAGGTTAAAGTCAGATTTAGTCAACTTTTCCAATTGAAGGTATATTTATCTTTGATGATTTTTTTTGGAAAATTTGTTGTGAAATATTTGCTATTTTGTGTTAGGACGATAGAAGTTTCTCAGGGAATTTGTAGGCTGTAGAGCAATGGTTGTTTTTTGTTGGCTCATTTTGTTAGGCTAAGGTTTCACGTAAGCTCAATCATTCACGAAAATGTTTTATGACTAGTATTGCTTATTTCTATTCGTGCATTTGTTTTGTCAAAAAAAGCTTCTGTAATGATGAGTGTTGGTTCATCATCTTCGTTTAAAGATTCTAAATTTCAAGATGTAAGGAGAATCGGTTGATGATTTTGGATTTCTATTGCATCTTTTTGAGTGTCTATTTCAGAGGTGTCTGGGCTGATGATTTCATTTTCTGGTGTGAAGTTTCAAACTTTATCTTCAATGTCTGATTCTTTGTTGTTTTCCTCTACTTTCTCTGTGCTTTTTTCATGAGATGATTTTTCCTCTTCAGAGATATTTTCACTAGAGCTGTTTTCTATGTTTTCTCCAGTTGTTAAATTGTTTGTTTCTGCGATGTTTCAAGAAAAAGATTCTTCTGATTTTTTTTGTGATGACTCGATTTCTGGCTTATTTTCTTCTGCTCAGGGTTGTCAAACTTCACTTGAAATGGTTGGTTCTGGATGAGATTCTATTTCTTCTGCAAAAATTGCAAGTGGCTGAAAAAAAAGCGAAGTGATCAGCAGAAATGCAAGGATTTTTTTCATTGTTCAATCTTAGAAAATAAAGGTTGACATGATATTTATATGCATACTACTGAAAAGTACTATTCTGTCAAGAAAAAAAACTTGATTTTTTGCTTTTTTAGCTATTTTCGCTACAATTAGAGATGTATTTTATATGCTTTATGTTCTTCCTATGAATTATAGATTTATTGATTTCCCTACTGATTGGTCTCAACCTAAAAACTCTAAAGATGATGTGAAGGTGCCCGAGAAGATTCTATCTTCACAACAAAAAACTAAAGAGAAGATTCAGACTTTCCCTGATAAAAAACTAGAACCAGTGGAGAAAAAGGACTCTTCATTAGATTTTGTTAAAGAATGAATAGGAAATGTAAAGACCTCCATAGAAAATTTGAACTATGGAATGAATGAGCTTGTGACTTTGGATACTCTTGATGGAACTCCGCTCAAAAATACCATGCTTTCTATATTAAAGAATCCTCAATTTGATGATTATCCTGATTTGAAAGGAAAAACTCCAGAACAAAGGTTAGAATTTGTTTTCAGGAAGATAAATATTGCTTTAACAAAGTTTTATGCTAGAAAATTAAATATTGGGCTGACTGAACCAGTTCCAGATTATCTCAAGAAGGTAGTTATTCCTGCTACGGAATTGTTTTTGATGGAGACTTTGGCTCAAATGGGAAATGAGACGAATATCAATTTTTTGGGACAGCTATCTAGTATGGATTTTAGTAGTTTAGGGAATCTTGTAACCCAGGTAAAAGATTTTTCAGAGAAGTTTTCGTTTTCTTTTGCTCAAGGAAAGACGCTTTTGAATCTTACAGACTTTCTTGCTTTACCAAAAAATCAAGTTCAATTAAGTAAGTTGGATGATCCTTATGAATTCTATCAAAAAGTGCTCAAAAATCCTCTCTGGAAGCAAGATATTACGACAAAGGATAGTCCAAAACCGAATCAAATTTCACTTGATTCAATTACTTGGGAACAGTTTGATTTGCGTGCTCTTAAAAATAACCTTTCTAATGAAGAGAAACAGCAGGCTTTCCAGATGGGAAAGGAAAAAATGAAACAACAGCTTTGATCTATCAAAATGGTGGAAACTCCTGAGACTATGAAAAAAATGCTCTGAATCTTGGAAAAGGCGGACGGTGTTTTTCAGAATATTGATGCTCTAGGAAATAAACTACTTGATAGTATGGATGTTTTGGGAAATACTTCAAAAGTTTTGAAATCAACGCTAGGATTTGATCTTTGGAAGCAAATCAGGAAAACTCCAGCACTTGGAGGAGTTCTTAATGTTGTTTTAGGTTTGCTTGGTTTCTCTGGGGGAGTTCAAGGATTGGAAAGAGCTTGGAAAAAAAGGATTCTTGATAGGGAGCTTAAACAGCCTCAGAAAGCATATATTGCTGAGTCTTATAAAAATTATATGCAGAAAAAAACTCTTCAAGCTACTACGGCTAAAACACTTCTTGATCAACATAATCTCAAAGTGGAGGATGCGGCTCAGCACAAGTTTGCTCTGGATATGCCTCTGATAAAAAGTCAAATTCTTCAAAAAATAGATGAAAAACCTGAACTTTTAAATCTTTCTACTCTGAAAATGACTAAAAGTCCTGTTTTTAAGGGAGAAGATTTTGTGCAAGAAGTAAAGGTTGGAGACAAAACGAAGCTTACTCTCAAAAGAAAACTCTCTCCACAGGAAAGAGAAGCTTTTGTGGATACTTATCTCCATGAGGGATTGGAGCGTTTTGCTTCAAATCCGAAAGCTTTATCTTCACTACCTAATGCTGATACTTTAGCGTTTATTCTCCTCTCAGGGGTTGCTCTTAATAAAGATGATGTGATAGATGGTGTGGAGGCTCAGGTTTTTCTACCTGATCAATATACTGATGCTGTATTAGCAACTCAAAATGGGCAGGATAGATATATTTATCCTAATGGATCTGCTCCTATTGGAAATAATAAGCCTGTAGTGAATCCTAATAAGCCTGTAGTGAATCCTAATAACCCTGTAGTGAATTCTATTTCTCCAAATCCTTCTCCAGAAAATATCAATAATTTTGTGGAGAATCTTGGTCAAAAACCAGAATCTGGTAATGATATAAACAATGATCAGTTAGATGAAGCTTTGTGAAGACATGGATATAATGGAAGCCTTCTTTTCTATGATAAGATTCCTTGAACAGAAGAACAGAAGAAAGCTTTTAAGCAGAAGATGGAGAAAATTGCAGCCGAACTCGATATTAATCCTAATCGATTAATGGCGCTGATGGCATCAGAAACCTGAGGAACATTCAATCCTGCTATAGCTAATAAATCAACATGAGCGACAGGTTTGATCCAAATTATGCCAAGTACTGCTACAAAGTTGGGAACAACAGTTTCTGCTCTTAGATCTATGTCTGCTGTTCAACAGCTTGATTATGTGAAAAAGTATTATCAACTTTCTCCAGGGAAAAAGTTTAGGTCTCTCAAAGATCTTTATCTCTATACTTTTTTCCCGATAGCTATGAATTATTCAAGTAATCCTAATTATGTTTTCCAGTCTAGTACTATTTCTGCTGCAAAACTTGCAGGGTTGCATAGAAAGTTAGCTAGAGGAAAAAGCTATATCACTATGTGAGATTTTAACTACTATATCTCTGGAATGGTGAACCAGAATGTCCCTGTAGAATTTAGGAATCAATTTGCTTAGTTGGTGCTTGTGTAGCTATATAAGAAAGTCGTCCTTAAGGATTAGACAAAAAATCTGAATGAATCTTGTGATTCGTCGGATTTTTTTTAAATAAACTTTATTTTTGGTGGAAAAAACTTTTGTCGTTTCATTTAAAACATCATTTTACTCTCAACTCCAGGGTGAGTTTTTGCTGATTGCTGCTATTTTTTCGTTTGTGTTTGTAAGTTTTTTGAGTGTTTTGATGGAAAACTGCTCTATTCAGCTAAGAACAAGCCAAAGTATCAGCTATTCCTTTTTTTTATAAAAAAATCTCTTGATGAGCAAGATCAAGAGTTTTTTTGTGGTCAGATTTATTATTTTTTTTTAAAGATTTGTCAGTAAACTTACTATTGTATAAGACAGCATTGCAATCGTAATTCCTATTCAAGCTCCCATTAACGCCCAGACGGCTTTTTTCATGGCTTTTTTGTCTCCGTTGGCGGTAATGAGTTGATATCCTCCGTAAACAACTACTGCGGTGCATACCACGGCAAAAGACCATCGGAGATACTTATTGATGATATTGATTCACTGAAATATTCCTTCCTCTTGGGTATCGACGACGTGTTTTTTTGGAAGATCGTCTCCTGCGTGTCCTTGAGGAACGGTAACTTTGATCCCGAAGACAGGGAGCGTGGCAAACAATGCGAGGATGACGGTGGAGAATATTTTTTTGACCATCGGGTTTGGGATGATTAGGAAATAAAAATTGAGCTAGAGAGGTAAGAAATCTCATTAAAACTACTTGATCCGATAGAACTTACCAATCTGATGATAATTACACTAAACAGTGCAAGTAATATCCCGACTCAGATATAGAGGATGTTGTTTAGGATGTCTTTTGGATTTTCTCCTTTAGATGCTTTGATAACATAATGAACACCGTTGTAAATAATCATGGTTACTGCTAGGACCATTGTCATTCTGAGCAAGAACTTTGAAATACTAATAATAAGTGATGGTCTACGATTGATTCCTTTATTTTTTCATCAGATTTTTATTTCTGTTCCCTCTTTTAGGATGTATTTTCCTACGCTCATTTTGTCGGTTCCAATACTATCTCATCCTACGATAGCATCAGATTGGATTGCTGGTGTAAATGCTTGCTCAAGAAAATCTCCGTTAGTATTTCCTGCTTGTCCTTTTGCGTATCCGATTCATAGAGAAAAGACTGCTATACTTCCTAAGCTACTAAGCATAAAACTAAAAATTCTGATTTTCTTGGCTATTGATATTTTCATATTTACATTTGGGTCAGTAAATTGTCTGCTTCAATCATTTCTTGTTCTCTTGCTTCGTTTTCTTGGGCATGGATTTTTGCCTGTGCTTGGCTATAGAGTGCAGGATTGAAACTTTGCTGGTATTTTTCCGAAATTTCGGCCTGTTTTTGGCTGTATTTTTGGTTGATTTCCTCAAGTTTTTGTTGTTCTCTTGTGAGAATATCTCTGAGTTTTTCTATTTGTTCAGGAGACATAATTGGTAAAAGATTAAACCAATTCTGTTTCTCTTCGTATTCGGCGAGAGATTTTGATTTTAGGATAAGCTGAATAAGGTTTGAGTTATTTACCAAGAAGGCTTCAGGAATTTTGAAGTCTGCTGCGATTTCCCGTAGCTCTTGTGGTAGATACTGTTGCAATACTGGATTCATTGTTTGGTATTTTTATCAAAATAAATAGTTTTTAATCTTTTGGAAGAATCAGATTTTCTTTGGTGGCTGGATATCAAGTTTTCATCATTGTTTTTCTGAAGGAATCTCTATTTTGTTCAATAATGCTTCAGCTTCTTTACTTTCTTTATTGTGATATTGTTCAGCTTGCTTTTGGATGAGTGGAGTTTTTTGCATATTTTCTTTCATTTTTCTGATCTCATCCCTTGAAAGTCTTTTCATTCCACTTTTTCAGCTATAAGTTTCCTGCATTATTTCTGGGCTATACCTTATAAAATAATAGATTCTGATTTAGTCTGTTTCGTTTGCTCTTTCTTCTACTCTAAAGAGATGTTTTACGTCTTTAGGGTTGATGAGTTGTCTATCTACGAGTTTCTTTGCGTATTGCTTCATTGAAATCATTCCTAGTGGATTTGAGGATTCGATCGTCGAATCAACTTGTCCAAGATCCATTTTTTTGAGATTATTTTTAATAGCGACTGTGTTTAATAAGAGCTCAAAAATTCAGATTCTCGTATTGGTATCCGTTCTTTTTACGAGCATTTGAGATTGGATTCCGATGAGACTATCTGAAAGTCTGTCGGCGATACTTTGTTCCATATTTGTAGGGAAAAAGGACATAAATCTACTCAAACTATGACTTGCTGAGCTTGTGTGCAAGGTGCTAAAAACGAGATGTCCACTTTCTGCTAGGCTAAGGACGGTTTCTGCAGTTTCAGTATCACGAATTTCTCCTACAAAAATAATATCCGGATCTTCTCTCATTACAGCTTTTAGTGCGTTTTTGAATGACCAGGTATCATGTCCTACCTGTCTCTGTGAAATACTACATTTATCTCCTTCAAAGATATATTCGATAGGGTCTTCGATCGTGATGATGTTTTCGTTTCTTGTTTTGTTGATATATTCAATCATACTTACTAGTGAGGTTGATTTTCCGCTTCCTGTAGATCCTGTCACTAGGAAAAGTCCTTTTTTTGCTGCAAGGACGTTCCTTTTTATACTTTCGGCGAGATTAGAGAACATCATCTCTTCGAGCGTTCTGATGCGAGAATTGATTTTTCTCATTACGATTCAGATTTTTCATTTTTCAAAAAAGGCATTTACTCTATAAGAGGTTCCATCTTTTCCCTCATATGCGAAATCGCTTTCTTTGTCGCAGATAAACTTATCAAAATTTTGGGCATTATTTTGAAAGAGTTGTTTGAGGATGATTTCCATATTTTCGCTATTGATGATCGGAATTTTTTCATCTTTGATAATATCCCCGTTCAGTCTATATGAACTTTTCCCGGAGCAGGTTAGATGAAGATCGGAAATATTCGGATTCTCTGCAATCCCTGCTAAAATGGAATCAATATCGACTCTTACTGTGTTCATGAGCGTTGCCCTTAAAAGTAAAATACTTTATTCCAATTATATAGAGAAAGTCTTTATTTGTCAAAAAATTTAAAAGAAAATGAAAAGGGCTTTCTTTATATTTCAAAATTTGTATATTCCTCTTGGTAGGGGAGCAACCTATTTTATCTTGATGAAAAAATGAAAAAAATTACTTTTTCCTTCGTCTTTCTCGGTCTTGTTTTCTTTTTTTCTGCCTGTAGTTGGAAAAAACTTTCTCCTGAAGAGGAAAATGAAAGGATTTTGATCTGAATGAATCAAATGATTTCTTTGATAAATGAAGCTTTTGCTGGAGAAAAATCAGTCTTTTCTGGTGACGGCCAGCTGCTTGCTTCTACGGAATCTCGCGTGGTAAGTGTGAATTTAACGGGTTTTATGGCGTATTCTGGTCAAGAATTTTGAGGGGAAATAGATCTTTCTCTTCAAACGAGCTGATCGAGTTTGACGAACCAGCTTTTTCTTTCTTTTCTTTCTCAATTTAGGGGAGCTGATGCTGATTTATATTTTCATCCGGAAAGGTTTCGTTTTTCTCAGGGAGAGGGGAATGTAGGCTCACAATTTGTTCAATTGATTGCGAAAGATCTCCTTCATCATTGGATAAAAATTCCATGGAATAAAGATGTTTTCGTATTTCCTTCTGAGGAATTATTTTTATTTCCACAGATTTTTTCTTGATCCCTTTTTCAGCGTGAAAAATTGGAGGACTATCTTTTACATTATGGAGAGAGGATTCACTTTCTTAGCTGAAGCATAGAAAGTGAGTGAGGTGTCCGATATTTTAGGCAGACTAAATGGGATTATCTCTGAGAAGAGATTGGGTTTTCAGGAAGTTTTGATGGAAATGTCTTTAAGGGAACTTTCTCAGGGATAAAGTGAGAACCCTTGGAAATAGAACTGAAAAAAGGTAAAAATCAGATTTCTTACTCTGGAATGTGGTGAATAAATTCTTTTGAATGAAAACTTTCCTTTTTGCAGAAACAGTTTCGCTTGGAGGGTAAACGATGGAAAAATAAGGATTATGGTGAGAATATGTCCTTTTTTGTTAGATTTTCTCGCTTTCAGCAAACTTGAGCTTTACAAATGATCCCAGATGACTATATTTTGCTGGAGAAATATTTAGTTGATCTAGATATTGGTTTTTAATTCTTTATGGTATGAAAAATGCAGTTAAAAAAAGTTGGAGTTTTAAGCTTTGTCTCTGTCGTTGCTATAACGCTTGCATGATGTGGGAAAGCTCCAAATCTCTCTTTTGAGGAGACTTTACAAGTGTATAATAAGCAGAATGCTATCGTAAAAGATGTATTACAGTTTATGGGCGATCAGGAGAAGCTAATCGAATCAAATCTTAAAGCACAGGTAGATGTGCAGACTGATGGAGGTAAAGGAAAAGTTATGCTTGATGTGAAGAGTGTATCTGATAATAAGACGAAAGATTCTGAGTCTGACATAGGTCTTAATCTTACTATGGAGCAGAAAGATGCTCAAACAGGAGATCTTCAGAAATTGGATGCGAAAGTGAACTTGAATACGCTTTTGAAGGATTATCAGCTCTATTTTAAGCTTAATGAGTTTGTATTGGAGACAAATCCAAAAGATGCTGGGGGAATGCCGTTAGCGATGGTTGAAATGTTTAAGAATAAGTGGCTTACTTTGGATGTTCCAGAAATTAAGGAAATGCTTAGGACTTCAGCAGAGACTAATGCTAATATTTGGCAGAATGAAAAACTTTATGCAGTGAATCCAAGTTATTATACGGGAGTGGTATCAACTACTTATGAATGAAATCCTGCTTGGAAAGTAGATTTTAACCTAGAGGAAATAAAGAAAGTTGTGCTTGATTTCTATGCTTTGAATGAGACTGGAGATGTGGCTTCTACTGGAAATGAAGTATTGCTTGCTCAACAGCAGCAGATGAAAGACACTTTGGATCAGATTTTTTCTAGTATAAAATTTGAGAATACTGAAGCTTATTTTGTGATTCGTTCTGCAGATAAGGTGGATTTTGTAGTAGTAAATAGTGATTTCTCAATGGGTGATCTTAAAATGAAGCTTAGTCAGCAAGTAAAAGGTAAGGTAACGACAGCTAAGGCGATTATTCCATCTGCTAATGGGTCTTGACAAGTGGAAGTAACCCTTGTTGCTGAGAGAGCTGGTATCTGAAGTGTGAAGTTGGATCTTGTGGCTGAAAAAACTGGAAAAGATATTCAAAAAGAGCAACTCTTTAAGCTTTCATGAAAGATTTCTGCTACGTTGAGTCAAAATCGTTTCTCTCTTCAACCTCAGTTTAAGTTGACTATAGATAAAGTGGGAGTAGATGTAGACGGAGATTTCGTTGCAAAGAAAATCGCTAATCATACTTTTACTGTGCCTACTGATGCTCAGAATCTTCAAGAAATTTGGAGTGCATTAATGGGAGGTGGAGCTATGTGAGGATTTTCAGGAGAGTTTGATGATTTCTCTGGGGAAGATGTAATATCTGGAGCTGTATCTCTATCTGGAGCTACTTCTCTTTCTGGAACTGCTTGATAATTCTGTAGAGATTGATCAAAAAAAGAAGTCTGAATCTCCATAAGGTTCAGCTTTTTTTATCTCTTGACTTTTCTTTTAAAATTGATAATATTCTTTTCATAAAAAATATCTAAAAAAATAAACATTTATGGATACTTTTGCTTTAAAGGTTATTTCTGGTAGTTTCCCCTTAGGAAAGTTGCCAAGCCTTGGTCAGAGAATTGCTTCTTCTGGATGTGTTCTTTCTAGTGGAGTTTTTAATTTTTCCGAGGTTAAGTGTGAAGAAAAATCGAAGTTTTCCGATCTCCTGGTGGTCGTTTCCAATCTCTTTTGTCTTAGAAAAGTTCCGATTAAATCAGACTTTTTGCGAAAGGTTTCTATGGCTCTTTTGGGAGAGCGAGTGATGATTATCCTTCCTGAGCGATGGTTTCAAGATGCGAAAACTCGATATATCGTTGCTGATGATCTGGGAAGTCTCTGGCTTTTGCATTCATTAACGATAGAAATGAGTAATGCGATCCAGCATCCTGTCTCATACTTTGTCGTTCCACAGGTATGAGATTATTGTTTTGAAGGCATTCCTAGTTTGATTCTGGGAGTGTCTTTTTTTTGTGTTTGCTCTTGATTTTCTTTGTGATATCTTCATAGTGATGTTTTGTTTTATCTCTTTTGAGGGAATGTCTTTTTTGATCTGAGGATGTTCGTTGTTTGTTTCGCCGCTTTTCTTTGGTTATTTTTTGTTCTTTCCTTGAGGAAATGTCCTTTTCGCTTCTAATAACGAAATGTTTACCTATCAAGATTCAGGCTTTCATTCTTCCCTTTCTGCCTTGCCAAAAAAAGATACTATTCCTCCGGATATTGAATCCTCTGCATCTTCTTGAGGAGTATTTGAAGAAGTTGTTTTACTAGATGATTTCTCGGATTTAGAATAGCTGTTAAAGGAAGGAAAACAACTGGTTGAAATGATTTTCTTTTTGGTAGATCGTTTCGCTCGTTGGGGCAGATCAGAATTCTTTTTCTTTTTCGAGATTTTTGTATCGATAGGCGAAGCTTTCTGCATAATCTTCTTCTTTGTTCTTTTGTGCGTATTCGCTGAAAAATCCTTTGGCATTGCAGGTATTTTGCTCGTTAATTCGGCAAATGGTATCGAAAGCTTGGCTATTTTGGTCCCTGAAAAAATAGATGTAATGTCCTAATTCATGTGCGAGGATTTGTTTGAAATATGCTCTGTAGTTTGCTTGATATTCTGCGGTGTTGCAGATTGCTATGTTGAGCTTTAGGGTTTTGAATTTTTTTTCCTTGGTCGTTTTGTTTTGAAGGATATGAAAAGAGCCATGTGTTTTTTTGCATCAAGGGAGATAGTTGATTTCAATATGATTATTTAGCGTTTCTTGGTCGTGGGGATTTAAAATCCCTAAACTTAGTAAATTAGTTAGTTCCTCGTGTGCGAATTGTTTCGTTTGTTCTGCAAAGGTGAGATCCTCTCATGAGAGGTTTTTTGTATTGTTTTGGACTTCTATTGTTGGTTGTTGGTTTTGAGAAGTGGAATTTTCTCTTTCCGATTGTCTAGGGTTGGCAGCTGGGTGTTCTTGTTCATTTTGGTAGTGAGAAAGATTCTGATTTCTCATCATTTCTAGGAAGGTATAACTGATGTATTTTTTTTTGCAAAATTCGGTAGGGTTTTCTGTTTGGATTTGCAATGTTGAGGTTTTGATTTTTTCAAATTCATACTTGATTCTATTAGGAGAAATCTGGCTTATTAGCTCTTGTCGAGTAGGGAGGGTTTGTTCAAGAGTACTTTTGGCTTCATCTACGCTCTCGGAGGGGCACTTTTTCTCTAAGATTTCTTTGATAAGAGGGAAATAGTTTCTGCTTGAGATTGTTGAGGATTTGATATTAAGTGTTTGTTCTACGTAGTCTTGGATTTCGAAGATAGAATCTAATTTTTGATCTGAATTTTCTGCTTTTCCTATTCCGAAATCGAGAAGTAATGTTCCTAAGAGGAGAATGGATAGGTATTTCTTTTTCATTTTTTATTGCTATAATTAAATTTATTATTATTTTAATCATAAATTTTTTAAATGTCAATTTTTTTTACCTCATTTTTTGTAAAATAATTGAAGGATAAGTGGTGATGTTTTGATTTTGTGCTTTAGAACTGAGAAAACTTCTCTTGAATTAAGGGTGTCACATCCTTATATTAAGAGTGTTTTCAGTGGAAAAAATTTTCTTTCTAGTCAGTTTTTTCTGCTGATGTTTTGTTTTTATTTTTTATGCCTTATCATGATAGACAAGAAAATGGTCAAAGGGTTGGCGATTATGTCGCTCGTTATGTTGCAGGCTAATATCTTTGTGCCAACAGGGATTTCACTCGCGGAGGAGGGTGAGTCTGTTGCTTCAACTGTGCAAGGAGAGAGTTTGGCAATTGAGAGTTCTTCTGTACAAGAGGATTTAGCCTCTGCTTCTGCAGAGGAGAGTGTAACGGGGACGGCAGCACAGGTTTTTGAAGAAGTAGTTCAAGCTACTGGAGAAGTGGTAGATGCTTCAGGAGTGGTGATGCCATCTCTTGATGTGTTGATGTCTGCAACAGGTGCTCATATGTCTGGTGAATTGTCTGCTGGAATAATTTCTAGCTTAGGAATGAATGTAGGTGGATCTACGCTTGTGAAATATTTTACTATTGGCTCTGATGATGAGATTCCTCTTTTGATGAAAGATGATGGAACGGTTGATTATACCGGTACTAAATTGCAATATTCTGATACAACGGATTATTATTTGAATACGAAGTCTCAAGTGGTGGATTTTTGATGAGAAAAGGTGATTTTTAATGAATCATGATATCCTCTTTTTGAAAAGAAAGATTCTATTTATAGAAAAGCACTGAAGGTAATTAAGTCTGGATCTCCATCTCTTGCGTATGATCTTAGTGCAAGTTCGAAAGGAGATTGGACGAATCTTTCAGGCTCTTTTGCTAGATATGCTGAGGTAAAAAATGGGGGTAAACTTATTTGATACTTTCTTATAGCAGATGATTATGTTTATGCTCCTATTGCTGGAGAGGCTAAAATTGGAAATCAGGGATTCTTGACTTTACAAGATGCGATAGCTTCTGCTAGTGATGGAGATACGATTCTTCTTACAAAGGATATTAATCTTAATACAGCAATATCTCTATCAAAAAATCTAACCATAGATTTAAATGGGAAAACTATTACGAATAATGTTCCACAATGGATGATGACGGTTTCATCCCTTGTAAAATTGACTCTTAAGGGAGGAAAGGTTATTACTCCAACTGCAAATACTGATTTTTGGTGATTTATAAATGTTTTGCCAGCTGGGATTGGATCAGAAATTGTTATAGATGGAGGAGAATATAAAGGGAATACCGATGATGCAGCTTTCTTTAGATTTAGAGGAAATGATCCAGATTCAAAAACGAAGGTTGAATTAAATAACCTTGTTGTTGAGACAAACTATCGTGTTGTTGCTAGTGATGAGTGACATTCAATTGCTTTAAAAGTAAATGGTGGAACCTATACCTTGAAAGAAGATAATAATACTCCAGGGTTTTATCTTTATGGGGCAAAAGATGCATTGGCTGTGTTTAGAGATGTTACTATTAATTCTGAATATAGACAACCTGTAAGCATTTCTAATCAGAAAGCAGAGTTTTATAATTCTACTATTAGTGTTGAAAAAGCTAATCCTAAAAAGTGGCTTTCTTCAGCTATTTCTGTAGATAATGATGGACAAGTTACGGTTGATGGATGAAATTATACTTCAAAATTATTCTGACTTTATGTATTTAGTAGTGGAGGAAAAATTATTGTAAAAAAAGGAACTATTAAATGAGAAGAAAAAGCAATCCAAATTGACTTGAATCTAAAGGATGAAGATGAAACAAGCTCAGAGGTTGTTGTTGAGGATGCCCAAATAGAATGAGATGTATTGCTTAATTATAGTACAGGTAAAGGTTCAACAAAATTGACTATTGAATGAGGAAATTTTCAGGGTAAAATAGAAAAGAAGTCTGATAAAAATTCTGAGATTGCAATTTCAGGTGGAACCTTCCTTAAAGATGTTGTTCAATATACTGTAGATGGTAAATGTTCAATCAAAAATGCTGACTCAAAATATGAGGTAAAAGATTGTCCAATAGCAACTAAATTTTATGGTAGTAGTAATACAAGTTATATTCCTGTAGCTTTGGATGGGGAGACAATTAAGCTCAATGAAACTCATGCATTGATGAGAAAGGTAACAGGTGTGAGCCCTGAAATGACCACAGTATATAACAAGATCCTAGAATTTGCTGATACTACAAGTCTTCTTGAAATTAAGGAGGTGGCTGGAGAGAATCTTTTGTTTGTAAATATGGCTACAACTTGAAACAAACAGACAAAAGTATTTAGGGCAAAAAATGATGGAATTTTTGGAGCAGAAGTATTTAAATCTGCAGGAGCTAGTACAGCAACGGGTAGTATTACTCCTGATCTTGATCATGCAGTAGTGCCATCTTGGGTAAATAAGAATAAACCAATTAAGGCTTATCATGAGATTAAGAAAGATGGAAAAGTGATAGGATATGCCCTTCAGACCGTTAAGCCTGATTATGGACGATTCTATGCACCAAAGAAGTATAAAATTACTTTTAATGCTAATGGAGGAACTGCTGTAGCTTCAGTTGTACAAGGTTATGGAACTCCTGTTACAGCTCCTGCAAATCCTACAAGAAGTTGTCATAGATTTGCCGGATGGAGGCCAGTGCTTCCAGCGACTATGCCTGATGGAGATATTACTCTCACTGCTCAATGGGCCTATACTTGTTGAGGAGGATGAGGTGGTGGATCAAGTAGTTCATCATCTTCTTTAAGTAGCTCAAGTTCTTCATCTTCAAATACTGGAAATAGAATAACTCCAGTGTCAAACTTTGTAGAAAGTGTGTACTCAGGGGAGGTTACTTCTCCGCTTTGCTCTGTTGAAGGATCTCAGTTTTCAGATGAACAGAATCAAGCTTACCTTTGGGCATGTGGGAAAGATATTACGACTATTAGAGAGATTTCAGGTGCGAGACTTGATCAGCCACTTACCAGAGCAGAACTTGCAAAGATGATGTCAGTGTATGTGACTAAAGTGCTAGGAAAGCAGCCTGTTGTCACAGGAACTGTTCACTATGCAGATGTTGATGAGAAGTTATGAGATTTGGCAGGATATATTCAGCTTGCTTATCAGCTTCAGCTCATGGGAATTAAGTATGATGGAACAGCATTATCCAGCTTTGAACCAAATAATCTTGTTACAAGGGCTGAGTTTGCTACGGTGTTCTCTAGAGTTCTTTATGGAAGTAAATATAATCAGGATGGAGAAGAATGGGCAAAAGAACATCTTGAAGCTCTGAAAAATGCTTGAATCCTTAAGGATACTACTCCTATGATGCAAGAAATTAGAGGTCGAGTGCTTCTAATGCTTCAAAGGTCGGTGGCGGTGGCTAAGAAGTAAGAGTGTTATTGATAGACTTTTTATTAGAAAAATGCTGACTCTTTGGTGGAGATCAGCTTTTTCTTTTTATTATTTTTGACTATGATTATGAGAGCGTTTTTTTACAGAAGAAAAATCCTTTTTCTAAAAATAAAAAGATCTTGAAAAGTTGAAAGGGAATCCTATAGTCAGGATTGTTTTATTTTACTATATCGTAGCATATGTCAGAAACAAAAAAGTATGTCTACTCTTTTTCGGAAGGAAAGGGGGTTGGGAAAGAAATCCTCTGAGGAAAGGGAGCTAACCTCGCTGAAATGGTAAGTTTAGGTTTGCCAATCCCTTCGGGATTTACTATCACGACGGAAACGTGTGATATTTACTACAAAAACAATAAAAGTTACCCAGCAGAAGTGGATCAACAGGTAGAAGAACAGCTTCAAGCTCTTGAAGCAAGGATGGGAAAGAAGCTTGGTGATGCGAATGATCCTTTGCTTGTATCTGTAAGATCTGGAGCTGCAGCTTCACTTCCAGGAATGATGGATACGGTTTTGAATCTTGGCCTTAACGATGAATCTGTAGTAGGACTTGCTACCAAGACAGGAAATGAAAGGTTTGCTTGGGATTCGTATAGAAGATTTATTCAGATGTTTGGAGATGTGGTGATGGAAGTGCCTCATCATGACTTTGAAAAGGCTTTGCAATCTGTAAAAGATAAAAAAGGAGTAAAGCTGGATACAGAACTTGATACGGACGACCTCAAAGAAGTTGTAAGACTTTATAAAGAAGTCGTGCAGAGAGATACAGGGAAACTTTTCCCAAATGATGGAAGACAGCAGCTTAAAATGGCAATTGATGCGGTATTCAACTCATGGAATAATGAAAGAGCAATCATCTATAGAAGAATCAACGATATTAGAGGACTTCTTGGAACTGCGGTAAATGTGCAGTCTATGGTCTTTGGAAATATGGGAGAAACTTCTGGAACGGGAGTATGTTTTACAAGGAATCCTTCTACTGGGGAAAATAAATTTTATGGAGAATTTTTGATGAATGCTCAGGGAGAAGATGTGGTAGCGGGAATCAGAACTCCAGCACATATTGAAGAACTTGATAAGGTAATGCCTGACTGCTACAAAGAGCTTTGTGATATTTATCACTTGTTGGAAAAGCATTATAAAGATATGCAAGATATGGAGTTTACGATCCAGGAAGGAAAGCTTTATATTCTCCAGACAAGAAGTGGAAAAAGAACTGCTGCTGCGGCAGTGAAGATTGCTATGGATATGCTTTCAGAGAGACTTATCGATGAAAAGACAGCAGTACTTAGAGTGCAGCCAGAGCAGCTTGATAGTTTGCTTCATCCTCAGCTTGATCCTCAGGCTAAAAAGGAAGCTGAGCTCCTTGTGAAGGCGCTTCCTGCTTCGCCAGGTGCAGCTGTTGGACAGATCGTTTTCTCTGCTGATGTTGCTCATGATTGGAAAGAGAATGGAAAGAAAGTAGTGCTTGTGAGATTAGAAACTTCACCGGAAGATATTCAGGGAATGATTGCTTCTGAGGGAATCTTGACTGCGAGAGGAGGAATGACTTCTCATGCTGCGGTAGTTGCAAGAGGAATGGGAAAATGCTGTGTCTCTGGAGCTGGAGAGCTTGTTATTGATGAAGCTGCGAAGACGGTAACTGTTCATGGAAGGACTTTCAGAGAAGGGGATCAGATTTCTCTTGATGGAGGAACGGGAGAAGTGTTTGCTGGAGCATTAAAAGTAGTGGATCCAGAACTTAGTGGAGATTTTGAGAAATTAATGCAGTTGGCTGATAAATATAGAAAACTCTGAATTAGAACTAATGCTGATACGCCTCGCGATGCTATTACTGCTAAGAAGTTCGGTGCTGAAGGAATCGGACTTTGTAGGACTGAACATATGTTCTTTGCTGAGGAAAGAATTAAGGCAGTAAGAGAGATGATCCTTGCGGAAGATGTTGAGGGAAGAAAGAAGGCACTTGCAAAAATCCTTCCTTATCAAAAATCAGACTTTTATGAACTGATGAAAACTCTAGAAGGAATGCCAGTAACGATCAGGTTTTTGGATCCTCCTTTGCATGAATTCCTTCCTCAAGAAGAAGCTCAGATTGCAGAACTTGCTACTGAACTTGGAGTGAGTGTAGAAAGACTTCACGAGAAGATAGCTTCTCTTCACGAATTTAATCCAATGCTCGGGCATAGAGGATGTAGATTGGCAATTACCTTCCCTGAAATTGCAGAAATGCAGACTGAAGCTGTGATCTCTGCCGCTTGTGAACTCAAAAAAGAAGGAGTTGATGTTCATCCAGAAATTATGATTCCGCTCGTAGGATTCAAATCAGAATTAGATTTTAATGCTGACATCGTAAGAAAGGTAGCGAAAGCGACGATGGATAGATATGCTGTAGATGTGGAATACAAGCTCTGAACTATGATTGAGGTGCCAAGAGGAGCAGTAACTGCTGATAAAGTTGCAGAAACTGCGGAATTCTTCTCTTTTGGAACGAATGATCTTACTCAGATGGGACTTGGATTCTCTAGGGATGATGCAGGGAAATTCATCAAAGATTATGTAAATAAGAACATCTTTGAAAAAGACCCTTTCCAGACGCTTGATCAAGAAGGAGTAGGAGAACTTGTGAAGATTGCAGTAGAAAAAGGAAGAGCAACCAGATCAACTATCAAACTCGGAATCTGTGGAGAACATGGAGGAGATCCAGCTTCTATTGATTTCTGTCATAGAGTAGGTTTGACCTATGTAAGCTGTAGTCCGTATAGAGTGCCTATTGCGAGACTCGCTGCGGCACATGCTGCTTTGAAAAATGGATAAATGATGAAAAAATACTAAAAGCCTGATCCTCTTTGTGAGGTTGGGCTTTTTTTGTTGTGGAAGAGGTAGGCTTTTATTTAGTTGCCTCATTTTCACTTTTGGAAATCACTTAACTTCTCGTTTTGCTCCATTTTTACTTTTAAAATTTGCTTAGACTAAGCGATTTGGAGAAAAAATGAATGTTTTTTTGTGGTGGGGCTGTTTGGAAAAAGTGGAGTTTGTCAATCCATCTCCTCCAGTATTTCTAATGTTATAGGCAAAAATAATCTCCCAGACAAGAGCTCGCTCCTCTAGAAAATTCAGATTTTTTCTTTTTATTAAAGGTAAAATAAGGTCGAAGATATTTTCTTTTTTTGTGGTTTGAAATTTTGTGAGATATCACTATACTCGCTCACTGTATCTTTTATTTATCGTTGTATGATTATGCAAAAAAGGCAGCTTTGACAGACCAAAACTAAAAAATCATCGGGTTCAGTTTTGGTAAAATGTGGGATTCTCGTTTTTGCACTGGTAGTGATCTTGGCTCTGATTCATTCTTTTGCACATACTATTAAGGGATTCTTTGTAGGAGTTGCGAAAGAGACTGTAAAAGTAGTAAGTCAGACTGTTGGGACGCCGATGAAGACAGATGCTTACTGAAATGTGAATGTGCTTTTGGTGGGATACGGAGGCGCTGCACATGGTGGAGGGTATTTGGCGGATTCGATCATTGTTGCTTCACGAAATCCAGAATTGGGTGCAGTGAGTATGCTTTCTATTCCGAGAGATCTCTATGTGAAGAATCCACTTGGAGGTTATTCAAGGATTAATGCGGTATTTACTCAGCTTTATGGTCGCACGAAGAGTCTTCCTGAGGCTTGATCTGGCTTTGCTAGAGAATTAGAGAAGATTACAGGATTAGAGATTCCTTATTATGCGACGATTGACTTCTGAGGATTTAAGGGGGTTATTGATAGTTTAGGAGGTATTGATGTTAATGTTCCTTATGCATTGCATGATTATGAGTTCCCAGACGCTAATCTCAAAGGGTATGAACCTTTGCATGTAGAAGCTTGACTTCAGCATATGGATTGATCCTTAGCGCTTAAGTATGCGAGGTCTAGGCATGCTGCTGGACATGCGTCAGATTTTGATCGTTCTTATAGGCAGCAGCTTATTGTTGAGGGAATTAAGGATAAAATGCTTTCTGGAGGAAATCTTAGCTTGGAAAAGGCAAAAGAGCTCTATTCTGGTTATGTAGCAATGGTTAACACTAATGTCTCACTTAATGAGATGCTTTGGACAATTCAGTATTTAGATAGAGTAAAGCCGTTTTCTTTCTGACTTAATACTTCTTATGGATATGAGAACTTAACTACTCAGAAAGGAAGTTTTCTTTATGCACCTCAGAGAGATTTGTTTGGAGGAGCTGCGGTCTTGCTTCCTCTAGGGGCTACAGTGAATAATGTCACTTATTATAAGGCGATTCATGAGTATGTGGATTTCATTTCCCATTTCCAGAGATTTCTCCTAGAGAATGCGAAAATTCAAGTCGATAATGGTATTGATAAAGAACTTCTTCGTTCAAATAAGATGCAAAATGTGAGGGTGGCCAGTAGAGTTGCTTCTAAGATGAAAAGGTATGGATTGGATGTGATTGCTACTGACAACACGGATCCTCTTCCACTTACGAGGTTGATTGTTAATACTGAAAATGCTGAGGCGAAAGAGTTCGAAGGAACTATTACAGCGATGAGGAACTTTGTGCCGATAGATGAGGTTGTGTATAATACAGGAGTGGTGAAGAAAATTATTGATGACTATGGGAATGAAGTAGAAGTATTTACTTGAGCCGATATTCAACTGATTTTGGGGGCTTCTTATCTTAGCGGATTGCAAGAACAGCCTTTCAAGTATGATGAACTTGTGCTTACTCATCGTGAATAATTTAGCTATTCATTATTATTATGTATTCTCTTTCTCTGCCTGAGGAGGTGTATGAGGCACTTCCCCGTCTTAAACAATTCCTTTCCTCTCTGTGATTACCGCTTGAAAAGATTCAGAATTCTGATCTTTTATGTTGCTGTTTTGTGCATAAGTCTTATGCGGCAGATTTTAAAGTGGCATATGATCATAATGAAAGACTGGAATTTGTGGGTGATGCGATGCTGGAATCGGTGATTGCGAAGAGACTTTTCTTGGATTTCCCTGAGATGCAGGAATCTACGATGACACTTTATAAGATTGCTCTTGTAAGGGAAGAAACCCTCTGTAAAGTAGCGAAAAAAATCTGACTTCATCATCAGCTTTTTATTAGTAAAGGGGAAGAAAGGAATTGAGGCCGTGAAAAAGCCTCGATTACCTCTGATGCAATGGAAGCATTGATTGGATATCTAGCACTTGATATGGGCTATCCTATTATGGAGCAATTTGTGCTTGATAGTATCTATCCTGAGATTAATGAGGTTTCCAAAAGTCCCGTAAAATCTTATAAGACGATGGCACAGGAGCATATTCAAAAATTCTATAAACACTTGCCTGTTTATAATGATTATGATGAAAAGGTTGATGAAAAGTGAAATGTGCTTCTCTTTCGTTCTGAAATTATTGCTGAAAAAGAGGTGCTTGCCGTAGGTTTCTGAACAAACAAGAAGAAAGCTCAGGAAGATGCTGCAAAAAATTATTGTGAACAGTTGGAATAGCTTTTAAATTTTGTATATAATGACTGATCTTAAGGATCAGTTTTTTGATTTTGTCAATATTTTCTTTTTCTTTTGTGGTGTTTTCGGTGGACTTTGTCGCTTGTTTTTGTGTTGTAAAAGTTGCTTTATGATTGGCTTTATTGCGTTTTTGTGAGAAAAAAATAAAAAAAAAGTCACAAATAAATGTGAATTGCGTAATCATCTGTGTAAGGATGTAGGAGTGAGGTATCTCTACTCTAAAGTCAGGACAGGTGGAAGCTTTTCCTCTTTGAAGGTTGGCTTTTACTAAGCAGATGTAAGCTTTTGACAGTTTAATGTCGAAATCGTCTAACTTTGTCTTGATTTTAATCTCGGTATTGGTATTATCACTCGTAAGTTGTCTATGTGGAGACATAGAAACGGCTTACTCATACCTTGTTGATCATTAACATTCGTATTCTACTCTTGAAAAACTCAATAAGTCGGAATCTTAGCTTCTGATTAGAGGAAAGATTCAGATTTATGTCTTTTGATGGTCGTAGTATTCGTTGTTCTATGGACAACAGGTAGTACGTTCTTGATGAGGAATATTCCTCACCAAAAAAGCTTTTATATTTAATTTACACAAAGAATGAACGTTAAAAAAATGTTCGCAGGCTTGACTGGAGGGTTAATGCTTGCATCAGTTCTTCCTGTATCAGTACTTGGTGCTGCTTCATACAGTCAGGAACTACAAGAAGCCTACAATTACGCTTATTCAAAGGGTATTACTACTATGAGCCCTATTGATAATGCTAATATGTACGGTGAACTTACTAGAGGTCAGTTGGCAAAAATGATCGCTAACTGGGCTGAAAAAGAAATGGGTACTAAAGTTGACACAACTGCTGTTTGCTCTTTCTCAGATGCACACACAGCTGAAGGAGACTTGGCTACTTATGTAAAGAAAGCTTGTCAGATGGGATTGATGGGTCAAGGAATTGACAAATTCAGACCAAATGATAAAGTAACAAGAGGTGAATTTGGAACAACTCTTTCTAGAGCTCTTTGGGGAGACAAGTACAATGGAGCTACTCCATTCTACAAGAATCATCTTGAAGCTTTGAGAGATGCTGGAATCATGAAAATGATTGATACTCCAAATCAGATGGAAATTAGAGGATATGTAATGCTTATGCTTATGAGATCAGTTAATGTAGTTACTCCTTCTGAATGTAAGGATCCTGCTGTGATCTTGGCTTGTGCATTAGGTGGTGATTCTTGTCCTGCTAGATGTAAGGGTAAGGGACCAGATACTACTAATACAGGAACTAATAATACTGCTGGAGATTTGAATATCAACGTAGTTGATTACTCAAACCAGATTAGATCTGTTCCTATGGTTGGTATTTCTATCTTCAACGCTATCAAATTTGATGCTACTAATGATGTAACTGTTAATTCAGTTACTTTGGAAAGAGTTGGTCTTTCTAGTAGATCAGACATCAAAGGTGTATGGTTCGAAAAGGATGGTATCGCTGTATCATCTAGAGGAACTGTAGCTACAGATGGAAAAGTTATGACTAACTTCAACAAAGGTTTCAAGGTTAAGTCATCAGAAACGCTTGATCTAGTTGTAGAACTTAGCGGAGCTAGCGCAGGTGCAGAAATTGCATTCAAATTTATTGGTGTAGATTCTACTGCTAAAAATGCTGTTTACAACGCTGTAACTTCAACTTATAGAACTGCTAAATATGATGTTGCTGCTCTTGATTTCTCTAATGTTGGAGGAACTGGTGATGTTGTTTACAAGCTTGGAAATCAATCAGAATTGACTTTTGGACAATTCAAGGTTTCAAATCAAGCTAAGGGAGACGACAGAAATGTATTCTTGAAGTCTGTTACTTTCAGAAACAACGGAACAGCAGACCTTAACTCTCTTCTTAAGAATGTAAAGGTTATGAGAGATAATAAAGTAGTTTCTAAGTCTGTATCTATGGATGGAAGAAACATTACTATTACTCTTGAAGATACTATCAACGCAGGAAAAGCAGTTGTTTATACTGTAATGGGTGAAGTAGCTTCTCTAGAAAGAGTTGGTGATACTGTTCAACTTGAACTTAGAAAGGATAGAGACTTGGTAGCTTATGAAGCTTCAACTAAGTTTAGAACTACTATGAATAAGGCTATTCAGAATAATTCATGGATCATGAAGAATTACAGGATCGATGGTGGTAGAGTTACTCTTACAAACACTGCTGCATTCCCTAAAACAGTTGATGCAGGAAGTGGATCTTCAGATGTTGTAATCGCAGATGGTACTCTTACTGTTGCTGAACCAATCAAGCTTCCTAAGATGACTCTTGCTGTAAATAATACAGGTGTTGTTAGATCTCTTGTTCTTGAAATCGGAGGATCTAGATATGCATCTACTGTAAATGGAACAGCTTTCGTATTTGAAGATGTATATGTAAATAAGACAGCTTCTATTAAGCTTATCGCTTCATTAGAATCTTTGCCTGCACATGGTTCAGTTCAGTTTGTTCCAACAGCAATCGGATCATTGGCTTTCGGTTCTGCAAAGGGTGAATATACTAATAACTCAGAAGATTTGAAAGGAAATGATATCGCTGGTGCTGTACAAATTGCTAAGATTAATGTAAAAGAAGCTCAATTCACTCTTAAGAATAAAGCCTCTTCAACACAGAAGGTAACACTAACTGAATCTTCTAATAAAATAATCTTCGATGGAGAAATGGTTGCTCCTAAGGGAGATATTAATGTAACTGAGGTAACTCTTTCTGGACTTAATGCTACTGGAATTACTGATAGTTCACAAATTGATCTTCAGCTCTATATCAATGATACTCCTGTATCTAATGCAACTTATAGAAGAGGAAATAATGTTGTAACATTCTACAATGTAGGAACTGCAACAAAGACTCCTTCTAAGTTTAGGATTGAAGCTACTCCTACAATGACTCAGACTGGAGACTTCGTATTTGACGTAGTTGCTAAAGGAACTGATACTAACGGAAATACTGCAACAACTGCAGCTGTAAAGACTGTTAAATTGTCTGTAGTAGAATCTTCAAATGTATCTGTAGCTAATGCTAATGCTGTTAGCCAGGTAGTAAATGAAGGATCAAATGCTGAATTGACAAAGTTCACATTGTCTGCTAGAAATGGTTCAATCAACCTTACAGGTCTTAAGTTGAACTATGGTGGTTCCGTTGCTGCGTTGAATGGACAGTCTGTGACTGTTGAAGTAAATGGAAATAGCTATACTGCTACTTCAACTGCTGCTGGTGTTGAATTCACTGGTCTTAACGTTACTCTTAACGAAGGAAATCATAATGTAGTATTCACAACGAATATTAACACTGATGGTCAACCTAATGGTGTTGCTGTTGAAGTTGCATCGGCAGAAGTGAAAGGAGACTTCCCAACAGTTACTAAGGCTATTAACTCTAAGTACTTGTTCGTAAAGGCATTCCCTAAATTGTCTGTAGTAAGTGCTAAGGATAATCAGTTGGTAGTTAAAATTGAAAATGTATCTGATGATGATATTACTATCACAGATTACGTTGCTGTTAATGCTGATCCTACGTCAACAACTCTTAATGGTCAGTCTGTTACTAGTCCAATTCCTGTAGGAAAGCAGGTTACTCTTGCTAAGGGACAATCAACTGAGCTTAAGATGAATATTACTGCAGCTTGAACTCTTAAGTTGACAGGATTGAAGTATCAGGTAGTTGATGGTACGCCTTATAACTATACAGTAAATGATAACTATACAAATATCGCTACTTGGGGAACTCTTCAGGTTGTATATAAGTCATAGTATTATTGCTACTTAGGATTAAACTCTTGGCTTCGGCTGAGAGTTTTTTCTTTTTTAGAATTTTTCTGGATGAGGTTATACTTTTCTCTTGAAAAGATGAATGATATTCACTAGAATCAGCTTAGATTTAGTTCTTGAAGTCTAAAAGAGGAGCTATATCTCATAAAATATCCATGTTAGATGCATTATCCATGGAAAAGGTTTGATAGTATTCAAGTCTTTGCTTTGATAATTGCCTATACTTATTGATAATTAGATAAATTATAGCTTTTTTGGCTTTAATTCGGATGGTTTTGATTGATTTTGCATGTGGCTGTTCTCTTTTTTTACTTACTATATGATTAATTTTATGAAAACACTCAATATAGCACGAGCAGGATGAGGAACCGGTGGTCATGTCTTCCCAATCAAAAGTCTCATCCAACATCTCCAAACTCATTCAGACCTCAAAGGACAAGTCGCTCAAATGTTCCGATTTGGAACTTCAAACAGCCTAGAACAAGAAACCTGTTCTGAACTTCAAAAAAGCATCAAAAATCTGACCTTTCATTCCATTTATTCTTGAAAACGAAGGAGAGAAAAGGGATTTTGAGCTTTGATAAAAAATATTAGAGACCTCTTTTTCTTTACGATTGGACTTCTCCAGTCAGTTTTTTACCTTTTGTGCTTCAAGATTGATGTGGTCTTTTGTAAGGGAGGTTATGTCGCATTACCCGTCGTATTTGCAGCGAAATTTCTGGGAAAGAAAATCATCGTCCACGAATCTGATGTGCATCCTTGATTAGTAAACCGTATTGCTGGAAAGTTTGCAGCCAAGAATTTTTCTGGCTTCTCGTGAGTGCTTCCCAAAGCTCAAGTCGTAGGGCAAATTCTCTCTGAAGACTTATTACCAGCAGAAGACTCCCCTCTTTCTTGGGATAAAAAGCAGACACAAGTTCTCGTAATGTGAGGCTCTCAAGGCTCAAAAAATCTCTATGAAGCCCTTGCAAAAGTGCTGAAGACAACTCCAGAACTTGCAGAAATGCACTTCACGATCATTCTTGGAAAACTCAATCAAGATCTTGCTCAGCTTTTTTCTGATTTTCCGAATGTGGAGACCTTGGCTTTTGTGAGTCAAAAGGAAATAGGGCACCTCTATCTTCAATCCGATATTGCGATCACGAGAGCTGGGACGACCTCGCTTGCGGAACAGGAACTTTTTGATATGAAGTTGTTGATGATTCCTATTCCACGAACCCACGACCAGCTGGACAATGCGAAGCGATATGTTGAGCATAAAAACTGAATTCTGATTCAGCAGGACGATCCTGATTTCCTTGATCAGCTCAAAAATCATCTGCTTGCTTTGCAATCCTTCAAAAAAGGCTTATCTTCTAGGGACAGAAAAGCTGAAATTCGCAAGGCAAAGGAGCAAATTTTAGAACAGATGCTTCGCTAATCTCAAGCTAGCACTCTCTTTCTACCGTAAAGCTGAAGAATAGAAAAGATAGCATATATCTTTCAGATCATAATGTCTCATTGTCGCAAAGCGAATCCTTACCACGAGCAAACTCGTCATCGCGAGGCGAAGCCGTGGCGATCCAGAAGACTATAATAACTGGATTGCTTCACTTCGTTCGCAATGACAAGCTACATTAGATTGCTTTACGATCGCTTGTAGCCACTTAAATCCTTTTACATCCTCATTCCCCAAATCCTATGCATATCGTTATCGTTTGAGCAGGTGGAAGCTGAATTTCCAATATCGCTCATCTTCTCCGAGATCTTGGCTATACGAATCTCATCGCCATTGATGCTCAAGAATCGCAAATTACTCAAGCCCTTCGTGAAAGAGAAATCCCAGTTATCATTGGACACGGAAAATACCAGCCGAAAGCTGATGACATTCTCATCTATTCCGAAGCGACGAAAGAAAGCCCTGAAGTGCAATCCGCTTTTCAGCTCAAAAAGGAACAGCATTTTCCGATGAAGATTTGGAATTATTTTGAATTTCTCGGAGAAGTCACGAAATACTTTCGCACAGTCGGTTTTGCGGGGACAAATGGGAAATCAAGCTCTACCTCTTTAGCGATTGTTACAGGAAAGAAGCTGATTCCTGAGCTGGGACTTGGAATTGTAGGAGCGTTAGTTCCTGATCTGAATAACAAAAGTTACTATCTAAAGGAAGATAAAAAATCTGAATTTCGTCAGCTTTTTGACTTTATTTTTACAGGGAAAAAACTCCCATATCAACTGATCAAAAAATACTATTTCTTCTTGGAAGCCTGCGAATACAAGAGGCATTTTCTCAATCTTGACCTAGAATATCTTCTGATTACCAATATTGAGCTGGATCATACCGATTATTATCGTGATTTGGCAGATTATCAGTCTGCTTTCGTGCAGATGAATCAAAAAACCAAAAATCTGACTTCCGTTTTGGATTCCTTTGAATCTCCAGAAATTTTTTCTAAAATAAAGCAAATTACGCTCAAGCACTGGGAATTAGATTATATCCGAGGGAAACCGACCGATTGCAATGCTTCACTTGTTGCAGGACTTTTCCAGGAACTTAATCCTGAACTTTCTTTGGAGCAGATTGAAAAGGAAATGAAGCCATTCAAAGGGATTTGGAGGAGAATGGAGTTTTTAACGACACTTCCAAGCTGAGCGAAACTCTTTTCGGACTATGGACATATCGCTTCTTCCATCCAGCTTGCTTATGAGACTTTAAGAAACCGCTTTCCAGACCATAAACTTCTCGCCATTTTTCAGCCCCATCAAACCCATAGAGTCCTAAAAGGACGAGCGGACTTTCAAAAAGCACTTGCTCCCTTTGATCAGCGTGCGATTTTCTCTATCTATACTGCAAGGGAAAAGCTTTCTGATTTTGCTGATGAACCGCTTTTTCAGGAGCAAAATTTCCAGTCTTTTTCTGAGTTTTGAGCTTATTTTGCCAAAGCAGTGAAAGCTGAATATCTGGATACCTTTCAGCAAGTGCAAGAACTCTTGGCTACTCCTGATGAAAAAACGATTGTCGTCGTATTTACAGCAGGGGATTTGGACTATCAACTGAGGAAGACTTTTTTGATGGGGCATTAAGAGATATTGGGCTAATTTTTCGCCAGGTTGGGAATTTACTTTGCCTGATTTATGCCTTTTCGGAGAAATCATGACTTTTTAATAGCAGAGATCGTGCTTGAGAGGATGGTCAGCGTGTTTAATTAAAAAAAACTGACCTCAGAAAAGGTCAGCTTTCTTTTTTTTATGACAATTTATGAATAACGAGTCCACTTCTAAGTTTTGGCTCAAACCAAGTTGTCTTTGGTGGCATAATGTTTCCGGTATCAGCAATATCAATGAGCTGTTGCATGCTTACTGGATAGAGTGCAAAAGCAACTTTCATCTCTCCGTTATCTACTCTTCTTTTGAGCTCTCCAAGTCCTCTAAGCCCTCCTACAAAGTCAATTCTCTTGTCGGTTCTGAGGTCTTTGATTCCGAAGAGCTGATCCAGAACGAGATTTGAAAGGATCGTTACATCAAGCACTCCGATAGGATCTTTATCATCATAGGTTCCTTCTTTCGCAGTGAGAGAGTATCGTTTGTTGCCTAGATACATACTGAAATTGTGAAGTGCTGTCGGTCTATATTCAGCTTCCCCTTTTTCTTCTACCGTGAAATGAGTCTGAAGTTTTTCAAGCAGTTCTGCTTCGCTCATTCCGTTGAGATCTTTCAAAACTCTATTGTAATCCATGATTTTGAGCTGATTATCTGGGAAAATTACTGCCATAAAGTAGTTAAATTCTTCCTCTCCAGTGTAATCAGGTTTCTCTGCTCTTCTCTCAAGTCCAACCCTTGCAGCAGCAGCGGTTCTGTGGTGTCCATCAGCAACATAGAGCGCAGGAACTTTTGCAAAGAGCTCAGTAATTTTAGCAATCAAAGCCTGATCGTTGATCACTCGGAAATGGTGTCCGAATCCATCATCTGCCACGAAATCATATTCAGGTTTCTGGTTTTTTACGACTTCTTCAATGATGCCATCAAGCTCTGCCTGTGCTGGATAGGCAAAGAAAACCGGTTCTACATTTGCATCTGTAATGTTCACATGGATCATTCTATCATCCTCCTTGTCTCTACGAGTGAGTTCGTGCTTTTTGATGCTCTCATTGAAATAATCATCAATGCTGGTGCAGGCTACGAATCCGTATTGGGTTCTTTCACCCATAGTCTGCCCATAGATATAGATTTTTGGTTCAGCATCTTGAACGAGCCACCCTTTATCCTGGAATGCTTTGAAGTTCTCCACGACCTTGTCGTATACAGCTTGAGAATGCTCATCAGTCCCTTCTGGAAGGTCAATTTCTGCCTTGGTAACATGAAGGAGAGAATACTGATTGCCTGCAGCTTCTTGTCTCGCTTCGGCTGAATTCATCACATCATAAGGGCGAGATGCAAGCTGTGCTACGATCTCTTGTGGAGGGCGAAGCCCTTTAAACGGTCTTACTACTACCATGATTTATTTGATAAGAAAATAAAAAAGAAATTCTGCCTTAACCTTAGTATTTCTAATGGGAAAGTCAAGGACAATCAGATTTTTCTGTTTTTTATTTCCTTGCTCTGATATTTTCTCTCAGGTTAGGCAGATTTTCTTTTGTGCAGGTGTATTTTAGTTAGAAGTTTATGCGTTTACATCTTCGTTATTGATTTTTTTGGCAACAACCATGATCCTCTGAGCATTACTTCCGATAGGATAACATCCCATTAATGTGATGAAACTTCCTTTTTGGTCTTGAAATTCATGGTAATATTCAGCGACATCTTTTGGATAAATGATTTTTCTTTCGAGCATTTCATAGGTTGAAAGCTGACCATTCCATACGATTTGGATTTTTTGTCCTGCTTGGAGTTTAGGGAGGTTCCTAAAGATAAATCCGTATTCATTGTGCTTCCACCACTCTGTTGAGCTATGTCCAAAGATAAGGGTATTCCCTTCTGTTCATGGAGCCGGTGTAGTCGGGTATTTTACAGCACCTTGCATCAATTCCTCATCAAACTGTCCCTCTGAAAAGTCCTCTTCTCCTTTGATTGGGACATCAATAAGTGGTGTATTGATGTTGAGGTCGGGAATGATGAGTCTATTTGTCGGAGGGAGGGTATTAAATTCAATACTGTGGGTTTCTTGCTTTTTTGCAAGGAACTCTTTCATCGTAGGAGCAAGTTCTTTCTCTGTTCTAAAACTTGCCTGGAGGCTTGTAAACTGATCTTCGAGTTCATTCAGCTTTTGTGCTTTTTGCTTAATGTGATCTTGAGATGTTGGGACTGAGGTTATTTTTAAGTCCTCGGGAGCTACTTTTGATTCGGTCGCAAAGGTATCGTTGATTGTTAAGAGGACGAGTCTTGCGTTGGTGAAAAAGAAAAATCCTGAGAAAACAATGATGAAAAGGATAATCAGTATTTTTAACTCTGATAGGAGTTTCATTTTTGGGAGCTTGAGACTCGAGAAAGAGAATGATTTCTTGGCTGATCTCTTAACTTCTAAGTCAGACTCAGCTATGCTGAGCTCTCCGCTGGTATTTGCGTAAAGGTTTTCTAATTCATCAAGATGGACATACATTTTTAAGTCTTACAGGAGTTAAAGTTTTCCCCTTCTATTATAGCTATTTTTTGAAATAAGAAAAAAAATCTGACTTTTTGTCTTGGGTCTAGATTGACAAAATCAGATTTTGAGATGTTTCTTTTTGGTGAACGGTTATTCCTTTTTACTCAGCTGGTATATCACAGCACCAATGCTTATTATAAGCAGCAAGAACGCTCGTTTTGCCCGGGTCGCAGAAATGCTGATTGATAAACTTCGGCTATTCGCAAGATCGGCCGCTCGGAAGATAAAAGTTAAGAGCCACTGTAGAGGGAGGGCAAGCCGTAGCCAATGCGTCCAAATGACTATTATTACTGTGATAAAACCACCGATCGTGATAATTGGCACTAAGGGAACGATCAAAAGGTTGATGAGCACGCCGGTGAGGTTTGTTTCTCCAATGAAGAAAAGCAGAATGGGGAGGGTTCCGAGTGTTGCTCCGAGGGTTGGGAGTCCGTAGTTCTTGAGGAAACCCGTTAAAAATGGGAGTCAGATTTTTTTCTCTTTTACCTTTGGTTTGGAAGGGAGGAATTTTTGGAATTTTGTCCGCCATTCGTTGATGAGGACGATCCCGATTACCGCTCCAAAGCTCAGGAGGAATCCTAGATCGTAAATCAGAAAGAAGGGATTATAGCAGAGCATGAGGACGAAGGCATATTTCAAAAGCCTCCAAATCTTGATTTCTCTCCCTCGGAATACTGCCAGGAGCGAAAACATTGCCATAATTAATGCTCTTAGCACACTGGAATCCCCACCACAGAGCAGTGCGAAGGCAATCACTCCGAGAATAATCAATCCATTTCTGATATAAAAAGGAACCCGAAAAAGCACGGCACTGAGAAATACGACAATCATCACGAGATTCCCTCCGCTGACGGCAATGATATGCACGATCCCACTGTTTACAAAGTTTTGATAGACGTCCGTTTCTAGCTGGGACTTGTCTCCGATGAGCATCCCTAAAAGTAATGCTGCTTCTTTGTCGGGAAACACTTTTTGGATGCGTTCTTTGAGTCGGGTTCTGGTGCTGCTTAGCTGGTGATGGAGCCAAGATGTTTGGATTTTATTTTGTTGAGTTGGAAGGGAGAATTTTTCATACAGGGTTCCTGAGATGCCTTTCATTAGCAGCCGTTTATCATAGTTGAATTGGTAGTCTCGGAAGTTTTCTCCGCTTCCACTGAAAAGCAGCTCTGTATAGAGTTTTGATGGATCGATGGTTTTTAGGGTGGCTCCTAGGTGCAGGCTTTTTCCTATGTGGTGCGGCGTCTCGGTCTTGAGGAAATATGTTTTTCCGTTGTTGGTCTGGACGATGTAAGTGTTCGGTTTGGTTTGTTCAAGGATGAGGACTTCTTCCATAAAAGGAGTGAAAGCTGATTGAGGACTTTCGATCCTTAGGGGAGCAAAGGAAAAGAAGTTTGAAATCAGATTTTGATCTGTTGGTAGCAAGGTGAATGTGATTGCTATACCAGCGAGTAATAAGGCTAGGCTTTCGGTCTGGAGGAGGCGTTTGCAATTTGCGAAGAAAAAGGGTTTCCTTTGTTTGCTTGCTCGCGTGATGAGGAAAAGAATCAAGACGCTCAGGAGGCAAGCTCCAGCAAAGAAAATTAGTCCTCGCTTGAGGCGGAGGAAGCTCGTAAAAGCTCGAGTAAACAATGCAAAGCTTGCAAGGAACATCGGCTTTAGGTTTAGGGGGGTAAAGTATGTTGATGAAGTGTAGGAATCGTTTTGAGTTTGTCAAGCGAATTTTTGAGAGATAAGAATGATTTGTTTTATCTCCTTTTGTTTTGATAGAAAAAAAACAGATTTTTATGTCTGTTTTTTTTCGTAATTTTTCGCTCTCTTTGGGAGAGGAAGGATTTTTAGTTTTGAGCGGCTGGGTTTGCTACTGGAGTAGGAGTAGGAAGGAGTTTCTGTCCCTCTGGAGTAGAGAAAATCGTTTGCAACTCCTGCACGAGTGCCCAGTGATTCTTTTCAAGCTCTGCGATTCTCTTTTCAAGTGAGCTTAGCCCTTCAGTTGTCGTTGGTTGAGAGGCTGTAGGGAGGAGGGAAGTCGTTGTCCCTGTCGTAGTTTCTTCGTCTAAGCATTTAGGCTGTCCATAACTTTCACATGCCATTCTGGTGCAAGCCGTTCCCCCATCTGCTAGTCTATTGCAAGTATTGCATCCATCGTAGAAGCTTTTGCAGGTCGCTGGGATACTGGCTGCTAGGTCTGTAGTAGGAGTTTCATCTGTAGTAGCGGTTTCGTTGTTGCCTGTAGCGGTATCGCAATTCGGACAACTACAATTATATTGATTGTGGAGGTGCTGTATTACGGATTCTGGTAAAGCACTTGCTCGGTAGTGAACGAGATTGCTATTTTCGCTCTCGTAGCTCGTGTAGATTCGGAGTCCCACGAGTGCCAAAAGCCAAAAAAGGGTTGTTCGTAAAATAGTTTTGAATACTTTCATGATTTTGTATAAATAAACTAAAAGTTAAGTAAACAGTTTGAACTCCTGAGGAAGTGGAGCCTCGAAGGCAATCAGCTTTCCATTAAGGTTTTTGAACTGATACTTCCAACAGTGTAATAATTGTCTCTGAATATGCAAGCTTTTGTATAAGATTCTATTGATTGCGGGCTTCCCGTAGATGAGATCCCCCAAAACAGGGAAGTTTTCGCTTGCAAGGTGGATTCTGATTTGGTGCATTCTGCCGCTATAGAGCTTTACCCTAACGAGGGAAATCTGACCGAGCTCGTTATGCTGGAGCGTTTTTTCACATCGGCATTCAGTTTTTGAATCTAGTCCATCACTTTCGTTGAGCTGCATCTGAGCTCTGGCGAATTTGGCGTTGTAGGTTTTTTCTATTGCTTTATCAATGATGAGATGCTTGGGAAATTTTCCTGTGACTCGGGTCAGGTATTCTTTGCTGATTGCCCTTTCTCTGATGATTTGGTTGATGTATTGGAGGGACTCGTAGGTTTTTGCGGCGATGAGCACTCCAGAGGTATCTTTATCTAGTCTGTATCAAAAAGAAGGTTTAAAAGTCTGATTTTTTTCCTCTTTTTGTCCCTCGCTTCTCGAGCAGTATCGTTCTAAGTAATCGTTCATACAGAGATCGTTTCGGTGTTTATTACTTGGGTGGAGGACGATCCCAGCCGGCTTATTAAATGCGAGTCGCTGCTGGTCTTCGTAGAGGATCCATGATTTTACGAGTTTAGGGTCTAGCTTTTGGAATTTTTTTTCTTTTTGCGTGAGCATGAGCTGTTTGTCTTTGGTGCCGAGGAGCGATTCTGGGAGCTCAAGCAGGTCGCCTTCAGTGAGTCTGGTTTCTTCTTTTGTTTTTCTGCCATTTACTTTGATTTCTCCTTTACGAATCCAAGAATAGATATCAGAAAGTCTGACCTGCGGATAGGGTTTACAAAATTTTCTCAGGAAGCGATCGCATCTCTGGTTAGCTTGGTCGGGAGTAATTGTTAGTTCCATTGGAGCGGCGAGGATAAAGCGTTTCCTGAGTATAGAAAAAACGCAAAAAACTTCAAGTTTAAAAAAACTGATCCTAGGATCAGTTCTTGAGTGGGATTATTTCTTGGTTTTGTGTGGTGGATTCTCTCTATAAGCATAGAGTCCTTTTTCTATTTTCTCAAAGGTAGTATTGTATTTTTGGAGATTGAGGAGGATGGTGTTCTGACTCACCATTTTTTCCCTTAGCACTTCTCTGGCTAATTCCTTTACGGTCATCGGCTTTTGAAATCTTTTGAAAACTCTTATGAGAATATCTTTTACATTTCCTCCTTCATATCCTCGCTCTTTGAGTCCGTAGAGTCCGAGTCCTAAGTTTACAAAGATGTCGTTATGTTTGACGAGGTCGTTGTGTACGGAATTTGCTTTGATAGAGCATTCTGGGAATCGCTCCATAATTTTTGCTGGGAGCTCTTGGTAATGGATTGGTTTATTGAGCCTCCTCATCGTATAAAGGATCTTGAGCTTCAGAGTTTTTGGATAGATGTCAGGAAATTCTACCAGTCCAATCTTTCCATCCAAAATTGCCATACCTTTTACAATGCGGAAAAAGTTGATATAGAAGAGATCGTTTTTTAGGAAGCTGATGTCTCTGAATTCCTCTAGGAACTCCTCCTTTAGGGTCCCGATAAATTCGTAGAGGTCTTGGCTTTCCTTTCTCTTTGTGAAGTAATTTTGACTGAAAATTACCATTTTTGTGAGAAGGTCCTCATAAAGAGGCTCGATATAGAATGCTTTAGAGAGATATTTATTCCTTTTGAGATAGGTGATATCAAAGTCGGAAATCAGAATTAATTTTAATTCTGGCTTTGAAAACTTTTGAACATTTTTGTTCATTATCTTTGCAAGGAGGGTGTCCTCGTCAAGAAGTCCTCCATGGATCTCAAGGATTTTTTTTGTTTCTTCTAGGACGTTGATGTATGCTTCATTTCCGACAATGAGTCTTCTGAATCTCATTAATGCTTGAGTTTCGATTTGTCTTACTCTTTCTCTGGTGAGAGAGTATTCTCTACCGATTTTCTGAAGAGGGACTTCTTTTTCTCCGTCAAGTCAAAATTTTCTCATTAAAACCAGCCTTTCCTTTGGTTTGCAGTAAATGAGAACATCTTTTAATTGAGTAGTTTCTATATCTACTTTAATTTTTTTATCATCCATTTTTGCAATGAATCCCATGGAGTATGTAGTAATAATAAATTAATTTATGTATTTTCTTACCTGTTGGAGTATAAGAAATGGAAAGAGAATGTCAAGTATTTTATTCTGCTTTAGAAATACTTGGTTGGAAAGGAAGAACGTCTCGCTTTTTTCAGGTTTTTTCTATTTGATGGGAAAGCTATAAGTTGGCTACGGTTAATTTTGCTCATTTTGTGCAACCATTGAGGGCGTTTTTAGACTCTGCCATATTTCGATAGTCTCCTTTTACATCAGCTGTTTTTACGGTAATTCGTTCTTCTGCCAACCCCTTCATTACCATATAAATATCACAGCTTACGGTCATATTAGGATTGGTATTAGAGCCGATCATTCTTTTTTCAAGAGCTGTTTTCATATAAGGATAATTACTATCGGAAGTTGCTATGTGGGTGAATTTTGTATTTTTCTTGGTAGAAAGAGGAATATTATTTGTTTTGATAAGATGTTTAATGGCATCAATCATCGTCACTTCTTGGTTTGGGCTGCTTGTCTTATTTGAAGGCTGGTTTGAAGTCTGGGTTTGTGTGCTGGCGGGAGTTTGCGTATTTGTAGGTTCTTCAATTCTTTCGACGCTGAGTCCTGTAGAGGAACTTGTTCCGCTAGGTAAAGAAGATGATTCTCCAGAAGTGAGGCCGTTGGCTTCTGTACCTGTTTCGTTGATGATTAGGTTGATATTGTCTCCAGATAAACTTTGCTCTCCAGAGAGAGAAGACGCATCTCCGCTAAGATTCATCTCAATAACACTTCCAGTTCCTTCAAAGAGGAAGTCTGAATTGATTTCTCATTCGTTATTCCCTGTCTCGGTATTGGTAATTTCTTTTCCCTTGACTCCTTCAATGAAAGTAGATATTCAGTTTTTTATGTCTTCTATTTTTTCATATTTACCTCAGAAAAGAGATGCTGCGAGCCCTCCACATCCAAGAACAAAAAAAATGAGGAAATATAATGAAGAAAAAATTGGTCTCTCTCGTAGTTGAGTAGCTCTGAAAATGACCATGATTGCGATCATCATTCCGATAGCTCAGATGAATATTGCAATGAAGTCGAAGATTTCTCGAAACATATAGAGAATCCCTCAAAATCCTATAAGTGCAAGAAGAAAGATTAAAAGACGATAAAGTCCTCCTCCGTTTGTCGTCTGATTTTTTCTGTTACGGTTTATTCTGGTTTTGATATACTCAATATTGGATTCAGATAGTGTAGGAGAGGATTCTTCCTTTTTTTCTTTTGTAAAAAAATCTTTTTCTATTGTTTCCTTAGGAGTTGGATGTTTTTCTCTTATGAGAGGAGCTTCTCATTTTTGCTCCGATCTTTGTTTAGATTGTTTTCGTAAAAGGGCAAGGAGAATCGTTGCTATAAAGTTGATACCTCCTAAAATATGTCGCCTTGGTTCGTTTCGTAGAAGCCCTATGATAATCGCTTGGATTACAAAGATATAGATGATGCTTATTATGATTGGTCATTTTTTCGTCATGTTTGTCATGAATTATCTCAGTAAATAAAATTCTGCTTCTTTGATAGCAATTTCTTTTCTTTTTTCAAGTGGAGATGTGATAAAAACGAGGGAACTTGTAGAAAAATTTTTAGCGAGTGTTTTTGTTTTTTACTAGAATGTTTGATGATTTTCCCTTGAAATTCCCCTTTTTATTGATAGGAATGGAATGTTTTCTGTGAGTTAGAAGATGTTTGGTCTTTGGAGTCTGTTGTGAACGATGCGATTGCGCCTTTCTCTTGAGGCACATTAAATATTATATTGCTAACAATAATGCTTATGTCTACTAGGAAAAAAATCTGATTTTGGTGTCTTGCGGTTTTGCTTGTTTCAGCAGTGTTTATTTCCTTTATGTTTTCTCGTATTTCTCCTCAGCGTCAGTATTTTCTGGCTGTTGTTCCTCATTTTATGATTGACCCGGTAAAAGTTCAGGATTTTTATTCTTTTTTGAAGAGGCGTTTTTTTTCTTCTCATGAAATGCCAGATCAAATTGTTCTTCTCTCTCCTAATCATTTTTTTCTGAAACAAAAACGTGTAGAAGGACTTTGTACTTTGGAGAGAATTAGGTTTAAAGATCAGACTATCGTTGCGACCCCTTTTGTAGATGATCGTATTGCTTGTGATGGAGGGGTTTTTTATGAGAAAGGAGGGCAAATCTATACGAAAGATCATGGTTTGGGAGAGCATTTTCGCTGGATTAATCAGTTTTTCCCCACTGTTAAAACTGTTTATCTTTTGGCTCTTCCTACACATCATATGGAGCACGCTTCTTGGTTGGCTGAAAACATCCAAAAACTGCCCTGAAAAACTTTGGTTATTGCTTCTGTGGATTTTTCTCATTATTTGTCAGAGGTTGTTGCCGAGCAACATGATCAGGTCTCCTTTTCTGTTTTGCAGCAAAGTGGGGCTTTTGATCAACTAAGGGCCTTGGATGTTGACTGTCCTGCCTGTTTGGGGGTCGTTTATCGTCTTGCTTCAAGGGAGAAAATCAGGGTCTATCAGCGATGGAGGGATTCATCAAGTACTATCGTTGGAAAGGATCTGATGGATCAAAACACTTCTAGGCAATTCCTTTGGCGGGAGTAGTGTTTCTGCATCTTTTTCGCGTGTCTTTAGTGTCGGTTTGTATAATCCTTCTAGGATGATTGTTGCTTTCCCTTTGGGTAGATTTTCATAGATTCGTTTTTGGTATAGTCATGGAACTCTAATGCATCCATGCGATCTTGGCAGACCATCGCTTCGTCCTTGGTGGAGAAAAATACCTCCGATAATTCACAGCGAATAGGGCATTGGTGCATTTTGATAGGTTTTTGATCTGCGGGAAATCTCATCGTGTCTAAGTGGATATCTTCATTCTGGTGTTTTCGTGCTTGTTCTTCCTATGGAGACGTGCGTTGTTAATTTTAATACTCATTTTTCATAATAGGCGAGGGCGTTTCTTCCGTTTTCGCACTGGCTGACTATGAGTATATGATCAGATTTATTTTGTTTGTATTTAGAAAAAGGAGCTTTTTCAAGTAATGTATCAAGTTGTTCGGGAAAATACTTTTTTAATTCTGGATAGATCAATGGTATGCTGATGCTGTCACTACTTTTGACTATAGTATTTTCTGTGGTCTGAACAGAATCTGTGGAGAAACCTTCTTTTAAGATACTAGAAAATTGTGATACTCCTATTAAGTTCCCGTAAGTAGGATCTATTATTTTTTTGCTTCATCGCAGCGGTCCTCCTTCTAATTCAGAGATTTTTACTTTGTAAGTTTGTGAGGAATCTTCTTTTTCTGAAAGATGTTCTACTTGATTTAATTCGAGGGGTTCTTTGGTAGATAAGATATTTAGAATTTCTTTTTTTGTATTTTCTGGATATATTGTTTCCAGTGCTAGTGTGCTTATTCATAGCATCAGTGTGTTTTTCCATCTCATCAAGATAACTCTTGAAAAATAAAAAAAAGATTTGGAATTATAATTTTCTACAATAAAAAAGCAATCTCTACTTTTCTTTTTTTGTTTGCTTCACTTTTTGTGTTGACAATTTGTTTTTTGGCAGAATGTGTTTATAATCCCTTGATTTTTTACCTCCGAACTTTATACTTTCTGGGTTAATAAAAAAAATAAGGAAATGAAAAGAAAATACTCAGATTTTTTCAGTACTATCCTCTTGTTGACTGTGATGATACTCTTGTTTGTGTTCGTCTTGTCGCTTCTTTCTGGAGTTTGGTATTGTATCGGGATTAGTTTTGCTGCTTATGTCCTTGCACTTGGTGGATCTCATTATTATGAGTTCTCCTATGATGAACAACTTCCCCCTGAATAGGGGGAGTTTTTTGTGTTGCAAAGTTGAGTATTTTTTTGAGATTGGGTTGTTTTTTTGAGGAATCTTATTATATTGGAGGTCTTTTATCCTTGTACGAAATATGGTAAGGAAGCAAGTATTGGTTATTTTGATGGTGGTTTTCTTTTTGTGATGAGCAGGGCTGCTTTTTGCCAGTTCATTTGGTGGCTTAAATGTTGAGTCATTTATCGGTTCCTGAGCGGTTGTCCCTGCTCAAAAAGAAGCGGTGCAACTTGTGGTTGGTGGAGATATTATGCTTTCCAGGAATATTGGATGGCTCGCTAAACAAGAGGGGTATGATCGCACCTTTTCTGGTCAGAATTTTAATCCTCTTTCTCAATTTTCGTGCTATGCATCAGGAGACTGTCTGCTCTACTTTAATCTTGAAAGTATGTTTTCTGCTAAGGATAATGATCAGCCAAAGTGAGGCTTTACCTTTCGTGCTAATACAGGGAATATTCAGACCTTGCTTGATTTGCAGGGGAATAATGAATTAGTGCTTTCCCTCGCGAACAACCACACTAATAATGCTTGAGGAGGTGGGGTAGAATTGACTCGCCATCGACTTTCTGCTCATGAAATTGGACATTTTGGAGCGGGGAATACTACCTGAGAAGCAGAGACCTTTTATTCTACTCGTAAAGGATGAATAAAATTTTGTTTTCAGGCTTTTTCTTATGATTGAACTCATTGAATTTACGGAAAGAAAAGTCTCGCCTGGAATCCGCTTAGTTTGCCTTTGATGACTGGAACTCTTCATGCGATGGAGCAAGATCTTTGTGATGTGAAGGTATTAGGGCTTCATTGGTGAGCGGAATATCGCTTCCAACCAGCGAAAAAACAGATTCTCTTGGCACATCAGCTTGTCGATGCTGGAGCTGATATTCTTCTTGGAGGGCATTCACATGTTCCTTGACCTTATGAAATTTATAATGGGAAGCCGATTTTTTATTCTTTTGGAAATTTTCTTTTTGATCAAGATTGGGGTATGAAGACCTCTGTTGGAGAATTTGATTTTAACTATGATTATGAACTGAAGAAAAATAGAGTTCCTACCTATATTCCCCTATTGGCTTCATTACAAATTGAAAAAAATGGCACAGGTATTCAGATTTCTTCTCCTCTATTTAAAATGGCTCGTTTACATAAAGGGATTTTCTCTCCTCTTGATGATGAAACCTTTTCTGGTATGATGGAGCATTTAGTGTTAAAATAGTCGGTGAAGCCTGTCTTTTGATTTTGTTTGAGTTTTAGGTGTCTTGCTTCTTGATTGACTTTTATTTTGTGACTTTTAGACTTATGTGGTGATTTCTTGTTTTGTGATTTGTTGTAGGGGCGGTGATCGCGTATTTGATTTTTTATTTCCAGTATGAGAGAAGGGAAATTGTTTCAGAACTTAGGAAAAACCTAAAGTCTGCAAATGAACAGCTTAGTTATCTTCAAGAAGAGATGGAGGAATTGACCGCACAAAATCAGCTTTTTAGAGAAAAAACTACAGAGCTTCTTGAGAAAAATGATGAACTTTCAGATGTTGTGGCAGAATTAGGAAAGTATTATGTTCATATGAAAAAAGCTTCCGAAAAGACGGCAGAACTTTCTAAATTTTTGCATGAGCCAGATGAGGAGATGGCACTAAAACTTGATACTTTGTCAGAAAAAACTGAACGTCAGTTGAAGAACCGTTTTTTTTAACTAAAAATTCTTCTTTTCTCTTGACTATTTATCAATTATTCCTATTCTTTGGCGTAGTCTTTTATTTTTTCTGCCTAGAGAGATGGATATCAAGGAGATAGATAGTTTTTTTGACTATCAGATGACCTTTGATGAGGATCCGCTTTTTTTGCTTGATGAAATTATTGCTCAGGCTTCGGCTTATCTTCCAGCGGAACAGATTGAAGGTATTAAACATGCCTACACTTTTACTAAAGCTGCTCATGCTGGAGTTAAGAGGCTTTCTGGAGAGCCGTATATTGTTCATCCTCTCAAGGCAACGCTTTTTTTGATGGAGCTTAAGCCCGACTTGGCATCTATTCAAGCTTGTATTATGCATGATGTGATTGAGGATACGCCGATAACTCGTGAAGAAGTTGCTGCTGAGTTTACCGAAGAAGTAGCGGAAATTTGTGAGGGCTTGGTTAAGGTTTCAAAAGTGAGGTATCAAGGAGAGGATCGTCATTTGGAAACGATAAAAAAGACCTTTCTTGCGATGGCGAAAGATTTGAGGGTGATTTTTGTGAAATTAGCTGATCGTATTCACAATATTCAGACTTTGCAGTTTCATCCAGAAGAGAGGAAAAGACTGAAAATTGCAGAAGAAACTCTAAAAATTTATGTTCCAATTGCTAAAAGGCTCGGGCTTTATCATTTTCAACTTCTTCTCGAAAATGGTTCTTTTGCTACAATGAAACCCGAGGAGTTTTCCAGAATTTTGAGCTATTTGAAAAAATATTTTCGTGAGGGAGAAAAATATACTGAAAAGGGAGTGAAAATGCTGACAGGGATGCTTCATAGAGAAGGGGTTCAGAATTTTGAGGTCAAGGGAAGAATTAAAAGTCCCTATAGAGTATATGAAAAGCTTTCTAAAAAGTATCATGAGACCGATATTTCTACAGTAATGGACCTGCTTGCTTTTAGGGTGATTACTCAGAGTGTTGGTGATTGTTATATGGTTTTGGGGGTAATTCATAAGTATTATATTCCACTTATCAAGAAGATTAAGGATTATATTGCGATTCCAAAATTTAATGGTTATAAGAGTATTCATACGACCGTTTTGGGGATGTTTCGTTTCCCTGTGGAAATTCAGATTAGAACTCAGGAAATGGATGATGTGGCGGAGTTTGGAGTCGCTGCTCATTTTGCTTATGCAGAAAGCAATGCTCCAACCGTGGTTTCTGAGCAGCAGTGAGTTTGGATTCAAAAGCTTCAAAAAATTGTAGCAGATTATACCGATTCTTCTGAGAAAGAAAGGTTCAAATCTCAACTTAATATTGAAGTCCTTGATAAGACGATATTTATTTATACTCCGAGATGAGATATTAAGGAGCTTCCTGCTGGGTCAACGGTTTTAGATTTTGCTTTTAGTATTCATAGTGCTATTGGGCTCAGATTTAAGAATGCTATTGTGAATTGACAGATTAGACCGATTAGTTATAAGCTGAAAACTTGAGATATTGTAAATATTAATACCTTTAAGAATAGGTATGTCGCAAATAAACATTGGATTGAGTTTTTGCGTACTCCATCAGCGAAAAATCAGCTTTTAAAATATTTAAAAACTATAGAAAGAGAGACGCGTTTGGAGGAAGCAATTGATGGTTTGAATCAGTATTTGAAAGATTTGGGTCTTCCTTTGTTTCGTAGTGATAGAGATAAAATTCAGAAGCTGGATAATCCTCTTGAGGTGGAGAGGAGAATTTTGATGGTATTGGATAAGCAAGATTCCTATGGAAATATTGTAAGGCTGGCTTATCCTGATTTGCTTAAAAATGTCGTGGAGAAAAGTATTATCAAAGATACTGGTGAACTCAAAGATACTTTAAAACAAGAGATAAAAAATCAGAATTCAACTTTTTCTGTTATTGTTGATAATGACAAGCATTTGAATTGTACTTTTTGTCCGGAGTGTCATCCTAAGCTTGGAGATAAAATTATCGCAAAATCTACTAGACAAGGAATTAAAGTTCACACTATGCATTGTAAAGCATTAAAGACTATTTCGTTTGATTCTCTTTTGGAAGCTCATTGGGATCAAGAAAGTCCAAATCGTTATCACTTTGAGCTTCAGATCAAATTTTCTTCTCGTGAATTGACGATCGTAGATTTTCTTCAGGTTTTTTCTCAATTTAATGTGCAACTTTCTGAGATTTCAATAAAGCATGGAGAAAATGCCGAGGTGATTGTTGATTTTGAATTGCAAGTGGATAATCCATCAAAAATCGCTTTTATTCTGAAAGACTTGAAAAAGTTTTCCCTTTCCTTAGAAATTCTGAAGAAAGTGATTTTTTAGTTTTTATTTTTTTGTTAATATTATGGCAAGTGGTTTTCTCTCAGGAGTAGAACACATAGTGGAAAGCTGAGTTCTTCCTTCGACTGTCGATACTGTGGCGCAGCCGCAGGTGCCGGATTTGGTAGTTAATCTTCAAAATCTTGGTTCTTGAACTGATGTAGTTTCACTTATTTCTGGATATTTCCCATTTTTGGCTTCTTATTCGGATCGTGAGCTTTTGCTGTTTGGTTTTTTGGCTTTGGTTTGGCTTCTTTGTGCGATTTGGACCTTGAGAGATGCGATGGCGAGGAGTGATAGTTCATTTTACCAGTTTTTTTCCGTTCTTTTGATAGTTGTTTTGACTCCGGTTTTTGGTTTGCCTCTTTATTTGGCGTTTCGTCCTTTGGTATATAAGCGAGAAAAAGGATCTTGGAGAGAGGCTTTGGAACAGACTATTGTGGAATGTCCTCATTGTCGCGGTTTGAATTCTGTTTCTCATAAGGTTTGTGCTCGGTGTGGGGAAGCTTTGTGTGTTGAGTGTAGGGAATGTCATAGTAAATATTCTGGTCAGTTTGCATATTGTCCTGAATGTGGAGCTCCAAATATTGAATAGTTGCTTTTTGGGGAGATTTGGAGTATACTTAGATCGTTTAGTGGATAAAAAACTAATAAAATGTTGTTGATGCTTGTGTTGATCGTAATGATTATTAGTTTAGCACTTTTGCTGGCACTTTTTTCTGGTTTTTTTCCTTTTGTCCGTACATATGGGAATGTAATGCAATATTCGACTGCCTATTATGGGGCAATTTCTGCTCTTGAAAGGTGAGTCTTGGCTGTAAGGCATACCGGACCTGGTTTTGATTGAGAGTCTGGTCGAGAGACTAGTGCTGCAGCTGTTCTTGCTACTGGAAAGGGTAGCGATAGTAGAATTGATAACTTTTATACTTACGGCAATGGTTCAGATACTATGGTCTGGAAAGTGCATTCTAGTACTGATAGGATTCCTTCTACTTGAAACGGGGATGTTGATCCTGCCTTTGTAATGAGAGATAATCTTGATAGTAGGAATTATAATATGTTGAATTATTCAACTACAGAGCTTATCCCATTGTGAACCGTCGGAGTTGTTCCGTCTAATGATTATTATATTCCGAAGTCCGGATTTAATCTGGATGTTCCAGATTTTTCTTTGGTTGGAACATTCAGACTTAATCCTTTTTTGTTTGGAAAGTTTGGTACTGGAACTTCGGGTTGAGGATGAGCGAAGCTTTGTACGTCTTCTTGTCCTGGTGCTCGTTTTGGGGAGGAATGGAGAGATGAAAATCAGGTTGTTGCCTCATGGACGATAAAGGGAAACTATGGAGATACTGAGTATACTTTGCTTCCATTTAATGCTCCTAATTTTAACAGAGGGATTATTGAAGAGCGAGATACCTTGATAAGGAAAGAAAATATTTATCAAAATTCATGAACTCCCAAAGAAATTGTTTTTTGAGAAAATAGGCATCCTCTTAATCATGATAATAATCAAGCTCGTTTTAGTTTTAATATTATTTCTAAGAATGAAGCTCAATTGAGTGCCTTGGAAACTTTTGCTAAAATTTTAACGAATGGTAATGTAAAAAATTCTTATTTAACTTTTTCTTTGGCGAATTATCTTTGGACGCAGGGAGGACATTTAGGAAGGAATCTTTATCCTTTCTTGGAATACGAGTTTCATACACTTGGTGGAGTCAGGATTTCTGATAGATTTTTTACTATTCAAGGAGAAGGGAAAGTATGAAAATATCATATCAAGCTTCAACTAAAAAAGCCAACGCTTAAACAGCCAGCTTTGGGAAGTTTTACTATTATTTTTTAGGGTTTATGAAGGGTCAACTTAGGCAGGTTTTCTTTTTGTCGATTTTTGGGTTTTTGTGTACTGCGTTTGTCTTTTTTGTTCCACGAGGCTCTTCTTCTACCGAAGATGAAGGAGGTCAGGCTTGAGTAGTTTCACAAGAAGAAAAATCAGAATTTTCTTGAGATGTTCTGCCTTCTGTAGCTAATCTGTTTACCTGAACCTTGACTATTGCAGTTGGGAAATTTGCTGACTATCCAATATGGAAGGCTTTTGCGGACTCATTTTCCAAAAAATATGGATGAAAGGTGCGTTTTTTGACAGGAGATGTTGTTTCTGGTGCCGATTTGCTTCTTTTAGCGTATGATGATTTTACTGGGCTTGCTCATCAATCTTTACGTTTTCAAGAGGATTTGAAGCCCTTTTTTATTCCACAATTGCGTAGCTTCTTTGATGAACAGTCAGATTTCCTTCCTGTTGCTGTGGATCCTGCGGTGATGGTTTGACTTTCCTGACTAGAAGAAGGATTAGATGGGCTGGAGTATTACTTTTCGCAATGGACACCTAAAACTGCACTTTCTTCCTTCTCTTTTGGGCTCTTTAATGATCCGAACTTGAGGGATCAGAATTTGCTTTTAGCACAACAATTGGAAGATTTTATTAAGTTTAATGATGTTGGAGCTTTTAGTCAATGGCTTGAAATGAACATTCTTCCTCCGGATCAGCAGAAAAAGCTTTGAGAACTCGCGGCTTGATCATCCCAGGTGGATCATCTTTTGCTACTTCGTAAAATTATAGGAATTGAGTTTATGTTTCATTCTTCAGTGCCTTTTTATCCGAAAGATCCGAATTCTCAGGAAAAAATTGTTTCTTATTTGTTTCCGTATCAATATGTAGGGTTGCCTGTCAGGCTTTATGGCTTTGTGATTCCTAAAGCTACGAAAAATCGTGCAATGGTAGATCAGTGGCTTCTTGAATATATGAGTACCGCTTCAGAAAAAGGTGCTCAATTCTTGATTCCACGTATGTTCCCTGTTTTTCGTGATCAGTTTAATAAACTATGTGGTGATACAGCATGTGGATTACCTTCTGATTTTTTTATTTTGAAAGATGGAAACGCGAAAATTCAGAGATTCCTTGAGGATAAACTGTTGAAAAAGGTGATCGAAAAAAAGATTCAACCTGACTTGTATTTGAGGGAGGCTTCTGTATAATCTTTGCGTTTTTATTTTTTTTTGAAATGGATGATTGAAGAATTCGCAGCGTTTTTAGCGGAGTATAATGTCGTTGGAATGGCGATAGGTCTCCTGATTGCTGTTAAAGTTGGTGATTTTGTGAAGACAATTGTTGAGGATTTAGTGACTCCATTGTTTTTTGCTCCTTTGTTTAAGAAGCTCAAGATTGATAAACTGGAGGATCTTTCTCGACATGGTGTTTTGTATGGAAAGGCACTTGCTAGATTGATCGACTTTTTGATTACAGCATTTTTGGTGTTTCTTGTGATTAAGTATTTTGGTGTTGTGAAAAAGTAAAAGGAGATTAAACCGTTCCCTTTAAGGGCTATTGATTATTTATCTGTTTGCTTGTCTTGATTTATTCAGATTAATTCAATGGTTTCTCTTGTAGATTCAAGAATGGCCTAATAGAATTGGCTTTTGGTGTTTTTTTGTTTTGAAGTAATTATTAGAGTGAAGTCAGATTTTTTATTTTATTAGTATGATTGTGATGGATTTTGGGAAGATGGGAGAGCTCAAGAAGATGTATGATAAGTATAAGGAGCTTCAAAAGGCACTCAAGAATTTAGTAATTAGAGCGAAAGAGGGTGAGTTTGTAGATGAAAATTGAGAAAAATGAAGTAGTATCATTATTGATATGACGGGGGAAATGAAGATTAGGGATTTTAAAGTCAACGAAATTGCTCTTCTCGATCCTGCGAAAAAAGCAGTTTTGGAAGAATTGGTGGTAAAGGCTTTTCAAAAGGCTCAAAATAAGGCTCAAGAAGTCGCAGCAGAAAAGACAAAGGATATTCTCGGTTTTGATCCTAGCAATTTGGCTGGAATGCTTGGAGGCGGAAATTGAGGAGGAATGCCTAATATTCCAGGATTATCATAGGAGGTTTTTTAAGAATTAACAAAGAAAAGTTTGTTGATTTTTAATTGTTTATTTTTTTCCTATGTATAAGAGATTTTCCCTAACTGATTTAACAAAGATTCAAAATAATTTCATTCCTCATTTCTATGCGATCATTAAGAGAGAGAAATGTCAGTGAGCGAATGATTTTTTCAAGATGTGCTTTCGTGAAGGGAATGATCTTTATTATTTTTATCGTTCAGATGTGGTTTTTAGGATCTCTAAGCATGAGAATCAGCTTTCTTTGATTGATGAAGAGGATAAAATTGAGGTAGTTTTGCCTTTTGATGAGAAATGAGGTCTCAACTCTCTTGTTATGAAATATGTCAGCAAAAAGGAAAGACAAATCTGACAGAAAACTATTGAACAATTATTGATGGATGAATTTAAGACTGGGAAATATTCTAAGATTCTTGATAAGCCTTATTTGGTTTACGATATTGAAACAACTACGATAGATGATCTAAGATCTGCAAAGTTTTTGCTTGCTTATGCTATGTTTCCTAATGGCGAAAAAATGGATTATCGCTGTATTATGCAAGATGATTTGAAGGCATTTGTAGATGAAATGCTGGCATTTGATGGCTATATCGTTGGGTTTAATCAGATTTGGTTTGATAATCCTGTGTCTGCACGGAATGTAGGGTATGGGGATCGTGAAATTGAAATCCTAAACCAAAAAAGTATTGATCTTTATGTCTTTTTTCAAACCCTTACGAAAAGGAGAATCTGACTTAATAAACTTTCAGAAGCTCTTGTTGGAGTTCAAAAGACACTTTCCTCTGGGGCAGAGTGAGAAGTTCTTTGGAGACAATATCAGGATACAGGAGACGAGAAGTATTTGGATGAATTTAAAAAATACTGTAAGAACGATGTTAGGATGACAGCTTTGGTAATGTTTTATTTTTTGCATTACAAGAAAATTTTTATGGATGGGGAAGAATATCCTTTTGATATTGAGGACTTTGTAGCAAAATCTCGTCATCATTCTCATGAAGAACAAGAAACTCCTGTTCTTTGAGGTCAGAATCAGTCTATTTTTTAGTTTTTATGATTGAGCGATGAAATGTCCAAAGTGTAAAAATATGGATTCAAAAGTTGTGGATTCGAGGATGATTGAAGAAGGGACAATTATTAGGAGGAGAAGGGAATGTGAGAGGTGTGCCTATAGATTTACCACTTTTGAGAGGATTGGATTGACGGAGCTTGTGGTGATCAAGAGAGATGGAACTAAAGAACTCTATGATAGAGCAAAACTTAGGAAAGCTGTTATGTTGGCTTTTGCCAAAAGGCCGCTTAATGCCGAGGTTATTGATTTGATGATCAATAATTTGGAAATTTCTTGGCAGAACGCAGGATCAGAGGTTTCGAGCCAAAAAATAGGAGATGATATTTTGTCTGCGCTGAAGGAGATTGATCCTGTGGTTTACGTAAGGTTTGCTTCGGTTTATCAGTCTTTTGAAAACTTTTCCGACTTTAAGCAGTTTATTGAATAAACGAAATTATTTTTCAGAAAATCGCCTTCTGATGACAAATTTTTTGCTCCTGGGAAGCTGGGAAGTTTCGTAATTATTAACTGGGGATCTGGTCTTAAAAAGCTCTGTAAGTCTGGCTTCAATTGGGACGATTTCAATTCCTCATGGAGCTTTTCCTCTTCCCCTGCTTTCAATTGTTCTTTTCTCGTCCAGTACAATGACTATGTGTCCGTCTCGTACTATTAAATCGAGAGGTTTGAGTAAAGGAATGATTTCCTGAATTTTTTTCCCTTCGATATTTATCGGTTCTCAAAAGTTCAAAAGGCTACGAGAATTTCTTGGTGTGAAGCCGTTGGTTGCTTGGTAGAGAAGTCCAGAGCAGTCTACTCCTTTCATGAGTTTTCTTTTGGTTTCTAGGGCTGAAAGTTTTGTTGCTGAAGGAAAGTATTTTTCAATTTCTGGTATCCCTTCGTATCGAGAGCCGCCCCATACGTATACTGAACCTGATGTTGCTAGCAATTTGTTTGTTATGTCCTCTAGTGAGAGGAGTTCTTGTGTTTTTTCTTCAGGTTTTTCTGCTGTTTTTTCGATGAATCTTGCATCAAGAAAATATCCAAATTTTGCACCCCTTCCTGCATCAAATTCTCTCGTGCGGATTTGATAATAGACGAAATCTCCCTTTTGAATCTTCTTCATTAAGCTAACTATGGTATCTGGGGGAAGCACAACAGCCAGTTCCTCGATCATATTGTATTCATTTACCTTCATACCAGTTGTGCCTTTTCCTCAAAGTATGTTATTGAGATCTACATCATCAATTGGAAGTCGGAAAACGGGCGTAGGAAGCTTTGTTTTAGCATAACCTTCGAAAGTATCTCGGCTTTCGATTTGTAAAGATCTTGATATTTCTTCTGCGAGTTGTTCTGTTTTTAGGAGCTCTTCGAGGATTTCTTTTTTCTTCTCTTCTGGTAAATTTGTGATAGCAGCGATCCTGCTCTTGATATCATTTTGGTCTTTGGCAGAAAGCTTTGCTCAATAGAGCTTTGTCTTTGTAGGAGAGAAGGCCTTGCGAATGGCGAGAGATTTTTGGGCTAAACGAGAAAAGAAATCAGATTTTTCTTTCTTTTCAGCTTTAGAAAGATTTTGGTTGAGTTGGCGATCAATTTGTAGGTGGTCTGCTGTAGTAAACGGTGTATATGCCCAGCCATTTCCTGTCATCGTTAGGAACGCTACCGTAAAGAGGATAAGTTTTTTCATGTGAATTTCTGTGCTTGAGAATAAATGTTAGGAGTATTTTCTTCCTTTGAGTTGTGGAGGAAAGTGTTCTTGCTGTACTTTTGCATCGGGAAAGTCGTGTGCATACTGATATCCCTTACCATAGCCGAGGGTTTTCATTGTCTTGGTAGGGGCGTTTCTTAGGTGGAGAGGAACTGGAAGATTACCATAGCGTTCACAATCGGATTTTGTTTGGAGTGAAATTTTGTAGGAGAGATTGGATTTCGGAGCTTTTGCAAGGTAGATGGCGAGCTGCATTAGGAAAACATCGCATTCAGGCATTCAGATTTTTTGTACTGCGTCATAGACTTGATTTGCGAGGAGTAAGGCGTTATTGTCTGCTGGACCTATGTCTTCACTAGCAAAACGGAGCAATCTTCTGGAGATATAGAGCGGATCCTCTCCTGCTGTTAACATTCTTTGTATTCGATAGCAAGCAGCATGATAATCTGAGTCACGGAGGGATTTGTGGACTGCAGAAATGATATTGTAGTGCTCCTCTCCGTCGCGGTCATAGTAGAGCTGCTGTGTTCCAGTGTTTATTAAGATTTCTTTGGTAAGCTCTCCCTTCCCGAGTAGTAATAATGCGGATTCTAGCAGATTGATCGCGTTTCTAAGATCTCAATTCGCCGAAGATGCTAGGGTTTCTAGGCTTTCAGAAGGGATTTGGATTTCTGGGTATAGAGATCTGATTTTTTCTTTTTGTAAAGTAAAAAACCTGATCATCTCTTCGGGACTGATTTTCTCGAAAACGAAGAGGCGACAACGACTAAGAAGTGCGTTATTTACTGTAAAACTCGGGTTTTCTGTCGTGGCTCCTATGAGCGTGATAGTCCCTTTTTCTACAAAAGGCAAAAGGGTATCTTGCTGTGATTTATTTCGACGATGGATTTCATCGAGGAAAACGAGTGTTGCTTTGCCGTATTTTTTGTTTAGCTCTGCTTGTTGGATGATCGTGGTCAGGTCTTCCTTTTTGCTCCTCACTCCAGAAAGGGGAAAAAAGTCTGCCTGTATCTGAGAGGCGATGATTTCTGCGAGAGTCGTTTTTCCGCAGCCTGGAGGTCATCGAAAAAGTAAAGAGGGAAATTTTTTTTGTTCAAGAAAAACGGAAATTGGCTTTCCTTCTCAGATAAGGTGCGGCTGTCCAACGAAAGTGTCGAGTGTTTTTGGGCGAAGGAGAGAAGATAACGGTTCCATGATTTATGAGGAATAGAGAGAAGACTAAAGAACTGAGTTTTTTTGTTTTTGTCGAATATATTTATTGTTTTAAGATCTTAAGCAGTAATATCGTCGTTCGTTTATAGTAGCTATTATCTTTTGAAGGTCAAGCAGATTCCTTGCAAAATGAGTGGTCTTTTGTCTGCTTTGTTGTGTTAGTTTTTATAAAAGATTTGTATTTTTAGAAAGTTTTTATATACTTAGTTTTGATGTGTATTTTATCTTTTTTATTATGAAGATGTTGTATGAGAAGCTCTTGGATGATTATAAATGTGCTATGAAGGAGAAGCAAGAAGTTAAAAAGTCTGCTTTAAATTTTGTTTTAGCGCAGATTAAGAATAAAAAAATTGAACTTCAGAGAGAACCTAATGATGATGAGATCATTGCTGTTCTGAAAAAAGAGGTAAAAGCCTTGAATGAGACGATTTCTTTTCTAGAGAAGGCACAAAAATCTGAAGAGTTAGCTGAAGAACAAGAGAAAAAACATGTTCTGGAATCCTATTTGCCTCAGTTGTTGGATAAGCCAACGACAAAGAAACTTATTGAAGAGGTCCTTGCGCAACTTGGAATCTCTGATCTTAAGACAGGAAGAGGACTTTTGATGAAAGAATTGATGGCTAAGCATAAGAGTGAACTTGATGGAGCTCTTGTAAATGAGGTTATCAATGAGATGCTTTAGTTTTTCTGTGGATATGATGAGAGTAATTAAGTCTCTGATTTGTGCTTTTTTGATGATGATGGTCGGTTTTTGAGCTATTTTTGCTAATGGAAAGACTTGTAGTGGAATAAAACTTAATACTGATGTGCCTTTTGTGGGGAATTGTATTGAAACTACCAAGGGAGGAGATAAAACCAATCAGATTAACGCTTTCCCAAAGCTGATGTGAGCGATGATGAAACTTTTGATGACGGTGATCCTTGTGATGTCGCTCTTGATGATTGTTGCGGCGGGAGTTATGATGACGACAGCGTGACTTGAATCTAGAAACTATACTAAAGGAATGGATATTATTCAAAAAGTTGCTGTTGGAATGGCACTTCTTGGCGCTTCTGGTGTGATCCTTAAGTTGATCAATCCGAACTTTTTTGGCTAGGAGAGCTTGAAAACGAGGTGAAACTTTGTAGACTGGATCAGTTTTTATCTTTTTTATTGGAGTAGAATGAGTGTGCAGATTAGAATTGATGGAGGGTTTCAGATAGAAAAATCTTTATTTTTTGGATATGCTTATGCGCATAACGGTCTCATCAACTTGGCTTCTGAAATGGGTGCAGATATGAGGTATAATGAGGGTGAAATCTGTATTGTAGACTATCCAGGAGAGTATGATATTAGAGGCTGGACGATTAAGGCTTTTGTTGGGCAGAACGCTAAACTTAATTATTTAATCCAAGGAAATGGGAAAAAATTCTGAATTATTCAATCTTCAGATGTTCTTGAACTCGAGGAAGTTGATGGAATGGATACGTGGCTTTACCTTGGAGAATCTATTGAAAAGAAACTTGATCAGCTAGAGCTAGAAGGGGAAAGAATTAATCTTATGGAGTTTAGTGAAGAGAAGTAGTCTTCGGAGGAAAGTTGGAGGTTTTTTGTGCTTTGAAGTTATTGATTGCGTCTTGAAAGAGTCTTCCTTTTTCTTCGAAATTTTTTCGGATGCTGTAGCTTGGTGAAGCAGTAGAGAGGAGGCAGATTTGGCCTGGTTCGGTATATTGAAAAGCAAAATCTACTGCGGCTTGCATCTGGTCAGTATGTAAGATTTTCCCTTTGAAATTTGGGATGAGTTTTGCCATTTTTTCTCCAGAAGGTGGGAAAAAAACTAGGTTCTGGATTCAGTATTCTTGTACTTTTTGCATCAAAAGCTTAAAATCATAGCCTCTGTCGGTTCCTCCGAGAAAAAGGGTCCCGACTTTTTTTCAAAATGTTTTGAGTGCTTCTAGGGTGCTTTCTGGGGTGGTGGAAATTGCGTCGTCATAAAAGCTAATCCCTTGAACCTCGCTTACGAACTGTAATCTATGTGGTAGTCCTGTAAATGATTTTATGGTATCGTGGATTATATTTATAGGAACTCCGATTTTGAGACAAACTGCGATGGCAGCTGAAATATTCTGGATATTGTGATTTCCTAAAAGTAATTTATCAGCAGTAGGGAAAAGTTCTTGTGTATTATGTAGGAAGTATCCGTGATCTCGTGAAGTTTTCCCTCAGATTCCATAGGTTTCGATGTTTGTGTAGCTTTTTGTAAGCTCATATTCTTCTGCGGTTTTTTGTAAAACAATATTAAAGTCTGATCCTTTGAGAATATTCAGTTTTGCCTGTGCATATTTCTCAAATCCTCCATGCCGATCCATATGTTCTGGGAAGATATTTCCAAGTACTGAGATATAGTTTTTCTTTTCTAAACGTTCCAACATATAACTTGAAAGCTCGCAAACTACAAAATCTAATTCTTCATCAAAATTAATTTCCTCTAAAACGGGATTTCCGATATTTCCAACGAGTTTGACTTTGTATCCGTCATTTTTGAGGATTGAGAAAATAAGTGAAGTCATGGTGGATTTTCATTTACTTGCAGTGACTGTGATAACTTTCCCTTGGTACGTATTGAAAAAAAATTGCATCTGAGTCAGAATTTTTTCTTTGTAAGGCAAGAGTTCGGAGCTATACGGCACTCCAGCAGACTTGAAAATTACATCAAACTGGTCAAGATGGTCTAAATAGTGTTCTCAGGTCTCATTTGAAATGCCGAGCTCTTGTAAAGCGGGTTGATCTTTCATATCTAGGATAGAAAGTTTGTTGAATGCGAAATTATTGCTGAGCAGGAAGTTGAGTGTTGACTTTCCCTCCAGTCAGAAGCCGAGAATGGCGATATTTTTGCCTTCAAATTGCTTGGTGTCTATCATAATATAGGAAAGAGGCTAAAGTTGAGAAACTTTGTGGTCGGCTACTTTTTCTTGTTTGTGGTTTTTTTCTTGGCTGGAGCTTTTTTGGGTGCGGATTTTGTAGAATCTTTCTTTACTCCGATGAATTCCAAACAATCGTCCAAAGTCAAATCGCTCGCGTCTTTTCAGCCTTTTGGAATTTTATAATTTTTCTTGGCATATTTGATATAAGGACCATAAGGACCGTTCAAAACCTGAATTTTCTCCTTTTCGTAATCGAATTCATTGATGTATTTATTTTTTTCAGCCTCCATTTTCTCCTGAATCATCGGAATGGCTTCTTCTAGCGTGATGGAAAAAGGATCTAAACCTGAATCTTTTTTGATTGATACAAAAAGGCTTTTGTATTTTACATAAGGGCCGAAACGTCCTGTAGATGCGGAAACTTCCTCTCCTTCTCGTTTTCCCAAGCTTCTTGGTAGAGCAAAGGCTTGTAACGCTTCCTCAAGGGTAATCGTTTCAATGGTTTTCCCAGTCGGGATCGAGGCAAATTTTTTATCAGGATCGTCTTGGTCTCCAATCTGAATCATCGGTCCATATCTTCCCATTCTCGCGATAATTTGTTTTCCATTGCTTGGGTGCTGACCGAGGAGCCTTTCAGTATTTACTCTGTCTTTTCCTGTGGTTTCAACGACATGCTCGTGAAAAGGTCCATAAAATTTTTCCATCATTTGTGTCCATTTTAGTTTTCATTCTGCGATTTCGTCAAACTCTTGTTCCACATTTGCGGTGAAACTATAGTCCATAATATCAGCAAAATTCTGATTCAAAAAGTCAGTTACGATCATACCAATATCAGTCGGAAACATTTTTTGTTTTTCGGCTCAGGTTATTTGATCTCTGGTTTCTCTTTTGATTTGTCCTTCGGTATAGGAGAGCTCTACATAGCTTCTCTTGGTCCCTTGACGGTCTTCTTTGACAACGTAACCTCTCTTGAGAATAGTTGAAATTGTTGGAGCATAGGTTGATGGTCTTCAGATGCCTTGTTCTTCTAGCTTTTTAACGAGACTTGCTTCGGTATATCTTGGTGGATGTGGTTTAAACTTTTCTGTTGCGAGGATTCCTTTTTCTTGGAGCATTTCTCCTTTGCTGAGCTTAGGGAGCATTCCTTTTGTTTCTTCATCATCCTCTTCATTATCTGTGGATTCCATATATACTTTTAGAAATCAGTCAAACTTGAGAACTTCTCCGCTCGCTACAAAATGAAACTTATCAGTTGTAGAAATCTGAATTGTTGCCTTGGTTTTTTCAAGCTCAGCGGGAGCCATTTGGGAAGCGATCGTTCTTTTCCAAATCAGCTGATAGAGCTTCTTTTCGCTCGGATCTGCCCCTGCAATGTGATTCTCCATATGTGTAGGTCTGATACATTCATGGGCTTCTTGTGCTCCTTTTGCCTTGGTCGCATAATGCGTTGGTTTGGAATAGTTCTCTCCATATTCGCTGATGATCTGGGCTTTTGCTGCCTGCATCGCGAAATCAGAGAGATTCACCGCGTCGGTTCTCATGTAAGTAATATGTCCTGCTTCATAGAGCTTCTGAGCAACCTGCATTGTCCTTGCAACTGAAAATCCAAGTTTCCTACTTGCCTCCTGCTGGAGCGTTGAGGTGGTAAAAGGAGCTGAAGGGGATTTTTTTCAAGGTTTTACCTCGATATCTTTGATTTCGTAGTTGGCACCTTGTAAAAGTTCGAGGAATTTCATCGTTTCAGCTTCAGATTTCAATTGTTTGTTGAGTTCTGCGGTAAAGGTTTTCTGCTCTTGGCTTAGAAATGTTCCTATGACTTTGAAAAAAGAATTAGCTTCAAAAGCCTGAATTTCTCTTTCTCTCTCAACGATCAATTTTACTGCTACGGACTGTACTCTTCATGCAGAGAGTCAGGTTTTGATTTTTCTCCAAAGAATCGGAGAAAGTTCAAATCCCACTAGTCTATCCAAAACTCTTCTGGCTTGCTGTGCATCTACTAGGCTCATATCAATGGTTCTTGGGTTCTTGACAGCGTTTTCTATTGCTGTTTTTGTGATTTCGTGAAAAACGATCCTTGGAGTTGTTTTTATGTCCAATTTTAGCTGGTTGGCAAGGTGTCGTCCAATCGCTTCTCCTTCACGATCCTCATCGGTTGCGATCCAGGTTTTCTCTGCTGATTCAGAGAGTCTTTTTAGCTCTGAAAGTACTTTCTTTTTGTCCGGAGAGACGACGTATTTGGGAGCAAAGCCATTGGCAATATCGATTCAAAGTTCTTTGGTCGGGAGATCTACGGTATGTCCGTATGAAGCTCTCACTTCATAGTCAGGACCGAGAAACTTTTTTATGGTCTGTGATTTTGCAGGAGACTCAACGATTACGAGGTTTTTTGCCATTTTGGCGTAGGAAGATAAAAGTTTTCGTCTCTTGGTATAGGGAAATCAACGGGAAGTTCAAGGAAAAATTGAAGGCGTGAGATTTGCTGGGCTGAGAATTGTTGGGGTTTCTATGTTTGTTTTGTCCGGTTTTCTCTTAGGATTACTGTGTAAATCTTTCCTTCTCCATTGAGATTGGTTATAGAAGCCTCAGTTTCTGCATCTAAGAGTAGCGCATCACCTTTTCTAAAGGTTTTATTTTTAAAGTATGGAGTGCTTACGAGATATTCTCATTCAAGTGGGTAAAGGAGGGATTTCCCTTTATGGCTTACAATATGTTCAGATTTTCCTTCATCAAAAACATAAACACGGATGTGATACGGCATTCCCAAATCATTCAAATCATGTCCAAAAACATGATCAGCTTTTTGATCTAATGTTCTTTTTTCTCCTTGTCCTGCACTGCCTTGATAAACTTTGCCTCTATCCAATAATGCTGAGGGAAGCTTAACAGATAAATTCATGACAGGATGATCGGTAGGATTTTTGATCGTATGCCAAGTTTTTGGAGGGAAAATGATGATATCTCAAAAATCAGCCTGGATTTCATGTTCAATTCCTTCAGTTTTGAACTTACCTATTGAGGATCAAGTATAAAAGGTAATCTCTCGGTTTTCTCAGTGATCATGCCATGGCTGTTCATAGTTAGGAGGCGTTTCTGCTGTTACCAAGGAAGGAGCATCTAAATCTGAAGCTACTTCAGGAACGATTCCAATATATTCTCTCGGTTCCAGAATATCTCTCCCTAGAACCTTAGAAGTATTAAGATACATTTCTTTTTTTTGATTTGTTGCTGGAATAATACCTGTTGTTGCTGGAAGGATTTGTTGACTAAAATTTTCCAGAAGAATTAAACTCAGATTTTTTTTAATCTCTTGATAACAATCTTCAGATAGAAGTTTTTGCTCATAATAGAGTTCTGTAAGAAATTTTGCGACTTGGGCTTTTTGTCTCCTAGAGAAGAGATATTGTCGTTGATTTGTATTTTTCCCCTGTTTGAAGGTCTGGAGCTCTGTTATGAGTTGGTAAAGGTCTTTGAGTTTTGGATTGCTATACATGACTTTACCTTTTATGAGTAAAAATTACCTATCTTTAATGGAGAAATAGATTAGCGTTTCTGATGAAAATAGGATTGAATTCGATCAAAAAGCTCATCAAGATCAATTTCAAGTTCACTGTCAGAAACGGGAAAACCTTGTTGCAGGATCAGCTTTTTTGTCTCTTGAGAAGATACCTTTGCAAGATATTTATCAGGAGATTTCAAGCTAAGGTAAATCGCCTTTAATCAGAGGGAATTCTTTTGGATTTGAATATCAGTGATATCCTTCCATAAAATCTTCCCGATTTGGCGTCCTAAAAGCGTTTGTTGAAATAAGATTCCCTCCTGATCTAGATATAAACCTCTTTTATTTGGAGGATTGAACGTAAAATCTGCGATATTATAGACAAGCAAAAATAAGGAAGCTCCTGAGAGAATCCAAAGTGAAATAGTTATCCTGGAAAACTCTGCATAAAGCCATCGTGCTATTCCTCATAATAGCAGTGTCAGAGCTCCCAAGATCAAGGATAGTTGTCGCTGTTTTTTTCTACTTGGAGGAATAAATTTAGTCGTCATTATACTAAAAAATATCTAAATACAGACTTCATTGAGAAGAAAATCTAAGCAAATAACGGTAGAAGATTTCTACAAATCTAAAATCCTCTCTTTTACTCTTTCTTTTCCCATGACTTTCATGACAGAAAAGAGGTCTGGAGTCTGCTTCGCTCAGCAGAGCTGAATCCTGAGAAACATTGCTAAATCTCCGACTTTTCCGATAAAATTTCCTTCCTTAAATTCCGCATTATTTCCTGCGAAACCATATTTCTTTCCAATCAGTTTAAGCTGATCAAATCGGTCTGTTACCTCGCCATCTAAGCTGAAGTTTTCCGCATAATCGGCTGCAAAAGCTTTCCAAGTCTCAAGAGGAATCTGCTCTGGGAAATCAGGTTTTGATTTTTTGATTTCAGTTCGCTTCTCATCGTAGAAAAAGAGGATATTTTTCTCAATATCGCTATAAAGAGTAAACCTCTTCGGGTCTTTTTCCGTGTGCCTTTCAATATTCAGTGCGGCTTTGGTATACTCAGCGTGTTTTTCCATCAGCTCGGCAAGCTCCTTGTGATAATCCTTTGCCCAAGCGAGTCCCTGTTCATAGAGTTCGGTAGTGCTGAGCTTGGAAAGGTAGCCGTTGTTGATATTCTGGAGCTTCACAAAGTCAAAAAGCGCTCCTGAGACATTCATCTTCTCAAGTGAGAACTGGAAATCCAAAAAAGTCTGATCCTCGTGCGCTCTTTGCCAGTCTTCATAGCTAGAATCTGCGAGCGTCATAATGTATTCCAAAAGGGCTTGTGGAGCATATCCTGCCTCAAAAAAGAATTCTACATTTGCCTCTGGATCCTTTCTCTTGCTCAGTTTTCTTTTCTTTCCTTCATCAAGCTTACAGATCGGAGCCAAGTGGCAGTATTCAGGTGCTGGTAAATTAAATGCTCCGAAAAGCTGGAGATGAAGCGGAACGGAAGTCAGCCACTCCTCACCTCTGGTAATTGTCGTCACTCTCATCAAGGTGTCATCCACAATATGGGCAAGATGATAGGTTGGAAGTCCATCTCCCTTGATCAGCACAATATCATTATAGTTGTCAATCATGGAAATCTCGCCTCTGATGAGGTCTTGGAAAACGATTTTCTTGGTCGTATCGCCATGAGAACGGAATCTCAAAACAGGAAAAGTCTGACCTTCTGCATTGAATTTTTCTAGGAGTTCGTCTGGAGTTTTATTTCTCCATTCGGAGTAGTTTCCGTAGATTCCCGGGATTTGTTTGCTTGCGGTCTGCATTTCTCTGATTTCATTCAGTCTTTCCTCGCTCATTCGGCAGGGATAGGCGAGTCCTTGAGCTACTAAATGCTTTGCAAACACCTCATAAATCGACCTTCTCTGAGATTGCACATAAGGACCGTAGTTTCCAACTTCTTGTTCTAAGCTCAAAGGTCCTTCATCAAACTGAATCCCAAATTTTTGTAAAGCAGTAATCAAAAGCTGAGTCGCTCCCTCAATTTCTCTTTTTTGGTCGGTGTCTTCAATTCTGAGGAGCATTTTCCCTTCGTTTTGTTTGGCGTATTTCCAGCCTACAAAGGAGGTATAAAGCCCTCCAAAATGCAAATATCACGTTGGACTTGGTGCGAAACGAAGGACTTTCCCCTCAGGTCTTGGAGGGTATTTTGCCAAAAGGTCATCTATGCTTTCTTTCACCTGAGGAAAGAGCTGGTCTGCGAGTTCTGCTCGGGTAGTCATAATGTTATGGAATGAAGATATAAAAATCTGTATTTACATACTTTCAGGCGTTGCAATTCAAAGGAGCTCAAGAGCATTTTTCATCACACGCTGAATCGCTTCAATCAAGGCTAAACGAGCCGTGCTCAAAGCAATATTGCTCTCATCTCGGATTTTCGCTTCGTGATAGTAGCTTGAAAACTGCTTTGCGAGGCTCAATGCAAATCTGGCAATACCATTGGGTTTATATTCACTGGCTGATTTCTGCACGAGGTCTGGGAAACTTGCAAGCTGAAGGATCAGATTTTTTTCGCTTTCTAAAGTCAAAAGGCCAAAATCTGCCTCTGAAAGCTGGGAACGATCCACTTTTTTGAAAATAGATGAAATTCTCGCAGACATATACTGTAGGTAAGGACCAGTCTCTCATTCAAAAGAAAGTGCCGTCTGCTTATCAAAAGTGATCCCTTTTTCTGAGTCTTGAAGGAGCATCCCGAATTTCATCGCAGCAAAAGCTACATCGTGAGCAATTTCAGCTTTTTTTTCTGCTGGTAAATCACGATCAGCGACTAGCTCTTCCGCTTTTGCAAGCAGTTCGTCACGGAAATCCTCATACAAAACGACATTTCCTGCACGCGAGGACATTTTTCCATCAACTAAATCCACCAAACCATAGGATACATGTTTCAATTTATCGTGATCAAATCCAATGAGTTCCAAAGTTTTGAAGAGCTGCTGGAAATGATGCTCTTGCTCTAGTCCTACTACATATAGCGACTGATCATAGTCAGGGAAATCAGCTTTTTTCTGGTAGGCAAGCGCAATATCTTTGGTAGAATAAAGCGAAGCTCCCGTTGATTTGAGAAGAAGAAAGACCCCAAGCCCAAATTCTTCCAAATCCATCACCGTTGCTCCCTGTGATTTCTTTGCAATGCCTTTCGCCAAAAGCTCTTCAACAATGCGGATTCCTGGCTGCTCAACATCACTTTCGTAGTATCGTTTGTCCATCTCTGCACTTCCAAGCTCAGCGAAAATATGCTTCATATCTTGTAAACAAAGCGCTCTTGTTTCCTTCCAAAGCGCAACTAATTCTGAATCTCAATCCTCAAGTGCCTTTTGGAGAGCTTCAACCTGAGGTTTGTAAAGGTCTGGATTCTCATCTACTTTTCTCGTTGCCAAAGTATAGATCTGTCCCACCCATTTCGTGAAATTCTGCTCTGGGAAAGGCTGCTGATCAAAGTTTTTGTAATACCAAATCCATTTCGCTACATGTGCTCCAATATCGCCTGGATAGCAAGTTTTGATGACCTTATTCCCAGCGAATTTGAGGATTCTCGCGATACTTTCAGCTAAAAGAGAGTTTCTCACATGCCCGATATGAATGGATTTATGGGTATTCGGAGCCCAACCTTCAAGAAGTATCGTTTTCCCAGTCTTTTCTCCAGCTCCGAAGTCAGCTTTTTCTTTCTTGATTTGTTGAAGAACTTCTGAGGCAAGAACCTGAGTATTGAAACTTGCATTTACATAAGGTCCCACCGCATAAAATTCAGAAAAAAGAGAAGAAGTCTGATTTTTCTCCTGAAGAAAGGCAAACACTTCACTCGCAATCACATTTGGAGCCTTCCCCAGCGACTTTGCAAACTGAAAACACGGGAAAGCTAAGTCTCCTTTAACATTATCAGGAGCCATCTGAATAAGAGGCAAGAGTTCCTGCTTTGAAACTTGGAAAAATGGAGAGAGGAGTTCGGCAAATTTATTTTTGTAGGAAAGGAGCATCAATCAAAAAGCTAACATAAAACGCTATGAAGTATAGTAATTCACAAGCAGATTGCAAAGTTTTTTGTCTGATTTTTTTGCTGGTATTTGCTAAACTTAAGAGAACTCTTGATTTCTGGGACTGATTTTTTATTATCAGCATCGGCTTTTGTTTTCATTGGTGATGGAAGTTTTTGTGGCAGATACGAGATGAAAGCCTCCATTGTTAAAGCTTAATCCTTGCTCCCTTGTGCCTGGAAAAGTCCATAGTATGCGAAATTGTTAGAAGGGGAGAAATGGCTTTTACAACCTACGATTGTTCTATATTCTCTATGTGTATATGCGTTATCAAATCTTAAATCAAGATGCAGATTTATCTTTAATCCAAAGACTCTTAAAAGTAAGAAATGTCTCAGATGCTCCTCAAAATTTCCTCAATCCAAGTATTGCAAATTATCGGTTAGATCCTTTTTTGCTCAATGATATGGAAAAATGAGTCGATAGAATTATCGATGCGATGAAGCGTAAGGAAAAGATTATGATTTTTGGAGATTATGATGTAGATGGGATTACTTCGAGTTTTTCGGTTTATAAATTTATTAGCTATTTTTTGGGATATAAAAATATTAGTATTAGATATCCCAACAGAGTTGAGGATGGATACGGGCTCAAAAATAAGCATTTGGATGCGATGAAAAATGAAGGAGTGCAGCTGATTATCACGGTCGATAATGGAATCGCATCGGTGGAAGAGGCAAAGTACGCTAAAGAGCTTTGAATAGATATGGTGGTTACTGATCATCATCATGCTCTTGAGACGCTTCCAGACGTTTGTGCATTGATCAATCCACAGGTTTCTCCTCTCTATCCTTTTAAGTGATTGGCTGGAGTTGGGGTGGCTTTTAAGCTGATTAATGCTCTTCTCTCAAAATCTACTTTTTCTAAAGAGAAAAAAAATCAGATTTTTAACTATTTTTTGCCGATTGTGGCTATTGGGACGGTGGCTGATGTGGTTCCTTTGGTCCAGGAGAATAGGGTTATTGTCAAAAGAGGTTTAGAACTTATGAATTATCATCCTGATCTTTTGCCGAAAGGCTTGCAAGGTTTCCTTAATTTTCTGAATCTTAAGGGGAAAATTGATACGTTTCATATTGGGTTTGTGATTGGTCCTAGGATTAATGCGGGAGGAAGAATTGAAAGTCCCTATGATAGTCTTAGGATTTTCCTCTCGGAGTGAGAGCATCAATTACCGTATCTAGAAAGGATTGAATCTATCAATACTGAGAGAAGGAGAATGCAGGATCAGGCTTTTAGAGTGGCAGAAAAACAGGTCAATCCTGATCAGAATTTTCTTTTTGTTTGTGATGAGTCGTTTCATGAGGGGATTGTAGGAATTGTTTCTGGGAGAATTACGGAGAAGTATTACAAGCCTTCTGCTGTTTTTAAGCTTGATTTGGAGAAAAAACAAGCGGTTGCCTCCCTTAGAGGGCCTGATTATTTCAATGTGATTGAGATGATTATTCAGGCCTCGCCTTATTTGAAAAGATTCTGAGGACATAAGGGTGCTTGAGGATTGACTGTTGATCTGGAACATCTAGATACGGTGCTTGGCATTTTCCAAAACTATTGTCAGTCTTGTATTACTTCAGAACAGCTGGAAAAGGTTATTCAGGTGGATACGTGTCTTCTCTCTCATGAATGGAATGCTGAAGAACTTTCAGAGATTGAGCAACTTGCTCCTTTTGGTGAGGGGAATCAAGAACCTAATTTTCTACTAGAAGGTATTAAGGTTGAAAAGGTAGAGAAGGTTTGAAAAAATGGTGGGTCGCATCTTAAGATTTATGGAAAATTCGGTGAACAACAGATTTCTAGCTTGTTTTCTAGTAAAGGAGTAGAGATTGATAGTATATGAAGTCAGGTTTCCATTGTTGGTGCAGTGAAGAGAGATTCTTATAACGGAGGGTTTTATGTCTATGGTAATAGTCTGATTTAGTGCTATTTCTTATGATCTATAAAAAAAAAGAAGGGGCAAAACTCCTTCTTTTTTCAGTTTTATTTTTTTAGTCGTTATAGCCCTGTTCTTCGAGTGTCATTCCGATAATTTCTTCATTGTTATCTACTGGAATGTTTTGCACGGCTTCACGATTGATATATACATACATGAGCATGAGCATTGGCACTCTACCGATAATTTTGGTGATGTATTCTCCAAGTGCCTCTCTAATGAACTTGAGATTATCCTTGATATCCATTCTCTTTTTGCAATTATCGTTGTATTTTGCTCTTGCGAACTCTACAATCTGGGTATGAATCTTTTTTACCTCTGAAGAATAGACGAATCCTCTCGATTCAATCTGGATATTCCCAACAAGTTCTTTGGTTTTTGTATCTACCTTGAAAATCAGACCGACGATCCCATTTTCTGCCATAATAGATCTGGCTTTCATTACATATTCTCCAGAAAGGTGCCCTTGTCCTTTCCCATCAATCATCACGGTATCAAGCTTAATCCTCTTTTCTGAAACAAAAGCTACTTCGTCGTAGAGTTCTACGATTTGTCCATTATCAGGAAGAAGCACCTTATCTTCAGGGATTCCCATCATCATGGCAACTTTTTTGTTTGCATGTCTCATATAGGGTTCTCCGTGGATCGGGCAAAAATATTCTGGATTCAAGAGTGAAAACATCATCTTCAAATCCTCTTGGTATCCATGTCCTGAAGTATGAGTATCTAAACCAGGTTCATCAATGACTTCTACGCCTAGACGAACAAGGTCGTTGATCATTCAGATTACTGCTTTTTCATTTCCAGGGATGGTGTGAGAAGAAAGCAAAACTGCATCTCCTGGTCTGAGCATAAAATCTTTCACTTCTCCTTTTGCCATTCTTACTAAAGCTGAGTTTTCTTCTCCTTGAGAACCAGTGCAAAGGACAAGTACTTTTTCATCAGGCATAGACTCTGCTTCTGATGAGAGCTGGCGGATCATCCCTTTAGGAACATTGATATATCCCAGATCTTGACAGAGTTGCACATTAAGCACCATAGATCTTCAGGCGAGGAAGATTACTTTATCGTATTTTACTGCACTTTGGATGATTTGGATGATTCTTCCTACGTTAGAAGCGAAGGTAGAGACGATCATTCTTTTCTTTTTGTAGGCGTTAAGGATTTTATCGATATTTTCTCCAATTACCTTTTCTGAAACGGAATGTCCTGGTTTATTTGCATTGGTGGATTCTCAAAGGTAAAGTCTGACTCCTTCTTGACCGATTCTGGAAATTTTTCCGAGGTCGGCAGGCTTATCTATCGCTGGTGTGAAATCAATCTTAAAATCTCCAGAGAATACAATTAATCCTTTGGGAGTATGAAGAGAAAGTCCCATAGATTCTGGTATTGAGTGATTGACTCTAAAAAATTCTAAGGTAAAAGCTCCAAGTTTGAAAATATCCATATCAGGATCAACGAGCTTGAATTTCAGATTTTTTGCATCTTTTTCATCCAAACTCCTCTTGATCATACCGATTGTTAGAGGAGAGGTGTAAATTGTTGGATACCCTAGGCTTTCAATGATGTTTTTTACTGCTCCAATATGATCCAAGTGTCCGTGTGTGATTACGATTCCTTTGATATTTTTCTTTTTGGCTACCAGATAGCTAACATCAGGAATAATGTAGTCTACACCTGGCATTGTGTCATCGGCAAACTCCATACCTGCATCAATTACCAAGATATCATTCCCGTATTCTACGACATTCATATTTGACCCGATCTGTTCTAGTCCTCAAAGTCCAAAAACTTTGACCGGTTGTTCCCCTTTTTTGATTAACTTCTTTGGATCTTCAATTTTCTTGCTTACAGGCTTGTTTCTATGTCTCAGAAAGGCCTCTGAAGAAAGTGGCTGTTGATTTGAAGATCTGCGAGGTCTGGACGAACGAGAAGTTCAACCAGATTTTTTGTTGTTTTTCTCTCACAAATTGATAGAAATGTTTGATTGCATTGTAGTTTCCATTTTTTGAATTTTTAATTTAAAAGTAAATAAGATGTTAAATGAGTTTTTGACTCAACTAAGGGCTTCGTGTGAGGCGAGACGTGTCCCACTGATTTCTCGTGAAAGCGAACTTTATATCCGTAATCTCCTCCAAAAACATCAGCCAAAAACCTGTCTGGAAATTGGGGCAGCTGAGGGATATAGTAGTATCGTGATTGCAAGCACGATTGCAGAATGGTGAGGTCAGCTTACTTCTTTTGAAGTGGCGTATCCTGCCTATTTGGAAGCACAGAGAAATATTCATCAGGCAAAATGCTGGAATACGACTCTGTATCCGTTTGATATTACGAAATCTGAAACAACAGCAAGCGTATTGCCCGTGCACTGTGATTTTGTATTCATTGATGCTCAGAAAAGCCAGTATGGAACCTATTTAGAGAAAATACAAGAAAATCTTAGCTCGGAAAATATCATACTCTTGGACGATGTCGTCAAGTATCAAACAAAACTGACTTGATTATATGAATTCCTAGAAAAAAATCAAATCAATTATCAGATTTTGGAGAGTGAGCCAGGAGATGGGATGATGCTGATTGAAACCAAATAGCTTTTAGTTTGTGAGGAAAAAAATGAAAAAATTTGTGATTGGAGTATTTTTGCTGTGTTGTATAGTGTTTTCTGGATGTGGTGCAAAGTCTCAGGATGAAGTTGTCGATGAGAAGCCAGAACTTGCTCCTATTTGCCCAGAAGGATTTTATTGGGTTGATTCTATCAAATCTTGTACGCTTATTTTGGATGAATAATGTAGGGCTATTTTCTATTATTTGGCAATTGATTTTTTCTAGTAAGGGGGATAGATTGGACTTTTGATGAGGAAGGAAGCAAAGGAAGAGTTGCTTTTTTGGAAAAGATTCTTATAGTTCCTTCGCTTTTTAGTTGTTTTGTATTACGGTTGATGAAAATGTTTTTGAGAAGCTTAGTTTTTCTGATTTTGGGTTTTGTTTTTTTCGGAGGAGGGAAGACATTACTTAGTTCTGCTGCGGTAAGTGTTCCTAGTCAGACTTTTGATCTATGAACGAATGTTGATGGAGTTTGGGATCAAGGAACTCAGATCTTGACTATTCAACCTCGCTGAGCAGGGACAGGACAAATTGTGGCTGCTAAATGGAATACCATGGTGAATACGCTTAGTCTGAAAACAGAAGAGATTACCAAAGTGGAATTTAAGCAAGATGTTTGGTTTCCGAATGTAGCAAATAGCTTATTCCATAGCTTTAAAAGTCAGATTATTTTCCCATCAAATCAGTATACGAGCAATGTTTTGTCAATGGCAAGTATGTTTTTTGGAGCTGTAAAATTTAACTCTGATATTTCAAACTGGGATGTAAGTAATGTAACCAATATGGGGTGAATGTTTAATAGAGCAGAAAGCTTTAATATTGATATTTCTCATTGGAATACGAGTAAGGTAAATCAAATGGGGACAATGTTTTACTGAGCAAAAAACTTTAATCAACCAATAGGAACTTGGGACACAAGTAAGGTAAAAGATATGAATCAGATGTTTTCACAAGCAAAGACCTTTAATCAGAATCTTTCTAGTTGGGATGTATCAAAAGTTGAGAATATGCGAGGAATGTTTAACTGAGCAGAACAATTTGATGGAGATATTTCTACTTGGAATACCAGTGAAGTAACCAATATGGCTGGTATGTTTGGGAATGCAAAAAACTTCAATCAACCAATAGGAAACTGGAATACGAGTAAAGTTACTACTATGGCCTCAATGTTTTATTATGCTCATAAATTCAATCAACCGATAGGGAACTGGAATACGAGTAATGTAACTAATATGCAGTCAACCTTTCATTGAGCGACAGTTTTTAACCAACCGGTAGGGAACTGGAATACGAGTAAAGTAACAGATATGTCCTTTATGTTTCATCTTGCAAGGGATTTTAATCAACCAATAGGAAACTGGGATACGAGTAAGGTTACTACAATGAATTCAATGTTTCGCCAAGCCGTAAATTTCAATCAAGCAATAGGAAATTGGAATACAAGTAATGTGACTAATATGCTTATGATGTTTCATTGAGCAGCAAAATTTGATCAGCCAATAGGAAATTGGAATACCAGCAAGGTAACTACTATGCAGGCTATGTTTCAATGAGCACCAAATTTTAATCAACCAATAGGGAACTGGGATACGAGTAATGTAACTCGTATGGATTACATGTTTGCCTGAGCTACTAAATTTGATCAACCGATAGGAAATTGGGATACAAGTAAGGTTACTACTATGTCCTCAATGTTTGGTAATGCAGAAAATTTCAACCAAGCAATAGTCAACTGGGATACGAGTAATGTGACTAATATGGGTTGAATGTTTGCAGGTGCTATAAAATTTAATGCTGATATTTCCAGTTGGGATACAAGTAAGGTTACTAGTATGTGGCTCATGTTTAATAGAGCTTCAAGTTTTACTCAGGATATTTCAAATTGGGATTTCTCTCAAATTAATCATGGTCAATTTTGAGGTATCGTTATTAAAGATGATGCATTAAAAGTAAAAGGTATCTATCGATATCCGAGTGAAAATTATAAAAAGCTTTTGGAGGCTATAGATGCTAAACATCAAGCAGGGATTTTGGACTTTACAAAGCTTAGGCATATTGGAGTTCAGTCTACGTATTGTACCTTTGCTGATTTGAGAGATAGACTGATCTCTGAAGGTTTGAATATTTGGTGACAAGATAGATTCGACTGTAAGCCCAAGTTTACTTTTACTACTCCTACACTACAGAGTAGCTGAACGA
>ERZ773010.72-NODE-72-length-76979-cov-19.159209_pt1 | contig 76979 bp, 83 predicted proteins | sample MGYA00580842_ERZ773010 | MGnify/ENA primary metagenome ERZ773010 (study PRJEB29015, sample SAMEA2737982) | human oral metagenome | biome: human oral; feature: human-associated habitat; material: dental | place: China | collected 2107 ... | reverse complement strand
ATTTCTTTATTATTGATATTGATAATGAACGGAAAGAATTAGTGGATTTTGCTTATCAAGAGCTTGCTACACTTGGTATCACCTTTAAAATTCTAGGCAGTTATCCCGTTTTTCAAATTCAGGATTATAGATTGGAGCAGAGATGAGAGAAACAGAAAATCTGAGTCGACACGAGCAGTTAAGGCTGGATTATCTCCATACAAACTATTACTATCTTAACGAACACGAAAAAGAGGAGTATAATTACCTCCGCCAAAAGTCGAAAGGACGGTCAGATGTTGCGCAAAAGACGTCCACCAAGCAGACCGTACAGGCTTCGCCAGAGGATTCGAAGATGGACTCATCCGGTTTGCTACCTAAATACCCAGGTAAGGGTACTCTCAGCAGAAGTCAAAAGAATTCCCGCGCTTCTTTGAAGCAAGAAGCGAAAAAATCAACTCAGAAAACTCCGAGAACCTACAAAAAAATTCGTCCGAAGCGCGTGCTGATGTGGCTCCTGATTTTTGTACTTCTGGTTGTTTCTGGTATGCTCTTTATGTTTTTCAAAGGCTTAAATACAGCGAGACCAGGAAATCTCAAAGCGGCTGATGTTGAGTACTTTGATGGCCATGATGCTCGAGATGGAATCAACATTCTTGTTTTAGGAACAGACGGCCGAATTGGAGAAAATTCAACGGAGACTCGGACCGATTCAATTATGGTCTTGAACGTTGGCAATAAAGACCATAAAATGAAGTTGGTCAGCTTTATGCGTGATACCTTGATTCATATTGACGGCGTCAGCAATTCCTACACGGAGCCGACGGATGATGATTATTATGATCAAAAATTGAATTCCGCCTATACTTTTGGTGAACAAGACAATCATCGTGGAGCTGAGGCAGTTCGTCAAGCTTTGAAAGATAACTTCGATATTGACATTAAATACTATGCTCTAGTGGACTTTAACACCTTTGCGACTGCAATTGACACCCTCTTTCCAAATGGTGTATTTATGGATGCTAAATTTTCGACGATTGATGGCGAAAAAGTCACAGAAGTGGAAGTCCCAGATGATTTGAACATGAAGGATGGAGTGGTTCCTACTCAAACCATCAAAGTTGGTCGTCAGCACATGGATGGTCGGACGCTCTTAAACTATGCCCGCTTCCGTAAGGACGATGAGGGTGACTTTGGACGTACACGCCGCCAGCAAGAAGTCTTGACCGCTATCATGCAGCAGATAAAAGACCCTACGAAGCTTTTTACAGGATCTGAAGCGTTAGGAAAAGTTTTTGCCTTGACCTCGACCAATGTACCTCAGAGTTTTATTTGGTCACAAGGCTTATCCTTGGTGCTCGATTCACGCAATGGGATAGAGCGCCTCACCATACCAGAACTAGGTGACTGGACGGATACCTATGATATGTATGGTGGACAAGGACTCTTGATTGAGTTTGAAGCCTATAAAGAAAGATTGAAACAAATGGGCTTAAGATAGGGCTCTTATGATATAATGGGAAGTGGCAGATTTTGTCTCTTCCCTTTCTTTTTGGAAAATAGCAGAGCAGAAATGTGAACATATTTTCCAATAGGAAGAAAGAAATAAACAGTAGAAAAGCCTGTGATTCCCTGCTTTAGTATAATTGCAGTTGAGCGCAGGATTGATTAGAAAGTAAAGAAATGTTAAAAAAGAACGATATTATTGAAGTAGAAATTGTAGATCTGAGTCATGAGGGAGCGGGTGTGGCCAAGGTAGACGGCCGCGTTTTTTTCATTGAAAATGCCCTGCCGAGTGAAGTGATTCGCATGCGTGTCCTCAAGGTCAATAAAAAAATCGGCTTCGGCCGAGTTGAGGAGTTTTTGAAGAAGTCTGTTCAGCGCAATGAGCATGTCGATTTGGCCTATTTGCGGACTGGAATTGCTGATTTGGGACACTTGGCTTACCCAGCTCAGCTAGCTTTTAAAGGCAAGCAAGTGCAGGACTGTCTCTATAAAATTGCTGGCATTTCGGGTGTAGAAGTGCTGGAAACACTGGGCATGAATCAGCCGCTGGCCTACCGTAATAAAGCTCAAGTGCCAGTCCGTCGTGTCAATGGCCAGCTGGAAACTGGCTTTTTCCGAAAAAATTCCCATGACCTCCTGCCGATTGAGGACTTTTATATTCAGGATCCAGTTATTGACCAAGTGATTGTTTTTATACGTGACTTGCTGCGCCGATTTGACCTCAAGCCTTACGATGAGAAGGAAGGCACTGGTCTGATCCGCAATCTGGTTGTTCGCCGTGGCCATTATTCGGGTGAAATCATGGTGATTTTGGTGACCAGTCGGCCTAAGATTTTTCGAGTGGAGCAGCTGGTTGAACGTTTGACAGAGGCTTTCCCAGCAATTAAGTCTATCATGCAAAATATCAACGACCAGCCGGGCAATGCTATTTTCGGTCGGGAATTTCGGACACTCTATGGCCAAGACTTCATCACTGACAGCATGCTGGGCAAGCAATTCCAGATTGCTGCGCCAGCCTTTTACCAAGTCAATACTGAGATGGCAGAAAAGCTATATCAGACGGCCTTTGACTTTGCTGATTTTAAAAAAGAGGATATTGTGCTGGATGCCTACTCAGGCATTGGCACTATTGGTCTGTCGCTGGCTGACCGAGTCCAGCAGGTCTATGGAGTCGAGGTCATTCCTGAGGCTGTGGAAAATAGTCAGCGAAACGCAGAGCTCAACGGTATCACCAATGCCAGCTATGTTTGCGCCCCTGCAGAAAAAGCCATCCAAACTTGGCTGGATCAGGGTATCAAGGCGGATGTCATCCTAGTCGATCCGCCGCGCAAGGGCTTGACAGAGAGCTTTATCACTTCTAGTGTCAGCATGGAGCCCCAGCGGATTGTCTATATCTCCTGCAATCCTGCCACCATGGCGCGTGATATCAAACTCTATCAAGAGCTAGGCTACGAACTGAAGAAAGTCCAGCCTGTTGATCTATTTCCGCAGACGCATCACGTGGAGTGCGTAGTGTTGCTACAACGAAGAAAAGGGTAAAAATCCTTTATTTTAAGCACCTTTTCAAGCATTTTGTCTTTATTGAAAAGAGTGATTTTGACATAAAAAAGGTGCAAAAAAAGTATATTGATGTGAACGTCTGTTTGGATGTCGACTGCGTAGACAAAAAAGAGATACGTCAGTAATAAATTAACTCAACGAGAACATTTTAATAAGTGTTCTCGCCTTTTTATTTTTAGGAGGAAAAGCATGCAAAAGGAAGAACAGTCATCACGGCAAATCGTGATGTGCCATCTCATGGCTGTCATGGGAATAAATATTGAGAAAGCAACTTAGTTAATTGCTGAAATGGAAGAGTCAGGGCTAATTCAATTTGATGAGTTAGGAAATGTTGGTTTATTAGTGTTGGAGGGACAATCATGAAACGTATCACCGCAAATCATTACCAAACATCAGAGCGTTACTATAAGCTCCCAAAACTCCTATTTGAAAGTGACCGATATAAAGACATGAAACTTGAAGTTAAAGTAGCTTATGCTGTCTTAAAAGACCGTTTGGAGTTATCTTTGAGTAGAGGTTGGATAGATGAGGATGGGGCCATCTATTTGGTTTATTCCAACTCAAAACTTATGACACTTCTTGGTTGTTCCAAGTCAAAGTTGCTGACGATAAAGAAAACATTACGTGAGTATGGCTTGATAGATGAAGTCCAACAGTCTTCCAGTGAAAAAGGACGCTTGGCTAATAAGATTTACTTAGGGGAGCTAGAACATGAACCTACCCCCGTCTTAAATTCAGACGGGGGTAGTGTTCAAAAAACACTAGGGGGGTGTCAAAATCAGCCGGGGCTGGTCTTAAATTCAGCCACTAGTGAGACTGAAGTTAGTGAGACTAATAATAGTGAAACTAAAGGGAGTGAGTTTGTCATTGAGGACGAGGAGGAGACAGAAAATCTAACAAGTAAGAAAAGCGAAAATGAACATTTTCATCGTAAGGTGGAGCAAGTCACAAGATATGACAGAGATTACATTTGGGGACTGGTTCATGACCAGTTGAGACAAGCTGGATTATCACAGGCAGCTAGTGACTATGCCATGAATCATTTTGACCACCGCTACAAATATGCTTTGGAACACATGAGGTTTGCGGCTAGGGCAGAAACGATAGCGGAATACGTTTTTAATGGCATATTAGCCGAATGGACCAAGGGACAACGCTTAAACGAACTAAAAGGAGGTGAGTAGATGTTTTGGTGGATTTTATTAGGGATTTTGGGACTAGGAATGATTTGGCTCATTATTGAGGTCATCACTGCCCCAGAAATGGAAGATCATTATTAAGCAAGGGCGTTACAGAAAAAGTAATGTCCTTTTATTTTTGCCAGAAAGGAATGAGAGACATGAAGTTTTTAGATTTGTTTGCAGGAATTGGAGGCTTTCGATTGGGTTTAACTAATCAGGGCCATGAGTGTATAGGCTTTTGTGAAATTGACAAGTTTGCGTGGAAATCTTACAAGGCCATCTATAAGACCGAAGGAGAAATAGAATTTCATGATATTAGACAAGTTACAGACCAAGACTTTAGACAACTTAGAGGGGAAGTGGACATCATCTGTGGGGGCTTCCCTTGCCAAGCATTTTCACTCGCAGGCAGACGATTGGGATTTGAGGATACTAGAGGAACTCTGTTCTTTGAGATTGCTCGAGCGGCCAAACAGATCCAACCACGTTTTCTATTTTTGGAAAACGTCAAAGGCTTACTCAGTCACGACAAGGGAGAGACATTTCGAACAATCCTCACCACATTGGATGAGTTGGGGTATGATGTCGAATGGCAGGTGCTTAACAGTAAAGATTTCCAAGTGCCACAAAACCGTGAAAGAATTTTTATTATCGGACATTCTAGAAGATACCGTTCACGATTCTTATTTCCTCTCAGAAGAGAAAGTAGCTCAACTGGTCTTGAGCGATTAGGTAATATCAATCCGTCAGGAAAAGGCATGAATGGGGAGGTTTATCTAACCAGCGGTTTAGCACCAACCCTAACAAGAGGAAAAGGAGAAGGGACTAAAATTGCCATTCCAGTATTAACCCCAGATAGGTTAGAAAAACGCCAACATGGCAGACGCTTTAAGGACAATCAAGAGCCTATGTTTACCTTAACTAGCCAAGATATTCATGGAGTGGTCGTCGCAGGAACCTTACCAACGTCTTTTGTGCAAACTGGACGAGTCTATGACCTTTCAGGGATTTCCCCAACACTGACTACCATGCAGGGAAGTGATAAAGTTCCTAAGATTCTTTATCGTGAAGAAGCACCGCATTTAAAAATTAGGGAAGCCACCAAGCTAGGCCATGCCAAGGCAACCATTGGAGATTCTGTCAACCTTGCTTACACAGAGTCTACCAAACGTAGAGGGCGAGTAGGAAAGGGAATATCAAATACCTTGACCACCTCTGATAACATGGGAGTGATCGTAGCTGCTTTAGAGTACCGTATGGACAAGTGGTATGAAGTGACTGGGCTTGTCTTAGACGGAAAACTTTATCGTTTGAGAATCAGACGCCTAACACCTAGAGAGTGTTTTAGGCTTCAAGGATTTCCTGATTGGGCTTATGAAAGGGCAGAGACTGTATCCAGTAAAAGTCAGTTATACAAACAGGCCGGAAATAGCGTGACCGTCACCGTTATTGAAGCTATTGCTAGAGAATTTAGAAAGATTGAAGAGGAAGAAGAACATGAATTTATTACACACGAAGAGTATTAGGGAGTGCACAGAACTGGAAGAAGCCATTCATCAAGCAGAAGTGGATAACATCATGAATTTAGTTTTTGCGTTACCAGATTATGACTGTGAGCTTTCAATAACCTATATTGACGACTATCATAAAAATCATTGGTCGCCTTACTTTTTAGAGTCTAACTTACATCGTGTAGAAGAGTTACTCCAAAATGAAGACCTTAAAAATGGAGTGGATGTCTTTGTAACTGAAGAGAACGACCTTGCCTTTAAAGCCTATGGTCAAAGCTACACCTATCAGGAGAGTGGTGGTGTCTTAACGGCTCTAGTGACTGTGACATGTTTTGGTGAAGGTAGGTCAGCCATTGATATGAGTAAGGTCTTTACCCCACCAACTCAAGCATTACAGAAGGATTTATCCATGTAGGAGGGGAGCGATGTTAGAGATCTATTTAAGCCGAAACACCAGTCGGAATCAGAAGCTCCAGTCTTTCTGTGACTCACATGGTATCTCCTACACATGTAAAGCTGTAAGTCATCTGTCACGTGAAGAATTATTGGGGTTGTTTACTAAAAGCAGTGATTGTTTTGAGTTACTAGTTCCGTCCTTTCAACGCTTTAAGCGCCACAGGGAAATGACATTGAGTGAATTGATCACGTTGGTTCTACGGAAACCAGACCAGAACTTGCGATTACCTCTCGTAGTTTCTCATCAGAAAGTCTACCCTGATATCACACTAGACGAAGCGAGAACCTTTCTACCAAGAACGCATAAGGTGGTGTCTTTCCGAGAATGCCTCTATAAGCAACTAGAGGAGTAAGGAGGAGCTATGAACGAACGCTTTTGGGAAAATTTAGAAAGCCTTGTTTTGGAAAAGGGTATGACATGGGCTGACCTTGCTCGAAAGATGTTTAAGGGACAATACGTCTACCCTAGTGAGTTTAACCGTCTCTACCAAACCTTTCGTCACTACAAATCTCATCGCCTGATGCCACAAGTGAAATGGGTGGAGAGAATAGTGAGTGTTTTAGAGATTGACTATGAAGATTTGTTTAGGAGGTAGAGATGAAACGTTTAGTAGTCATGTACGGAGCCATTCATGTCAATGTACTCATAGTGAGTTTGTACCTAGTTGGTTGGCTAAATGGGGCATGGTTAACGGTTTTACAAGTGACGTTTTTAGCCTTGTTATTGTGGAGTTGGAAAAGGTTTAAGATACCTGAAAGAAACCTATCCTTGAAAGAGCGGGTGTTTTGGATTATTGGAGGTCTTGCTGTGATGGTAAGTATTGCTCTTGTCATGAGTGCTATATTTTCAGAGAGTGAGACGAATCAGGAAATGTTAGTGACTGTTCAAAATCAAGTACCAATGTTACCTTTTGTCCTCTTTCTCCTTAACGCCAGTGTGGTGGAAGAGGTTTTCTATCGTGAGCTTTTGTGGGGAGTCTTGTCTAAACCAATAACTCAAGTTGTGTTAACGAGTTTCCTCTTTGCTTTGGCTCATCACCCATCTAGCCTATTCACCTGGGGGCTTTATGGGAGTTTAGGCTTGGTATTAGGCTTGGTTAGATGGCAAACAGATTGTGTAACGTCTACTCTTGTTCATCTATTCTGGAATGGCATTGTCTTTATCCTGTCTTTGGTGTGATACCAAAATCAAGGGTTCTTTCGTATCATGAAAGCACCCTATTGTTTTTATGGGGAATCACATAAAGGAGGGAATTATGTCATCCGAACAACAGGAACGCCAGGCCGTTCAATACGCTGAGCGTAGTAGCATGTTTACGGTAAAGGTTCTTCTCAAATTCTTAGAGTGGTCTGCTAGACATGCTCTAGCACAAGACTCAGCTTATAAGATTGGGGTTCAAAAGTTAGAAGAACTCCTTCAAAGTCCCTATGCTATTGAGTCGCTTAATATTGCTAAAGACATCTTGGATAAACCCGTTGATGTGGCGAAATTTAAGGAGTTGGTGGAATCAGAAAACCTTCCGATTGCTATTAGTTGGCAGGGCGATTACCTCCATTTCTATGCCAAGGATAAATCCTTGTTAGACAAGCACTTAGAGGTGTTGCTTCAGAAATTGGTTTCCAATCCAGAAAAACTGCAAGGCTTAACCCTTGATAAAACGCTTGATGAGGAAATCGCTAAAGCCAAGGAACAGATTGTGATGCTAGAGGCGTCTGCCGTTAAGGCCAAGGAGGTGACCCTCTAATGTACTCTGGGAAAAAAGCCATTAGCTTTGGCGTCCTAGGGCTTGCTTTAGGCTATTTCTGTCATCGTCTAGTCTTGCTTTATGACAGTCTCCCCAATCAACCGCCCTTAGAACGCTTTGCCTATCTCTTAGGAGAAGGGCAGAATCAGGTCTTAAATCCTCTGTGGAATGGCAACTTCACTGGAAGATCGGTTTTGGGCTTTTGTTTTGGGTTTGTGACTATGGGGTTTGTTTATCTTTACGTTTCAACTGGTCAAAAGGTTTACCGGGAGGGAACTGAGTATGGCTCTGCTCGCTTTGGCAATAGCCATGAGCGTAAAGCCTTTATCAGTAAGAATCCTTTTAACGATACCATCTTGTCACGAAACGTTAGGCTAAGCCTGTTAGAAAAGAAAGCCCCACAATTTGACCGAAACAAGAACCTTGTGGTTATTGGTGGATCAGGGGCAGGAAAGACTTTTCGTTTTGTAAAACCCAACCTGATTCAGCTCAACTGTTCCAATATTGTTGTTGACCCTAAAGACCATTTAGCAGAAAAGACAGGGAAGCTCTTTTTAGAGAATGGCTATCAGGTTAAGGTCTTAGACCTTGTAAACATGACCAACTCTGATGGCTTTAACCCCTTTCGCTATGTGGAAACGGAGAATGATTTGAACCGTATGCTTACGGTCTATTTCAATAACACTAGGGGCAATGGTAGCCGCAGTGACCCTTTTTGGGATGAAGCTTCTATGACCTTAGTCAGAGCGATTTCCTCTTACTTGGTGGACTTTTATAATCCTCCAGGTAGTACCAAGGAAGAAACAGACAGACGCCGCAAGCGTGGCCGTTACCCAGCTTTTTCAGAAATTGGAAAATTGATCAAGCTTTTATCCAAAGGGGATAATCAAGATAAGAGTGTCTTAGAGGTTATGTTTGAGAACTATGCTAAGACATATGGGACAGAAAATTTTACCATGCGTAACTGGGCAGATTTTCAGAACTACAAGGACAAGACCTTGGATTCGGTCATTGCTGTGACGACTGCTAAATTCACCCTCTTTAATATCCAATCTGTCATTGATTTAACCAAAAGTGACACTTTGGACTTGAAAACATGGGGGACGCAGAAAACCATGGTCTATCTCGTTATTCCAGATAATGACACTACCTTTAGGTTTCTCTCAGCCCTCTTTTTCTCTACGGTCTTTTCAACCTTAACAAGACAAGCTGACGTGGACTTTAAGGGACAACTGCCTATCCATGTCAGAAGTTACCTAGATGAGTTTGCGAATGTCGGCGAAATCCCAGACTTTGCGGAACAAACCTCAACAGTTCGTTCACGGAACATGAGCCTCGTTCCTATTCTTCAAAATATCGCCCAACTTCAAGGACTCTATAAGGAGAAGGACGCATGGAAAACTATTCTTGGGAACTGTGACAGTTTGCTTTATCTTGGTGGCAACGATGAAGAGACCTTCAAGTTCATGAGTGGTCTCCTAGGCAAACAAACCATTGATGTGAGAAACACGAGTCGGTCGTATGGCCAGACAGGGTCTGGCTCAACCTCCCATCAAAAAATCGCAAGGGATCTCATGACCCCTGACGAAGTGGGAAACATGAAACGAGATGAGTGCTTGGTGAGAATTGCAGGTGTTCCAGTCTTTAAGGAGAAGAAGTATTTCCCATTGAAACATAAGAACTGGAAATACCTTGCGGACAAGGAAACAGATGAGCGTTGGTGGCATTATCAGATTGACCCACTGGAAACACAAGAGCCTCCGTTTGAACCATCAGAACATAAGGTTAGGGATTTAAACACAGAAAGCACACTATACTAATAGAAATGAGGAATCATATGAATCAAAAACTAACAGGCTTTGTTTATGGCGTGGACGCTAGTTCCATGTTTTCTCAAGCCATGGCACTTTTACAAAAAGGAATGATCGCGACAGGAGCATTTCTTGTTGTAATGGGCATTATTAACTTGTCGACCAATATCAAAGATGGTGGACCAGGTGTTCGCAATGCCATCTTAGAAATTGTGGGTGGTGTCATGGTAGGTGCCGCGGGTGCCTTCATCACCCAAATTACCATTTAGGAGGGCTAGGTATGACATGATCAACACATTACCTTCAGCTCTTGTCTTTCTAGCCTCGGAGAAAATTTCAAGCGATAGTCTTTTTGAAGGCTTTAACGTGGACTTGGAATCGACCGCTAACTTGGTTAAATCCCTTGCGGATTATAACCCTACGGTGTGGTCTTATATGTCAGCCATCACAAAGGGTATCATGCAGCCCTTGGGAGTGGCTATTTTAGCAGTCGTTCTCATTCTTGAGTTTTCTAAGATGGCTAAGAAAATCGCCAACTCAGGTGGAGCCATGACTTTTGAAGCCATTGCCCCTATGATCGTCTCTTATATTATGGTGGCTGTGGTGATTACCAACACCACCCTGATTGTGGAAGCCATCTTAGCTGTTGCTTCTCATATCATTGAAGGGGTGGCAGGAGTCGTTTCCAAAGGGGGAACGGCTTATGAGACCATTTCAGGGCTAAAAGGCTCAGGAATTATTGGAAAACTCATTGTCGGCTTCTTTGCCATTTTGATATGGCTGGTGCGATTGATGAGTGTCATGGTAGTGAATCTCCTCATTACCATTCGGTTTATCCAACTCTACCTCATGATTCCGTTTGCGCCCCTAACGATTCCGACCTTCCTCAGTGATGACTGGCGAAGTGTTGGGATTGGCTACCTGAAAAATATCATGGTCTATGCCCTCCAAGGGGTCTTGATTTTCTTAATCATCTCTCTTGTTCCCCTCTTTGAATCAGCAGGGAAGCTAGCTCTCTCAAATGGAGCAGGAGTGATGGAAACTGTAGCGACCGCCTTTGGTGGCTTAGTTCAGGCTATTTTGTTAATCATTGCCTTGGTGGGCAGTCAACGGACTGCAAGAAGCATTCTAGGCATGTAAGGAGGATTGGGAAGGACGTTCCTCCCAATCTTTTTTCATACTCATATTAGATTGGAGTCTTATGAATACACGTGTTTTTAAGGACATCACAAAAGTCCAACACAGGGCTTGGTTGGGCTTTACCACCCGACAAGTCATCTTTGTTTTGCCAGCTATTGCTATGACCATCCTTATCCTAGGATTAAACCTCTTTTACTGGCAATTTGGGGATTGGTTTGTCTATGGGCTTATCTTTACCTTTACCATTCCCCTCATGTTATTTGGGGTCTATCGTCCAAATGACCTCCCCTTTGAAACGTATCTTAACTACCGATGGCATTATGAAATGACTATCCCAGACCGTACACTAACAGGACAGAAAGGAATGTACCGTGAGAAAAACAAACCGCTCAATGAAACCAAAGACCTCTTCTAAGGATAAGAAGTCAAGTAAACCAAAAGCAGAGGTCTTGCCAACAACCACCAATACCCTTCGCTACCAAGGGCTTTTTCCCAATGGTCTCATGCAAGTCACTCCTGATTATTTTTCCCAATCTTATCTTTTAGGAGATGTTAATTACCAAACAGTGGGACTTGATGATAAAGGTGCTATTATGGAAACCTATTCGGATTTGATTAACAGTTTGGATGACAAGACCAATTTCCAACTCACCATTTTTAACCAAAGGGTCAACTTGGATAAATTTAGAAAAAGTGTCTTATATCCCTTACATGAAGATGGATACGATACCTACCGAGAGGATCTGAACCGTATCATGGAGAAGAACTTAGAAGCCGGTGAAAATAACTTTTCAGCCATTAAGCTAATTTCTTTTGGGAAGTCAGAGCAAAATCCTAAACTGGCTTATCGCTCTCTTTCTCAAATTGGTGAATACTTCAAGAGTGGGTTTTCAGAAATAGACGCAGGATTTAGCTTGTTAAGTGGTGAGCACCGTGTGAACCATTTGGCAGATATGTTGCGAGGGGAACATCATCTGCCCTTTAGCTATCAAGACCTGGTGCGTTCAGGACAAACGACCAAGCACTTCATAGCCCCAACCAGTCTATCCTTCAAACACAAAAATCATATCGAAATCGATGATCACTTATTACAGATTGTTTATGTTCGTGATTATGGGATGGAGTTGGGAGATAAATTCCTTCGTGAACTCATGCAGTCGGATTTGGAAGTGATGATTAGCCTCCATGCCAAAGGCTCAGCCAAGTCAGAAGCCATGAGCAAGCTCCGTACCAAGAAGACCTTAATGGAATCGCAAAAAATTGGGGAGCAACAAAAGATGGCACGATCTGGTGTTTATCTTGAAAAGGTTAGTCAGGTTATAGAAAGCAACATTGATGAAGCCGATGAGCTGATTAAAACCATGACCCAAACAGGGGACAAGCTCTTTGATACCCTCTTTTTGATTGGGGTCTTTGCGGATAATGAAGACCAGTTGAAGCACTCGCTTGACATCATCAAACAGGTGGCAGGTTCTAATGACCTCGTTATTGACAATCTTTCCTACATGCAAGAAGCCGCCTTTAATAGCTTGTTGCCACTTGGAAAGAACTATCTTGAGGGGGTATCTCGGTCTCTCTTGACCTCAAACATTGCCGTGAATTCCCCATGGACCTCTGTTGACCTGCAAGATAAGGGTGGGAAGTTTTATGGCATTAACCAAATTTCAAGTAATATTATCACGATTGATCGAGGAAAACTCAATACCCCATCAGGTCTTATTTTAGGGACATCAGGTGCTGGTAAGGGGATGGCGACGAAGCATGAAATCATCTCAACCAAGTTAAAAGAAGCAGAGAGTGATACTGAAATCATCATTGTCGATCCTGAAAATGAATACAGTATTATTGGCCAAGCCTTTGGTGGGGAAAGCATTGACATTGCGCCTGACTCTACCACCTTCTTAAATGTCTTAGACTTATCCGATGACAACATGGATGAAGACCCTATTAAGGTCAAATCTGAATTTCTTCTTTCTTGGATTGGGAAGCTCTTGGACCGAAAAATGGATGGTCGAGAGAAATCGCTGATTGACCGTGTAACACGGCTCACCTATAAGCATTTTGACACACCGTCCTTGGTGGAATGGGTCTTTGTCCTTTCTAAACAACCTGAACAGGAAGCCAAGGATTTGGCTCTTGATATGGAACTCTATGTGGAAGGGTCACTAGACATCTTTTCACACCGCACCAACATCAAAGCCGATAGCCATTTTCTCATTTACAATGTCAAAAAATTAGGAGATGAATTAAAGCAAATTGCCCTTATGGTCATCTTTGACCAGATTTGGAATCGTGTAGTTAAAAACCAAAAACGTGGCAAGAAAACTTGGATTTACTTTGATGAAATGCAGCTTCTGTTGTTGGATAAGTACGCTTCTGACTTCTTCTTTAAGCTCTGGAGCCGTGTCCGTAAGTATGGGGCAACCCCAACAGGGATTACTCAGAACGTGGAAACCTTACTTCTTGATGCCAATGGTAGACGCATTATCGCTAATAGCGAGTTCATGATTCTTCTAAAACAAGCAAAAAGTGACCGAGAAGAATTGGTTCATCTTTTGGGCTTATCTAAAGAGCTTGAGAAATACTTGGTCAATCCTGAAAAGGGTGCTGGGCTGATTAAGGCAGGATCAACCGTTGTTCCGTTTAGGAACAAAATCCCACATCACACCAAACTCTTTGACATCATGAGTACCGATCCAGAAAAGATGAGGGTTGAACAATGACACGAGAACAACAGAATGTCAAGGAAGCCCGTAAAACCTTTCAGAGTAGTTTAAAAGTTAGCCGTATCCATTACCGTAGGGAGAAGAAGGGGTTGAAACGCTTCCTTCCTAAACGACGCTTTATCATACGCCGAGCTGAAAAAGCTAAAACTAGAGAGCAACGACAGGCCTTAAAACAGACCTACCAAGAGGAGAAAGACCTAGCGACAGATACCTTTAAGGAAGACATTTCCTATGTGTCTCCCAGATGGCTAAAACGTAGGGAAATCAAGAAGCATCGACTTCCTCAAGCCAGACAGCGTCTAGCAGTCGCGAGAAAACACTTGGCTGAAGTCAAGGTGGCAGAAAAAGAGGAGAAAGCCACTTCTAAGTTTACCTATCAGAAAGAGCCAGGAGAACCAAAAACATCACGTTTCCAATTTCAGAAAGAGAAATCTCTTGAACACCTTCAGGCAGAAAAAGAGGTTAGATCAGCTAAACGTGACGTGAAGCAACTGAAAAGAGCCTATCAGACCAAGAAACCCTCAACCAAGGTCAAACGAGGGTTACGCTATGTTGCTTCGGAATCACTGGATTTAGTTGCTCAAGATGATGACTTAGAGGGTATCCGAACTGTCAAGGATTTGAGCATAAAAAGCAGACGTTACGGAAGATTTACTTATCAGTCAGGAAAACTGCTGGTGAATAGTGGACAGACTGGTGTGCGTTTCACAAAGGCTAAAATCTCCCATGGGAAGGAACGGTATCAGAACTTCAAAAAGGGGAAAGGCTTCACTCGTCAGAAACCCCTAAAACCAAGAAGACGTTACCACACTTTTATTAAACGAGCTAGAAAACACAGTGTGTCGGGACTAAAGGGGCTTATTCAAGCGATTAAGAGTAGCTTGAATTTCTTTTCAACGATTGTTCTTAATCCTATGACTTGGGTAGTGTCTGGTCTCTTGTTTGTCTTTCTTCTTATGATGAGTTTTGTCATAGGAATCTCAGGAACTACTCTTATTCAACAGGACGAGAGTGAGCTGACAAAAGCTTATACACACATGACGTGGGAAGATGCGGAAAATACTCGGACCAACGCCACTGGCATTACCTACTACACGAAGATTGATGAGGTCATGGCCTTTATGAACCTTAAGTATCAGGATTATGCTTTGGAAGAAGTCATGGAAGAGGGGAATAAGACCTATGAAGCCTATCTCAGTCAGCTTTGGCAGGACTTAAACGGTGGGGAGTCTTTGAAAGCCATGCTTGAGTTGACCAAAGAACCTACCTATAAACTCTCTGATGACGATAGGGAAGATTTAAAAGAATTAAGTGAAGAAGGCACCTATCTTGCCCTCCAAGAATTAGATAACCCATTTCAAGGCCAGACTGAAAATGATACGCTTACCATGACGGTTCGCTATGGCTATGAGGTGATTGATGACAAGCCCACGCTTCATCACCATATCATTCTAGAAGCTAAAGGAAATCAAGTGATTGTAGCTCCCATGGATGGCAAGGTTTCCCTAGATGGAGAGAACATTATTCTGACATCAGGTAAAGGTCTAAACAAATCTCAACTTACCTTATTTAATGTCCATACCGGTCGAGTGACAGATGGTCAGAAAGTTCAAGTAGGAGATGTTATTGGGCAAACTAAGGATGGTGCTGGTCTTAAAGTGACCTATCAAAAGGTTGACGATGATTCAGAGAAACTGGTTTACGTCAATCCAGCCTTTTACTTCCCAAAGGTCATTCAACTGCAAACGACCATTCTCCCTACTATCGGTCAATTTGGTGGAGACGAGTTTGCGAGGGCTAAAGTCATCTATGAGTATTTGAAGAGTCAAGGAGCGACCAATCAAGCTATTGCGGCTATTTTAGGGAACTGGTCGGTAGAATCGTCCATCAACCCGAAACGAGCAGAAGGCGACTATTTGTCTCCTCCTGTTGGAGCGAGTGCTAGCTCTTGGGATGATGAGGGGTGGCTATCCCTTAATGGACCAGCTATCTATAATGGACGATACCCCAATATCCTAAGACGTGGCTTAGGCTTAGGACAGTGGACAGATACAGCAGATGGGTCACGGAGACACACCTTATTATTAGCATATGCCAAACAAAAGAATCAGAAGTGGTATGACTTAGGCTTACAACTGGATTTTATGCTCCATGGGGATAATCCTTACTATACCAATTGGTTAAAAGACTTTTTTAAAAATTCAGGAAGCCCAGCCAGCCTCGCTCAACTCTTTCTCATTTACTGGGAAGGCAATAGTGGGGATAAACTCTTAGAACGTCAAACAAGAGCCACCGAGTGGTATTATCAGATTGAGAAAGGCTTTAGCCACCCCAGTGGTGGAACCGCCCAAAGTGATCCAAAAGCTTTGGCAGCTGTTCGAGGAGACCTTTATGACAACTCTATCCCAGGTGGTGGTGACGGAATGGGGTATGCTTATGGGCAATGTACGTGGGGAGTGGCAGCACGTATCAACCAACTGGGCTTGAAACTCAAAGGCAGAAATGGTGAGAAAATCCCAATCATCAGTACCATGGGCAATGGTCAAGACTGGGTAGCCACAGCAGCACGCCTTGGTGGTGAAACAGGCAAGGTCCCAAAAGCAGGAGCGATTGTTTCCTTTGCGGGGGGTGCTCATGGAACACCTGCCGCTTATGGTCACGTGTCGTTTGTCGAGAAGGTTTACCCAGATGGCTCTTTCCTTGTCTCAGAGACCAACTACAATGGCAATCCCAACTATACCTTCCGTAAATTATCAGGAGTGGATAGCACGATTAGCTTTGCCTATACGACAAAATAGAAAGAATAAGTTAACAAGTATATTTTTGTTAGCTTATTCTGTTTTATAAATATTGTGATAAAAATTCTATCTTTCAATTTTAAATATACGCTTAGTGATATGGTATAATAATTGTGAAAGGTGACTGAAGATTATCAAATGGAAACAAATGTTGAAAAAATTAAAAAAGAGTCAAAAACTGGTTTGACTTCTTCGGGTTTAGTTGACCATATTTTGAAAAATCATAAAATAGATATTCATGATGTCGACTCTATCTCACTCTTAAATATGGGCTATTATCATGGATATAAGCGATATAGATTTGTTAAGAAAGCTAATTCAGGTGGTATGCTATCAATTACTTCATTTAAGGAAATTGTAGCAATCTATCAGTTTGATATGGAGCTAAAAGGCCTATTTTATCCTATTGTAATGCTAGTTGAAACAGCATTAAAAAATAGAACGATTGATTCATTAGTTGCAGAATCTAGTAGTGGGATAGAAGATGTATTAGATAATCAATTAGCTTGCTACATAGATTATTCTGGTGACACTGAGAAATATGCTAAGAAATTCCTACAGTATAATGAAACAAAGCAAAATATACTGGATACAATTGAATATTACTCGGACAAAAATAAAGTCATAAAACATTATTTAGATAGTGACTATCAAATTCCTCTTTGGGCGTATTTTGAAGTTATTACTTTAGGACAATTTAGTAGATTTTTAGGATGTTTAGTCAAATCAAGTCGTGAAAAATTGAATCAAGATTTTACGATTATCCCTAAAAGGTCGAATTCACTTGAGTTAGTTGTTAATTCTCTGATTGAATTAAGGAATGCTACTATGCACAATAGTGCCATTTTTGATGCCAATTTCTCAAGTGGTGTATCTAGAGCACTAAAAAGACAGATAAAACAAGATTTAGGGTTATCAACATTCACTTGTGTATTTATTGAGGATTATTTTATTTTACTTATTTGGATTTTGAACCTTCTAAAATTTGATTCAGGGATTCTTATTGAATACATCAATCAATTTAATGAGATTGTTGAAAGATTCGATAAATCCCTAGATAATCGTGATATTTTCTTTAAAATTATCAGTACAAATAGAAAAACGTCGATTCAACAATTAAGTAAATTTATTGACAAAAATTGAATTTAGTGGTAGTATGATATTATCGAATTGGGGCGTGCTAGTCATGTCTGGGAGGGTCTGATGCGTCAGTCCTCCCATTTTTTATTTATAAGCAATTTTCAGAGGCTATCGGTAGTGCTACCGATAGCTTTTTTCTTTGTCCTTTTTTTGATGTGATACCAAAATCAAGCCGTCTTTTTTATGATGGGGAGAGAGTGACAGATTGTTACTACTTATCAAAAGAAAAGAAGGACTTTTTTATGACCAAACAATGTCATCATCACTTTTTAGTCAATCAGGAAAAGGCAGAAAAGCATGTCTTCCGTAAAAGTAAGAAGTATCGGACACTTTGTTCGGTAGCTCTTGGAACCATGGTGACAGCTGTTGTCGCTTGGGGTGGCCAAGTAGCACAAGCTGACGAAGTGGTAACACCTTCGCTAGATAAAACCGTTCAGTTAACGGAAAATCCTGCGACCAATTTACCCGAAGCTCAACCCACACCAGTTGCTGAACAGACCGCTAGTCTTGCCTCAACTGGTCAATCAGATGGCGCTATCACAGTTACTGTTCCTCATGATGTTGTGACAAAGGCGGTCAATCAAGCTACTGCTGAAGGGGTTACGACCATTCAGGATAAGCCTATGGATTTGGGAAACACAACTTCTGCGAGTGAGACCAGTAAGCAATTGGATAAGGCAGAAGCAGACGCTGCGAAACAGGCTGAGAACATCACTCAGGTGACCAATACCTATAAAGCAGATAAAGCTGCTTATGAACAAGATAAAACTCGTGTTGAACAAGGGAACGCTACATTGGCTGCTAGTCATAAAGACGCCACTAAAGCAGGAGAGGCCTTGAACAGTTCAGTAGATACCGCTGTTTCAGAAGTGAAGACTCAAGACAAGTCTGCGAACGTGACTATTACAACTCAAACCGTATCATCAGGGGATGGTTCAACGGTTTCAGGCTATCAGGATTATCGTTCTTCCGTAACTGCTATTGATAAGCAAAATAAGGACAATTTTGCAGAATATAAATTAAAGAAAAACGCCGCAGATGCCATTGTTGCAAAGAACTTAGCGACACAAAAGGAAAATGAAGCGGGTCTTGCTAAAGCAAAGGCTGATAATGAAGCTATTAATAAACGAAATCAAGCAGGGCAACAAGCGATAGATGACGAAAATAAGGTCGGTCAAGCTGCTGTGGATACTTACAATAAGAACCAACAGAAATTGGTGACAGACCGTGAAGCTGAGATTGCTGCTATCACGAAACGCAATAAGGAAAAGGAAGAAGCTGCTAAGACAGAAAATGAAGCCACTGATGCCTACAACGCCAAGGAAATGGATCGCTATAAACGTGATTTAGCTGAGATTTCAAAGGGAGAAGAGGGCTACATCTCTCAAGCTCTTGCTCAGGCTCTCAATTTGAACAATGGAGAACCGCAAGCACGTCATTCAGCGGATACTAGAAACCCTAATCGTATCATTGCGAAGGGTGACGCTATGCTTGGAGGCTATTCTAAAATCCTAGATTCAACTGGTTTCTTCGTCTATGACACCTTCAAAACTGGAGAAACCCTATCCTTTACCTATCAGAATTTAAAAAATGCTAGCTTTGATGGTAAGAAAATCACAAAGGTTGCTTATGACATCACCAATCTCATATCCCCAACTGGTGCAAATGCTGTTCAGTTAGTTGTACCAAATGACCCGACAGAAGGTTTTATTGCCTATCGTAATGATGGAACAGGTAATTGGCGAACAGACAAGATGGAGTTTCGTGTCAAAGCTAGGTATTTCTTGGAAGATGGCTCTCAAGTCAGCTTCACCAAGGAGAAACCTGGTGTCTTTACTCACTCCTCACTCAACCACAATGACATTGGATTAGAGTATGTGAAAGACACATCAGGCAAGTTTGTCCCTATCAATGGTTCAACCATTCAAGTGACAGACGAAGGTCTAGCTCGTTCACTTGGCTCAAACCGTGCCAGTGATTTGAAGCTCCCTGAAGAGTGGGATACCTCTTATAGTAAGTATGCCTATAAGGGAGCAATTGTGTCAACGGTCACATCAGGAAATATCTACACAGTGACCTTTGGTCAGGGCGATATGCCTCAAAATGTTGGGCTCTCTTATTGGTTTGCCTTAAACACCTTACCTGTGGCACGAACCGTCAAGCCTTATAGTCCAAAACCACATGTGACACCAAAACTTGACCCTATTCCAGAACCGATTAAGGTCGTTCCAAAAACCTTTACGCCAAAGACCTTTACCCCAGAACCACCTGTGAGCTTTAAGGAAAAACCATTAGAAAAAGTGACACAACCTCATCTGAACCTCACTAAGGTGACCTTGCCTAAAGAACCTGCGCCAGAACCGTTGCCAAAAGCACCACAAGTGCTAACGGTTCATTACCATGACTATCGTCTAACAACAACTCCTGATATTATGAAAAAAGTGGTCAATACCGACCAAGTGAACCTTCATGACAAAACCGTCGCAAAGGATTCTACGGTCATTTACCCTTTAACGGTAGACGCTTTTTCTCCCAATCGTGCGAAAACTACCAGCCTTACCTTTGAAGATTACCTTCCAGCAGGTTATGCCTTTGACAAAGCAAAATCACAAGCAGAAAACAGAAACTATACCCTTACTTTTGACCAAGATAAGAACTTTGTGACCCTAACTGCCAAAGAAACCTTACTTCAAGAGATCAATCAAGACCTTACCATGCCTTACCAACTAGTAGCACCTAAACTCTATGGTAGTCTTCAAAATGATGGGGCAACTTATTCCAACAGTTATCAGCTTCTCATCAATAAGGGAACGCCAAACGCCTATACGGTGACTTCTAATGTTGTGACGGTGCGTACGCCTGGTGCTGGGACAACCACTAGCCGTATTGTTCCTCAAAAACGCAATGACAATGAAGATGGCGTGGTCATTAACGATACTGTGGTGGCTTTAGGCACAATCAACCATTACCACTTAACGTGGGATTTAGACCAATACAAGGACGATACTTCTTCTAAAGAAACGATTGCACGCGGTTTCTTCTTTGTGGATGACTATCCAGAAGAAGTTCTTGACTTGGTAGATAAGGGAACAAGTATCACTACTCCTGATGGCAAAGCTGTATCAGGTATTGCCGTTAAGACTTATGCGTCACTGTCAGAAGCTCCGAAAGATCTTCAAGACAAATTTGCACATGCTAAGATTTCTCCAAAAGGGGCTTTCCAAGTCTTTATGCCTAATGATAATCAAGCCTTCTATGACCAGTATGTCAAAACAGGAACCTCTTTAACCCTTGTCACCAAAATGACGGTCAAAGACAGCCTCTATGGTCAAACGAAGACTTATCGAAACAAGGCCTACCAAGTGGATTTTGGCAATGGCTATGAAACCGATGAGGTGACCAATATCCTTGTAAGCCCATCACCTAAGAAACAAAACCTGAATAAGGATAAGGTGGATATTAACGGAAAACCGATGGTGGTCGGTTCACAAAACCACTATACCTTGTCATGGGACTTAGACCAATATCGAGGCATTAAGGCTGATAAAGATCAGATTGCACAAGGGTTTTATTTTGTGGACGATTATCCTGAAGAAGCCGTATTACCAGATGACACAGCGATTCAACTCACGACATCTGATGGCAAAGCTGTCACAGGTATTACGGTAAAAACTTATACGAGCTTATCAGAAGCTCCTAAAGCACTACAAGCAGCTCTTTCAAAAAGAAAGATTACGCCTAAAGGAACCTTCCAAGTCTTTATGGCAGAAGATCCACAATCCTTCTATGATTCTTATGTGACCAAAGGTCAAAATATTACTATTGTCACCCCTATGACTGTTAGTGAATCTATGCTCAATTCTGGGAAGTCTTATGACAACGTGGCTTATCAAGTAGATTTTGGACAAGCCTACGAAACCAATACGGTAACTAATCATGTGCCAAAAGTAAGCCCTCATAAGTCCAATACCAATAAAGAGGGTATCTCTATTGATGGGAAGACTGTTCTTCCTAATACCGTCAATTACTATAAGATTGTTCTAGATTACAGTCAGTATAAGGATTTGGTAGTGACAGATGATGTCCTTACGAAAGGTTTTTATATGGTAGATGACTATCCTGAAGAGGCACTTACCCTAAACGCAGACGGCGTTCAAGTTATGGATAAGGCAGGAAAACTCGTCAAAGGGATTTCTATCAAAGCCTATGCGTCATTGTCAGAAGCGCCTAAAGTGGTTCAAGACGCCATAGCGAAACGCCAGTTTACACCAAAAGGAGCTATTCAAGTTCTAAGCACCGATGATCCAAAAGCCTTTTATGAAACCTATGTTAAAACTGGTCAAACCTTAGTGGTGACACTTCCAATGACCATTAAGAATGAGCTGACAAAGACTGGTGGAAAGTATGAAAATACAGCTTATCAGATTGACTTTGGCTTAGCTTATGTGACGGAAACCGTGGTCAATAATGTGCCAAAACTGGATCCACAAAAAGACGTGGTCATTGACTTGTCGCAAAAGGAGAAGAGCCTTGATGGGAAAGAGGTTGCTTTGAATCAGGTCTTTAACTACCGTTTGATGGGAGCCCTCATTCCAGCTAAACGTGCAACACCACTCATTGAGTACCGTTTTGATGATGATTATGATGAAAGCCATGACGACTATAATGGTGTTTACAAGGCTTATACCTTGGTAGATGTGACTCTAAAAGATGGAACCGTTCTACCTAAAGGGACAGAAGTGACCAAGTACACGTTACAACACGTCGACACATCAAAAGGAACAGTGACTATCAGCTTTAATCTGGAGTTCTTAGAGAAACTGGCAGAAGAATCAGAGTTTCAAGCAGATGTTTACTTACAGATGAAACGGATTGCTTCAGGAGAGGTAGAAAATACGGTTTTACATACTGTCAATGGTTACACCATCAGTTCAAACACGGTTAAGACAACTACTCCAGAACCAGAGCTACCTACTCCAAATCAACTAACGCCACCACAACCACCTATTCCAACGCAAGAAGCACCAGTTCCTGCTAGCGTTCTTCCAAATACAGGGGAGAGTCAATCGCTCTTGGCACTGGTTGGTGGAGGTCTTCTTCTAGGCTTAGCTTACGGCCTTGCTAAACGCAAAATGGAGGACAACTAGATGGAACCAAAAAGCATATATACGAGAGACTCAGACCAGGATGGTTTAACGGATGCTCAAGAGTTAGCACTAGAGATTAACCCTTTTAGTAGCGATAGTGATAGCGATGGACTAACAGACCTTGAAGAAGTCCAACGAGGCTTGGAACCATGTCAACATCAACGGAAGGAGAGCGGTTATGGCTTGGACCTATGAGACCATCTCAAACCTACTGTCTGAGATGTCACGAGAAAACTATGAAGACATGGTCAAAGCCTTTCTATCCATGGAATTAAGTATTAAAAATAAGTCACTCCTTGATACGCTCTATCAAGACTTTATGGCCATTGATGACTTGTCTTTAGTCAGTGATGACTTACGCCTAAGAGCAGATGGTTATCAGGAACAGCTTCAAGAAGAACTGACAGACTTGTTAGATAAACTCTACCGAACAGGGGAGGGAACTAGTTTCATCATGGAAGTGATAGCGTCCAACAACATTTTGGACACTCTTACTCAATATGAGGTGTTGGATGAGGACGACTATTCGTCTCTCACCTTAGAAACCATGCAAGACATTATTCAAAAGGATCTGTCTTTAACGAGTCAAGATTATTTTGGAGATGTGACCTACCTTGCCTTGCAGAAAGATTTGTTAGACCAGAAAAGCCATTTCTTACAACAGTATGTGACGACTTTAATGGATAAGTTGCCACAAGGAAAAGACCAAAGTACCTTGGTCCTAGACTAAAGCAGTGGGCTGAGAACTTTTCTCAGCCCTTTTTTGTTTGGAGGAAACAATGAATCAAGAATACTTATTACAGATGTTGCGAGCGACCATTCCTCGTGACAACAATCTATTAGAAACATTCTTACGCTATCAGTCGGAACACTTTGATGAACCATGGGAGGATCTACTCCTTAACTTTATGACTCAAAAGGACAAGCGACAATCGCCTGTTCAGGTGGTAATTTTTGAAACTGAAGTTTCTGCTTTTATACAAGCCAGTACCTCTGAGGAAGTGAGTGATTTAATAACGTACACCCAGACCTTTGGACAAGCTGGTCTCAAAAAACTTACTCAATTAACGGATGAGGAAAAAGCCTTGGTGGTTGAAGTCGCCCTCTTTAACCTAGCCACTCGCTTTCAGCTCTTAGACCAAGAAGGAGCCTATCAGTCCATTTCAGTAGCTTCTCTTTTGGATAAAGGCAATGCTGCTAACTTAGTCAATGTCTACCGAGTCGCCAATAATTTGTCTGACCGTATTAGCCGTGACATTGAACAATTTCTCCTCACCTATAACCCTGAAATAATAAGCACTCAGGACCATGTTGAGGAAAAAGAGGAGTCTATTGAAGAAATAGTCATTCCAGAACCTTATCAGGACATCGCCTTTCGTGAAGAAGAGGGTATCATCATTGCAAATCTTGAGGAAGAGTTATCACAACTAGATTTGCGGACAGGGCAAACCAGACATCTACCAGCCTATCAGAATTTGAACTTAGCTCAGAAGTTTGAGATACTGAATCATTTTGACCAAGTGCGAAATAGTCGTCCAAAACTGCCAAACCTGAGACGTGGGGAATTTGACCATGAAATGGAAATGACCCCAATCTATGAGAACGATGAACTATTAACCTATTTAGAATCAGATGGGACGGTCTATGACCTACAACGTCCCCTAACACCTCAAGAAGAAGTGTTCTTAACTGAAATGGGTCAAGCGATTTTAGCAGAAAATACTGAAAAATTGAGCAGTTTAGGGATAGATTTTGCTGATTTTGAAGAACATCAACGTAGGGTGCTGATAGATGCAGCAGGGCGTTTCCATTTGAAGAATGCAGACCTCGCCTTATTGGGTGGCTATCCCAAAGCAACCGTCACTCAATTAGCCCTTGTGACAGAATTGCTTCAAATGGGACTACCGCATGATAAGGCAGAGTTTTTCTTGACCAGTCAACTAGACTTAGAAGAAGCAAGACCCATTGCCTACGCCTTCTTACATGAAGAACTCACTCTTGAAGAAGCTAGAACCTTTGAAAGGGACAAACAGTCCCAACCAGCCGTATCCTTTAGAGACTGGAGAGAGCGGTTAACAAAAACAGAATCTGAAATCATCATGTCTCAAAAAACACCTCAAAATCCTATTGTAGAAGAAGTCCTTAAACGCTATCCAATTGACTCCATAGTGACTTACAAAGGACAGGACTTTAAGGTGATTGCCATAGAAGAGTCAGGTGTTAATAACCTGATTCGGATTGAACTACGAAATGATTTCACGAATCTGATTGAACAAAATCCAGTTCTTTTCCTACGGACATTAGAGGAGATCACTCAGGCTCTCCATCTTCCTTCTGTCGAAGAAAAAGAAGAAGTGGAACAACCTAGCCAAGAATTAGACCTCTTTTCCTTTATGGAAGATGATGAGAACCAAGAAGACGTTTTTCAAGAACTAATCATAGAAAGGGAAGTGGAAAAATCTGAAACTCTTGAAGAAGAGATTGATTCAGAGCTTTCTGAAGTCATTGAGATAACACCAACCACTGATTTTCACTTTCCAGAAGATCTGACAAACTTTTACCCTAAGACAACTAGAGATAAGGTTAAAACGAACGTGGCTGCCATTCGTTTGGTAAAAGCTCTTGAAGTTGAACAACGCAAAGCAACCCCAAGTGAACAAGAACTCCTTGCCAAATACGTGGGCTGGGGAGGACTAGCCAATGAGGTCTTTGATGAGTATAATCCTAGGTTTTCTAAGGAACGTGAGGAATTAAAGACGCAAGTCACAGATAAAGAATACTCAGACATGAAACAGTCCTCTTTAACTGCCTACTACACAGACCCACTCTTAATTCGTGAGATGTGGAATAAACTAGAGTGTGATGGCTTTACAGGTGGAAGAGTGCTAGACCCTTCTATGGGGACTGGGAATTTTTTTGCGGCAATGCCCGAACACTTGAGAAAAAATAGTGAGTTGTATGGTGTTGAATTAGACACGATTACAGGAGCTATTGCCAAACACCTTCATCCGAATAGCCACATTGAGGTGAGAGGCTTTGAAGCAGTCAATTTTAATGAGAATAGTTTTGACTTGGTTCTTTCAAATGTACCCTTTGCCAATATCCGTATTGCGGATAATCGCTATGATAAACCCTATATGATTCATGATTACTTTGTCAAAAAATCATTAGATTTGGTGCATGATGGTGGGCAAGTCGCTATAATTTCCTCCACTGGAACCATGGACAAACGGACAGAAAACATTCTCCAAGATATTCGTGAAACAACTGATTTTCTTGGTGGCGTCCGTTTACCAGATACTGCCTTTAAGGCTATTGCAGGAACGAGTGTCACAACGGATATGTTGTTCTTCCAGAAACATGTGGACAAGGGCTATCAAGCAGATGACATTGCTTTTTCAGGTGCCATTCGTTATGACAAGGATGACCGTATTTGGCTCAATCCTTACTTTGATGGGGAGTATAATCCTCAGGTTCTTGGAAGCTATGAGGTTAGAAACTTTAACGGTGGGACACTTTCTGTGAAAGGCAATTCTGATAGCTTAATAGGAGATGTTCGAACTGCTCTTGAACAGGTTAAACCTCCTAGGGAAGTTGACCTTTCTGACATCTTCATCAATCCAGATGTACTGGCAAGACAAAACATTGATACCTCGATTCCGTCTGATATCAGAGAAACCTTAGACCGTTATAGCTTTGGCTATAAGGATTCGACGATTTACTACCGAGATAGTAAGGGAATCCGTGTTGGGACTAAGACAGAGGAGATCAGCTATTATGTGGATGAAGAGGGGAACTTTCAGGCTTGGGATACCAAGCATTCGCAAAAGCAGATTGACCGTTTTAATGACCTCAAAGTCACAGATAGCACCGCTCTTGATGTTTATGTGACTGAGGAAGCCACCAAACGTGGGCAGTTTAAGGGCTATTTCAAAAAGACGGTCTTCTATGAAGCTCCCTTATCTGAGAAAGAAGTGGCACGGATTAAAGGCATGGTCGATATTCGTAATGCTTACCAAGATGTTATTGCCATTCAGCGCTACTATGATTACGACAGAGATGACTTTAATCACTTGCTAGGAAAACTCAACCGTAACTATGATAGCTTTGTCAAACGCTTTGGATATGTGAATAGTGCTGTGAACCGTAACCTCTTTGATAGTGATGATAAGTATTCACTGCTTGCAAGTTTAGAGGATGAAAGTCTTGACCCAGCTGGTAAAACAGTTATCTATACTAAGTCCCTTGCCTTTGAAAAAGCCCTAGTTCGTCCTGAAAAGGAAGTGACGGCAGTAGCATCTGCTCTTGATGCACTCAATTCTAGTCTTGCAGATGGGCGTGGAGTAGATTTAGATTACATGATGTCTATTTATGAGATAGACTCAAAAGCGACTTTGATTGAAGAATTAGGAGATACCATTATTCCAGACCCAGAACGCTATTTAAAAGATAGAGAAGTGGTTTATGTTTCTCGTCAGGATTTCTTATCAGGTGATGTAATCACCAAGTTAGAGGTTGTGGATTTGCTTATCAAAGAAAATAATTCAGATTTTCCATGGCAGCACTATCAAAACCTCTTAGAAGACGTGAAGCCGCCACGTGTCACCCTAGCTGATATTGATTATCGGATTGGCTCACGATGGATTCCTTTAGCCGTCTATGGGAAATTTGCCCAAGAAACCTTTATGGAGAAAACCTTTGACCTCACAGACCAAGAAGTAGCGACCGTTCTTGAAGTTAGCCCAATTGATGGTACAATGTCCTACCAGTCCCCATTTGCTTTCAGATATTCTACCGCAACGGATAGAAGTTTAGGTGTTCCTGGGTCTCGGTATGATAGTGGTCGTAAAATCTTTGAAAACCTCCTTAATTCCAATCAACCAACGATCACAAAACAAGTAGAAGATGGGGATAAGAAAAAGCATGTGACTGACGTTGAAAAAACAACTGTTCTTCGGGCTAAGGAAACTGAACTTCAAGAACTCTTCCAAGACTTTGTGGCAAGATACCCAGACGTGCAACAGATGATTGAAGAAACCTATAATAGCCTCTATAACCGTACGGTCTCAAAAGTCTATGATGGTGGTCATTTAACCATTGATGGCCTTGCTCAGAACATTTCCTTACGCCCTCACCAAAAGAACGCTATTCAACGGATTGTGGAAGAAAAACGAGCCCTACTTGCCCATGAAGTCGGTTCAGGTAAGACCTTAACCATGCTTGGGGCAGGCTTCAAGCTGAAAGAACTCGGTATGGTACATAAACCTCTATATGTGGTGCCGTCTAGTTTAACCGCTCAGTTTGGTCAAGAAATCATGAAGTTCTTCCCAACCAAGAAGGTTTACGTAACGACCAAGAAAGATTTTGCGAAAGCCAAACGCAAACAATTTGTGTCACGCATTATCACAGGGGACTACGATGCCATTGTCATTGGGGATTCCCAATTTGAAAAAATCCCCATGAGTCAGGAAAAACAGGTCACCTATATCCAAGATAAGCTAGACCAATTGCGAGAAATCAAACAAGGCAGTGATAGTGATTATACGGTTAAAGAAGCAGAGCGTTCTATTAAGGGATTGGAGCATCAACTAGAAGAACTCCAAAAATTGGAACGTGATACCTTTATTGAATTTGAAAATCTAGGCATTGACTTTCTCTTTGTGGACGAGGCTCACCATTTTAAGAATATCAGACCCATTACAGGCCTTGGGAATGTGGCGGGAATTACCAACACAACTTCTAAAAAGAACGTGGATATGGAAATGAAGGTCAGACAGGTTCAAGGAGAACATGATTATCGTAACGTGGTTTTTGCGACAGGAACTCCTGTTTCAAACTCTATTAGCGAACTCTATACCATGATGAGCTATATTCAACCAGATGTCTTAGAACGGTATCAAGTCTCAAACTTTGACTCGTGGGTGGGAGCTTTTGGGAATATTGAGAATTCTATGGAACTTGCCCCTACAGGGGATAAATACCAACCCAAGAAACGCTTTAAGAAGTTTGTGAACCTTCCTGAACTCATGCGGATTTATAAGGAAACAACAGATATTCAAACGTCAGATATGTTGGATTTACCTATACCTGAAGCCAAAGTCATTGCGGTGGAGAGCGAACTCACTGAAGCTCAGAAATACTACCTTGAAGAGTTGGTTGACCGTTCAGACGCCATCAAGTCAGGCAACGTTGACCCTAGTGAGGATAACATGTTAAAGATTACTGGGGAAGCTAGAAAATTAGCCATTGATATGCGTCTCATTGACCCAGCCTATACCTTATCTGACAATCAGAAGATTATGCAAGTGGTGGATAACGTGGAACGGATTTACCGTGAGGGTAATGGAGATAAGGCTACACAGATGATTTTCTCAGATATTGGAACCCCTAAAAGTAAGGAAGAAGGGTTTGACGTTTACAATGAACTGAAGAACCTCTTAGTGGATAGAGGGATTCCCAAAGAAGAAATTGCCTTTGTCCATGACGCTAATACCGATGAGAAGAAAAACTCTCTGTCTCGTAAGGTCAACAGTGGAGAGGTACGAATTCTCATGGCTTCTACGGAAAAAGGTGGAACAGGCTTAAACGTCCAATCACGTATGAAAGCTGTCCATCATTTGGACGTTCCCTGGAGACCAAGCGATATTGTCCAACGCAACGGTAGGTTGATTCGTCAGGGTAATATGCACCAAGAGGTAGATATTTACCATTACATTACCAAAGGGAGCTTCGACAACTACCTCTGGCAGACTCAGGAGAATAAGCTCAAATACATCACGCAAATCATGACCTCTAAAGACCCCGTACGGTCGGCAGAAGACATTGATGAACAGACCATGACTGCTTCAGACTTTAAGGCTTTGGCAACAGGTAATCCTTATCTCAAACTGAAAATGGAGCTAGAAAATGAGTTGACCGTTTTAGGCAATCAAAAGCGTGCCTTTCATCGCACCAAAGACGAGTATCGTCATACCATTGCTTACTGTGAACAGAACCTCCCTATCTTAGAGAAACGTCTCAGTCAGTATGACCGTGATATTGCTCAATCCTTGGCAACTAAATCCCTGGATTTTGTCATGAGATTTGACAATCAGACAATGAATAACCGTGCAGAAGCCGGAGACTATCTACGCAAACTCATTACCTATAACCGTTCTGAAACCAAAGAAGTCAGAACACTTGCGACCTTTAGAGGATTTGAGCTTAAAATGGCAACCAGAAGCCCTAGTGAGCCTTTGCCTGATATAGTGTCCTTAACCATTTCAGGCAGCAACCAGTATTCTGTCTCTTTAGACTTGAAATCAGATGTGGGAACCATCCAACGCATTACCAATGCCATTGACCATATCCTAGAGGATCAAGAAAAGACAGAAGAAATGGCCAATAACCTCAAAGATAAATTAGCAGTTGCAAGGGTTGAAGTGGAAAAGGTCTTTCCTAAAGAAGAGGATTATCAGATGGTTAAAGCCAAATATGACATCCTTGCCCCATTGGTAGAACAAGAAGCAGAGGTTGAGGAAATAGATGTAGCACTAGCTAAGTTCAATGAAACGATCCAACCGCAACACGACCAACAACTTTCTCTTGATTTTTAAGAAAAAGGCTGACAAAAAATAGTGAACGCGGTAAAATGAAGTTAAGAAATCACCAAAGGAGAACAAACACATGACCCAAACAGTAGAAGCGATGCGTTATCAACTAGAAGAATGGCTAGCACAAGGCTTTACAACCCCTGAAGACCGAGCTAACTACCAAGCCTTAAAGGAACAATACGAAGATGAAACCCTTGATTACAGCTTTTCAAAGCGAGAAATCATTGGTCAATTAGATATTATCATTACCACTCGTGAGAATGATTTTCCAGATTTAGATGAGGTGACAAAAGAAGGCTATCTTGATCTGGTTGCTCAACTTGATAACCTAGACAAGGGACAGGCTGACTACTATCGCAAGCAATTAGTGTAGAAAGAGGTGTAAGACATGATAGAACAAATCATTCAAAGCCTTTTCATCATTGTAGCAATAGGACTGATTTTGATTGTTCTCTACCAGATTGCGAAGATGCTTGGAAGCTTATTTATCATTGGATTAATCGGATTTTTAGCTTTCACAGAAGTCTATGGGATTTACCTCTTTTTTACAGAAAGAACCCTCTATGTGGAAGATTTAGCGGCCAATGGTATTTTGAGTTTTACCACCTTCTATATCATTTTTAATCTTTTACTTCTCCTTGGACTTGTGGCAAAGGTTATTAGAAATCGGTTGGCATAAAACATATTGGGTTAAGGAAAAACTTATAAAGCAGTAAAAGGCATACATTCAGTGTTTTGATAACACGTGAGTATATGCCTTTTTAGAGTACTCATTTTTCGAAAATTAGCACTGAAATTAATATTTTGATTTAACTTCAATTTAGTTTTAGGTATGAATAGAAGCAATAGGGTTATAAGAAGTCAATATTTCCTTTTGTTTAGATTGTGATACATGAGTATAAATTTGAGTTATGGAGATGGAACTATGTCCAAGTATCTGCTGAATATATCGAATATCCACATCGTTATCTAACAGCATTGTTGCAAAACTATGCCTAAACATATGAGGAGTGATGGAATTAGCAAGATTCATTTGTTCTCGTACTGTTTTTAAGACGAGACGAACGCTTTGTTCTGTCAGAGGCTTTTGAGAGATTTTTCCTGGAAAAAGATATTTATCTGATTGCTTGCAATAGTTTGCTAGATATGTTTTTAGTAGTAAAACAGTTGTTTCATCGCCTAAAAAAATAATACGTTCTTTTTTCCCTTTTCCTAGAATGTGGAGTGTTTGATTTTGAAGATTGATGTTTTTTATTTGAATGTGACAAAGCTCGGAAATTCGAATGCCAGTGGAAAGCAACAAAGAAACTATTAAGAGATTCCTTTCAGCCTTTTGTCGTTGAAAATTAGTTTTAGAGGTGATGACTCTTTGCTTAAGATAGACATAAAGATTTTTTAAAATATTATGAGGAATTATTTTAGGTAGTGTTTTTTCTGTTCGATATTGAAAACGTAACTGATTAAATGGATTTTCAGTGATGAGATTCTGTGTCATTAGGTAGCTATAAAAGACTTTTAGACTTGCAATTTTTCGCCGTAAAGTATTGGTTTTAATAGTTGAATCTGTCAAATATTCAATATAACTTACTACACAATCGTGGTCTGAATGGTAAAACTGAATAAGATCATTTTTGTAAGCACGAAGTGTATGCGAGCTTAAACGTTTATGAGTTTTGCAATAATCTAAGTATGTAGAAATAATAATGTAATCCATGAATGTCTCCTTTATCAATAATTACGCTATTATAAACTGATTTAGTCATTTTGTATAGTGATAATAAATTGTTATCGGTAGGAATTTTAATTATGTCTCAATGGAATCAGTTTTTAACAGAGATTGCTAATTCAATTATTCAAGCTCACACAGATCAAAAGTCACTTTCTCTCTACGTCCCCTTTGAAGATTCTTTATCAAAATCTTTAGCATTTGATAAAATCTCTCAAGAGCTATCAAAAATAGGAATTAATGGAAATGGAACAGAATTATATAGTGATTTTGGAGATAACGACATTACAGACGAGTATAAACTTTCCTTTGCAGAAAAATTTTTCAAACCTATTTCAATGTCTATTAATAACTCTATACCAGGATTTGGAACAGCTGGTATATCATTAAAATATGATTCAATTGAGATAGAGAGGAAAATATTAAATAACAATAACAACTACAGATTAATATTTCTAATCCAACATTGGGAGTGGCTGGGGAATGAACTAAAATTATTTTTTATACGCCTTATTAATAATATCTCCTATTATGAAAAGAAATATAATAAATCAATTATTGTTGTAGTGGGAGGCATGGACTTAAAAAATAGCGACATTAACTTTTCAAAAAACTTTGATATTCATCATTTTGAATTAAATGATTTAAAAAATACTCTAGGTAATATTCTACAGACTTTAAATATATCTGATGATTTAGTAGATACACTGTATCCTCTAACCAAAGGGAATCTAGAAAAAATTTATAATTTTATTTCACTATCACATAATAATTCTAAGATTGAAAAGTTATTAGATGATTTGTTAAATACGATTGAGACGGACTTTAGAGAGAATAAAATTGATATTGATTTCATTTATCAGCTATCTGTCCTTCCTGAATATTTCAACCCATATGATGCTGAAGAATATTTCAATTTAAAAACATTTCAAATTGAAAAAGCTATTGATATCTTAAAAAAATTACTAGTCCTAATCCCTGTAAAAAATAGAACAAATTTTTATAGTTTGATATTAATTATGAAAGATAAGCTTCTTTTAACGGTTGAAAAAGGACAAAAAGAAATTTATAGGCGATACTATCAGTATTTATGTGGGAAAGAACCCTTTAATTACAGATTAAAAATAGAAATTGTGGCAAAACTTAAAGAGAGTCAAGAATATTTGTTATCACTATATTTGCTTTGGCATGAACATTTATCGAATCAAAATGAGATACTCGAAAGCGAAAAGAAGAGTTTATATAAACTTGAATTTCTCATTGAAGAGACTAAATCAATATTTTTTAAATGTATCAAATATAAATATACAGATGGCACTAACTCTCTTTATAAAAAAATTTTACCCAAAAATTCGTTATTATCTTCGATATTATTAAAGAATGATATTAACTTTCAAGGAAATACATCACAAGATTTTTCTTTTCATTCACTTTGTGATACACTTTACGAAAATATATTAGTCGAAAGCGCCAAAGATGTTATTGTTGAGCCTATTCACTATCTTTCATGTATTTACATGCTATTACCTCATTTAATAGATAAACTTAATGAAATTGATAAATTTCAAGTTTTAAATGAAAATATTGTCAAAAAATTTTATACAACAAAAGATATTGAGCAAAGTGCACAATATCTTAAGAATATCTATCTAAGGAAAAGTTTTCTGTATAAAGATAATGATAGATCAATCAATGATGCAAATATAGCATTAAAATTTTTTAGAGATATTGACGATACAATTGAACAGTATTATACTCTTGGTAGCCTTCTAGGCTTATTACTTATTTCTTCCGACTATGAGCAAGCAAATCAGGTGAGAAAAGAAATAGAATCATTATCAGATAAATATGATCTCCCAATATATTGGAAATCTAAAAATAATTTTATTTTATTGGACTTTCTTTCTGGATTAGAAGGAGAATTTGATTACTGGAAATCTCAATTTGAAAATATTCTTGCTGAATATAATTTAAATGATGTGAGTAAGCACTTAATCTATACAAATCTATGTTCAATCTCTTTATATTTTTCTAAAATAGAAAACTACAAATGCTATAAAATAAAACTTGAAGAGTTAATGGAAGTTGATGATTTATCTGACATCAATGATATTTCAATAGATGACTTTTACCGCTATTTTTTTGGGTGGTTTGAATTTTGTAAATTATTGCTAGAAAACAGTCAACAACTTGCTAAAAATAAATATATGCAATTGCAGAATTTTTATCCAATAATCTTTGAATCAGAGAAAAAAATGCTTCTTGAAAAGCATCGTCGATATGGAAAAATTTTGGAATCTAGTATCAAGACAGGAAAGGAATTTTCTGAATTTCTATCACAATCCAAGTTCTCTTCAAAAGAATGGGCTTACTTTCGAAGGGGGCTTATGCTAACTGATATACAGTATACTAGTGCATTATAAACTACTTAATATTACTAGTTTGTGAACATCAGTCAGTGTAAGTCCATATTGTTCGAAGTTATAATTAAATGAACTATGTTTCGTAGTGTAAGGCATTGTTGCAACATCAAAAACGAAAAAACTTCTATCTGATTTTATCCTAAAGTCAACTCGCCCATAGGTAGTTATACCTAAATATTGAGCGAGTTTTTGTGTTGCTGCTTTTAATTTCTCACACAAAAAAATATCTTCTAAACTTTCAAAGATATAGTCATTATTATCTGACAATTCACTTGTCAAAATTTCAGAGTGAGTTGATATTTTAATTGGATCTAATATAATATAGTCTCCTCTAATATTAAAAAATGGAACTTCAACCTCAATGCCTTCAATAAATTCTTGAAGAAGAAAATCTTGAGTACCAACATTTTCCCAATCAAAATCATCTATAATGGAATCTTCCGACAAGTTGATACTTGCTGATTCCGAAATCTCTTTGCGAATATATTTTGAGGATTCAAACACCTCTCCAAGTACCTTACCATTTTCTATACAAACCATTTTAGGTGTTGCAATATTAAACTCATTTGCAACAGCACCCCAAATAAATTTATTACGACACAGAGATACTGTTAAAGCATTTGAACCAGTATAATCAAGATCGAAATAATCACAAAATGACGGAATTAAAGATTTTTTTCCTTCTTTCCTGCCATCTCTAGCTAAATTATAGACTAATAAATCCTCCTTTGATAATTGAGGATAGTGTTTTAAAATATATTCTATGAAGTCTATTTCAGTATAAAAAATATTCATGCACAATCCCGTTTTTAATAGTGCTGAAGTAATCTCTTCAAATTCAGACAACGAAAAAAACTCACTATCAGAAGCATGCTCAATTGTATAATAAGACATCCTTTTAGTTTGTTTTTGTAGATTAGCAACTAAAAATAAATTGCTTTTGGAGCACACTTTATCAAAATTATTCAAATAAGATTGTAACAGTTGCTTCATACCATTCTCCTACCGATAACAATTTATTATCACTAGTATACCACAAATTACTATTGAATATATTTTTCTTGTGATAACTTTTTCAAGTCCATCTTGTTATGATGGTGCTATCTTATGAAAAAAGGAGGTAGCGCTAGTGATGTTAAACAAAATGAAGGCTCGGTTGCTCATTGGCTTCGGTGGTCTAGCAGTCACCAGCTTTATGGTGATGATGGGTTACACCATTGGTTCTCAGTCTGTTACCAATCATACACAGAAACAAATTCAGACTGAGGCTCATAAACTGTTGACCAAAGAGAAAGAAAAGGAAAAAGGAAATGTCCTTTCTGATGAATTGGTCAAGGAATTTCTCACGCAATACTACACCAAGGAAAAGCTGGGCGAGAACAACAACCGTATTAAGCCCTATATGACAGATTCTGCTTATAAGGAAGAAGTTGCTCGTCAAGAAGAATCCATCAACCAAGTCTATAAGGATTATATGTTGGATTATCGCTTCGAATCTGCTCAAATCTATGTCAATACAGAAGACAATGAAGCCCTTGCAGAGGTTACTTATCAAGTTGTTTATGTGTCAGATGTCAGCGATAAGGCTCAGAAAAGTATACAGACAGAAACAAGAACTCTTAAACTCTCTTATGCCAAAATGTCAGATAAACTCCTTGTCAATCAGGTAACCATTTGGAATGGGAAACTAGAGGATTTAAAAGAAACTTCTGATGGAGTTAACTCAAGCATTCCAAAGATTCAAGGCACTACTACAAGTGAGACCAACTAGCAGGAGTTACTCTTCTGCTTTTTTTGATAGGGAGATGAGATGACAAGAATTGAAGCAGTGAAACACAAGGCGATTTTAGACGTGGCAGGAAGTCTAGGCTATTCTTTTAGAAGATTATCAGGACAAGTCTATGAACATCCAGAACACGATTCCTTTAAAATTTTTGCGGATACCAATACCTTTAAATGGTTTTCACGTGATATGCAAGGAGATGTGATTGATTTCGTTCAGTTAATGGCAGGGGTGTCTTTTAAAGAAGCCCTGTCTTACCTTGAAACTGGAGACTTTGAACAGGCTAAGATGGTCGAAGAGACCTATCAACCCTTTCGTTATTATCTAAGAGAAGAACCATTTGACCAAGCACGAACTTATTTGAAGCAGATCCGTGGTTTGAGTGATGAGACCATCAATGCTTTTGGCAGACAAGGGCTGTTAGCACAGGCTCATTATCAGACAAAGCCCTTTCAGGAATCTGTACTTGTCTTTAAGAGTTATAATCATCAGGGTCAGTTAGAAGGGGCAAGCCTGCAAGGGCTTGTCAAAAATAATGAGAGACATGATCGAGGATACCTCAAGAAAATCATGAAAGCTTCTCATGGTTATATAGGGATGAGCTTTGACATAGGAAAACCTAAACGCCTTATCTTTTGCGAATCGGTGGTTGATATGATGAGCTATTATCAACTTCATGAGAAGCAGTTATCAGATGTTCGTTTGGTTTCTATGGAAGGATTAAAACTGTCTGTGATTGCTTATCAGACCCTACGACTAGCCGCTGAGGAACAAGGTAAACTTGAGTTTTTAGATACCGTCAAACCAAGTCGATTAACGCATTACCTTCAAGCTATACAAGAGACAACTACCTTTTTTCAGCCTTACTCAGGCTTATTAACTTTGGCTGTTGACAATGATGAAGCAGGGAGAGATTTTTGTCAGAAGTTATCTGAGAAAGGACTTCCCATTGAAACAGACTTACCACCCTTACAGGAACTGGAAACTAAAGCTGATTGGAACGATGTCGTGAAATTTCAGAGAGATCTTTCTCTAAAGGATGTGATCCAATCGGCTAAGTTACAGGTTGTCAGAAGTAACCCTTCACCTAAGCGAAATATGGTTTTAGACTTGTGATAACAAAATCAAGTTTCTTATCATAAGCTAGAAAGGAATAAGGAGGACACCCTATGAGTGTGATTGAACGCTTAGCTGAAAGAGTAGCTAGGCAAGAGGACAAAGTTGCGAAGGAGACGGAAAAACTAGAGACCTATCGCAATCAATTACAAACAGCGATGTATCAAGTCTTTATCAAACGCCAACAAAATAGTCCCTGGACTTTTGATGAAGCATTGACGCAGGCCTTTGGCCAAGAAGAACAATCAACACTATCCGATAATAGAAACGAGGAATAACACATGACAAAAAATTGGACCTTTGACCAACCCCTAGATGATAAAATACCAACGTCTTCATCAGAAGAACGTGCGAAGATTGCGGCACTATTTCATCAGGAAAAACATCAAGAAATTGAAGATGTGGATTATGTAGCAGCCTTTGAGATGGAACAACAAAAGGCTAAAGATCAGTCTGTTTCACAACCAAAGCCACAGGAGAAAATAGAGCCAAGACAAGTTCCATCACCTACCATTACCAGCGACTACAAGCAACATTTAGCCAATGTCATGGCTCAAAATAATGAGGACATTCTTCAAAGTCAGAAGAAAATCGAAGAGTTGCACCAGTTGATTGATGATAAGAATAAGCACAATAAAAAACTACAAGCCATTTCAGAAGCTATTGATGACTTGTAAGTACGAGCAGCCCTTACAAGGGCTGCTTTTTAAAAGGAGAGAAGATGAGGTTATTCAAAAAGCAAAGACACAACCAAGATAGTTTTAAACGGCTCATTCATCGCTTATCAGGAATGTCTGAAGCTGACTTATATAAGGTCAACCAATTATTAGATGTTGTTTTTGATTCGACCAGTCAATCGACCAGTGACGTAAAAAAAGCTCCTCAAGATGTACAAAAGGAGCCGACCCTAGATGAGACCATTACTGAAGCTAAGAATATGCTGAAGACTGAGCAACTTGAAAAACGGATAGAGCAGTTTAGGCAGGCGAAGAAACCTAAAAATGAGTAAAAAAATTAGGCGTTAATGTTGGCCTAATCTTTTTGTCTAATACTTGTTGTTCGCTGATAAACATACTTTCTTGTCAATTTACTATCATTTAGATTTTCTATGTCAAAGATAAAATAATGATCACGATTGTCTTTGGCATTTTCTTTATTGAGTTTGAAATAGTTTTTAGCTGATTTCGCCATTGCCAACATAATATCATCTGTTAGAAAAGTCAGTGGAGTATCTAGTGCTGAGTAGCGATAGAAGTCACTTTCAAATTTTCGGTAATGTTCGCTGAAGTAGTCCATCTGTAATTCATTTTTATAAAAATCAAGCTGATTCATGGTAGACCTCCTCAACTAATGTGATAGTTATAATATCTTCTAAAGCGATAGTGATATGTCCGTCACTGGTTTTTAGAATGACCTCATCCGTTGATAGTGTCGGAACGGTTCCGATAATAGTTTGATAGTCATTTTTCTGTATTCTAGTCACCTGTATCGTTAATTGATTGGCGTAACTTTGACTGAGTAACAACAACTTTTGATTTAGCGATAGGTCAGAAAGATAGTTGATTTGCTTATCGTCATCTGATAAAGCAGAGGTGTGTTCAGATAAAAAGAACCCCATCCACTTTTGCATTTTAACATCTTGATAGTCTCTTGCGGATTGAAATGGTAAGTATGATCGGTCAATCATTGTAATCCCTCCAAGCCACCTGCTGAGTGGCCTCCTATTAGTTTACTTCTTGCAATGTTCCTGGAACTGTCTAAGAGGGCAGTTCCTTTTTGAACCGCTAAAAAACCGAATTGGTCTCTAATATGATCAATAGTTCGCTGTAAGTTTTCTTCTTCCTCTGTTGCTTCGACATCATCAAATAAGGAGATTAAGGCATAGCTTTCATCAACAAATCCTGAGTAATTGACTGCAATCCCCCGAACAGCTCCTGAAGTGTACTTTTTACGAAAAAGCGTTAGCACGGTATCTGTAAGCAGACGTGTTTGGTTAGTAGGTTCTATCTTCATTTGAGTGTTGATTGGCTGTTTCATTTCCGTTTTAGAATAGGTCACAACAACGGAAACAATAGTCGCTTTCTGATGTTCTCGTCTCATTCGGATAGCCACCTGTTCAGCCATTTCACTCAGGACAACCTCAATATCACGCTGCTTAACGTAGTCACGAGGTAGCACCTGAGAGTTTCCAAGTCCGTGTGATTTTGGTTTATAGGGTTGATGAACATTACTTTCATCAACTCCGTTAGCATGAAACCATAACTGAACCCCAACCTTTCCAAATTCTTTTTTCAATAAATCAGGGTTGCTATTGGCTAGTTCCTTGATAGAGGTAATTCCTAGTTTGTGAAGGCGTTTTTCTGTTCTAGAACCAATACCCCAAAAATCAGATAGTTTAGGGATTGACCAGACTTTTGTTTCCACATCTTCGTAGGACCAATTGGCACGCATGGTTGGTGTTCGTTTGGCTTCATTGTCCAGAGCGAGTTTGGCCAATAATGGGTTAGCATTACTCATACCGATGGTAGAATAGATACCCGTCTTTTTCCAAATGTCATGTTGTAACTTAGCAGAGACGACGTCTAATTTCGCTTTTCTATCCATCTGTTTATCACTCACAAAGTAATTGAGTGAGGAGGTTAAATCAATAAATCCTTCATCAATGGAGTAGGGGAGAATATCTTCAGGAGCAGCATAATCTTGGAAAATGTGTTGAATGTCAATATTCTTTTTGATATAGCGATCCATACGTGGTGGGACAATAAGCGTTCGCTTAGCCCAATGTTCAATATAAGAAACATAACGTGGTGATATGTCTAAGCCTTGACGCTTGGCATTATAGTAGTCAAATTTTCTTGTAGTGATGTCAAAGGGTAAATCGTAGGCACGGCCGACATTATTTTTTCCAAAAACTTTTTTGAACATGGGAGAAGAGGCCAAAATCAATCCACCAGCGTTGTCAGCTCGGCTCATAACACAGAGAGAAGTATGTAAAGGGTTTAATCCTCTGTCTACACACTCTACAGAAGCATAAAAGGATTTCATGTCAATGAAAGCTATATCTGAACGCGGCTCTTTTGTGTAATCAATATAGCCCATGTCTTTAGTTCCTTTTTAGATTTTCTAACTGTTCTATCAGTTCTTGAATATGATCGGTAATATCATACTCTTTGAGATAAGGCGTAAAATAAATACGATTGTTTTTAAGATAAATCATTTCTTTAGCAGTTACTGACATGTTTACGCTCCTATAACAGGCATAAAGTGACTCACGACAAGTCCTACAATTCGAGGATTATCGTCATAAGGAATCCATTTATCAGGGTAGCTATTGTTGAGTGATACCATTCTATAACCATTTTCTTCTCGATAGAGTTTTTTGATATAGACGGAGTCATTCCAGGATAGGGCGTAGACGGCACCATCATAATCAAAACCGCTAGCACGGATTAGAGCTACTTCACCATCAAGATAGATAGGTTCCATGGAATCTCCTGTAATCCAAGCAGCAATATCATAACCATATTGTTCTTCTTCGGCATAGACGGTTTCTGTTTCATATTCATCAAATAGTGATTCCCCAAGGCCAGCAGAAAGAGAAACATCAGATAACACTTCCACCGCAAATAGTGGCACAATCTTATCAATTGATTGTTGTGTTTGAAGTAATCCTTCGGCATACTCATCCACCTTAACTTGATTTTCCGAGGAGAGTTGGAGGTAGGTGTTCACAATCTTGTATTCTGATTCAAAATAGGTTATTGGAACATCAAGTATTCTTGCAAGAGTAGCAAGATTCTTTTGATTAGGAACGGATTTACCAGCCTCCCATTTATTATATGAAGCTCTATTGATTTTTAACAGATTAGCTAGCTCAGATTGAGAATATTGCTTTTCCATTCTACATTCTTTAAGACGGCTACCAGAAAACATAAATCAAAACTCCTGTTGCTTTATTATGCAACAATTATATCAAAAATTTTTTAAGATGCAAGAGTAAAGGGGTGTTTTTATAGAGAATCTGTATTTGTAAATTCATTTCAAATTAGGTGTGCTATAATTATTATAATTATATTTTCTTTGATCTATTTACTAGTTTATACAAGGGGTACTTCTGGATATGGGGATTGTAATGAGGCAGTATAATAATTTTTATAAAAAATTTCAAAGACAGTTTAAAAAGGCTCATGAGCAAGTTATAGAGACAATGCCAGTAGGATTTTCAAATAAAGCTTATGTAGAACGCTTCAAATATATGTTTCCAGATAAAATATTTCTGATAGAAACAGAAAAAAACTATTGGCATGGTAAATGTATTATTAGAAAGAATCTTTCTAAGATTCAACGTAAAGGCATGTCTTTAGAAACTTATGATTTCATACTTTCAACTTCAAAACATATTAGGAAGAAAAAGAGGGAGAATATAGCTAGTAATGAAGAGATGATAAAAAAAGCAGATACAGCTCGAGAAATATCTTTAAAAAAACTAAAAGCAGAGTCCATGAGTAAAAATAAAATATTGAATTACATTCAAGAAATAGATCCCCCATATTTAAGGTATTATCGAAATAAATTTTTTAAAACTCATGATTTACATGAACGATTAGAAATTATAAGAGAACTTTCTAAGTATAATTCAGAGGAAGTTCGGAAGTTTTTCTATGCAATAAATGGGCATATTAGAAATCAATCATTAAAAATAGAAGTTCAATCATATTTCCAAAGTTTATCTTTACCTTTTAGGTTGAGCAGAAAAAAGAAAGGTAAGAAAAATTTTATTGATAACGAAATTGTAAAAAATAAAAAGGGACCAGATGAATTGAAAAAGAGATTATATATTAATGATTTAGAAAAGACAAAAAGATTTGATATATTCGTATCGCATAATTCTAGAGACGAAGAAAAAATTATAGAGTTCTATAAAAAGTTCAATAAAAAAGGACAGGTAGTTTATATAGATTGGATAAATGATAAATATGATTTAAGGCGTGAATGGTGCAATGCCTCTACAGTTGATATTATCAAGGAGCGTATAAAACAATCAGATGTTTTTGTATTATACTTTTCAGGAGAAACTTTGAATTCCCAATGGTGTACTTGGGAATTGGGATATGCTGACGCATTAGGGAAGAAGATATGTGTTTACTTCTCAGAAGATATAAATAGAAAAGGTATTCCAAAATTCTATGTAGCTTATCCTGAATTGCAAATGTCAAAAGATATATATGTCAAAATTAAAGGGAACGAAGATATTTTACTTGAAGAGTGGAAAAAATTATAGGCTTATAATAAATTAGAGATGAGGGTAATATGAGACAAGAAGTATTTATAAAAAAATTTTCGAAAGCTATACAAGAAGGAAATGCAGCAGTGTTTGCTGGTGCAGGAACATCAGTTGATGCAGGATTTGTTAACTGGAAAAAACTTGTAGAACCGTTTGCTGATGAAATTGACTTAGATATTGAAAAAGAGTCTGATTTAATTGGATTAACTCAGTATTATATAAATTCCAAGTCTGGGAATAGAGGAACTATTAACCAGCAAATAATTAAGGAATTTTCTAGCACAGATGCAGAAACAAAAGTTATGAATCTGCTAACACGACTTCCAATTACTACATATTGGACAACAAATTATGATAAGGTAATTGAAAACGGATTAATAAATAATAATCGTAGAGGAGATATAAAGAGAAAAACTGATGATCTAGCAATTAGTGTTTCTGATAGTGATGCAATTGTTTATAAGATGCACGGTGATGTAGATTCACCTAAAGATGCAGTTATTTCAAAAGATGATTATGAAAGATATAGTGATAAAAACTCTCTATTCGTAACAGCTTTACGAGGTGACTTAGTTTCTAAAACATTTTTGTTTGTGGGATTTAGCTTTGAAGACCCTAATTTAGAATCTATTTTGGGTAAGGTAAATGTTTTACTAGGAGATAATAAGAGAGAACATTATTGTATTCAAAAACAAGTGTCAGAGAAAGACTATGACGGAAACACCGAAGAATATAATTACGCTAAAATAAAACAAGATTTAAAAATCAAAGATTTACAACGATATGGAATAGAGACAGTTTTAGTAGATGCTTATTCCGAAATATCTGACTTGATACTAAAGATTGAGGAGGCGTACTTAAAAAATACAATCTTCATTTCAGGTAGTATATCTGATTATAATGAGAATTGGAGTAAAGAAAAAGTAAATCAATATTGCTATGATTTATCGAGTTTTCTTGTTTCAAAAGATTATAAAATAATATCAGGGTTTGGACTTGGTATAGGAAGTAGTGTTATTAACGGAGCTCTTGACGAAATTTATAAAACTAAGTATAGGCATGTCAGTGAGCATCTTGGATTATTTCCTTTTCCTCAACATGATGATGGAGAAAAGTCTATAGCTGAGCGCTGGACTGATAATCGTAATCAAATGATTAGTGAAGCAGGAGTTTGTATATTTATTTTCGGTAATAAAAAGGTTAATGGTGAAGTTGTATCTGCATCTGGGATGATGGAGGAATTTCGGATTGCTAAAGAAAGAGGAAAAATAATAATTCCAATAGGTTCTACAGGATTTGCTGCAAAAGAAATTTTTGATGAAATGAAAGGCTCAGGAAACTATTCTTATCTAAATAATTATTGGGATATTTTGGAGACTGAGGAAGATTCGGAAAAAGTTTTTTCTGTAATTCATAGCATAATTAAGGGAGTATGATAATGGCAACTAAAGTATTTATTTCGTTTCGTTTTAGTGATGGAAAAGAGATTAAAGATGAACTAGTTGATTTATTTGATGAATCTACTGAGGTAATTAATAGATCAGAAGATGCTGATAGAAGTCAAATGAGTGAGGACACTATTCAGGAATATCTATATGAGAAGTTAAAAGATACATCGGTTACAGTTGTATTATTAACTCCAGAGGCCGTTTCTTATAGAAAGAATTGGATTGGAAATTATGATGATTGGCTTTATGATGAACTTAGATACTCCTTGGAAGATAGAAAGAACAACAGAACAAATGGCATAGTAGCAGTATATACAGATGATGCTAAAAATATGATATTAGAAAGTGGTTCACACTATTGTGTACATTGTCAAGAAACTAAATCATGTAGAACTTTGAAATCTTTTGACAATTTAGCAAGAAAGAATATGTTGAATATAAAGCAAAGCTATAAGAAAAATCCATGTAATGATCTTTATGATGATAGTCATGACTCTTATATTTCTTTAGTAAGTTTGGAGGGGTTTAAACAGGATTATACTAAATATATTGATAACGCAAAAGATAAAAGAGATAGGTTACATGAATTTAATATATATAAAAGAATGTGAAGAGCATTGATTTAGCATAAATTGTATTTAGAATAAATTATTATGTTAATTTTTAGAGAGTATTAAGCTCTCTTTTTTCTTACCTTCTTCCGTAATGTGATAACTTTTCCAAATCATCCTTGTTATCCTAATATCATTCCTAAGAAAATCAAGTCTTGGTTTTTCACTGGGGGTTTGGGGGCGTAGCCACCAAGTTATCTTATCGTTAGCTGTCAAAACTGGAAGGTTTTGATCGGCTGGCGATATGATTTTTTGGGTATTGTGACCACAATGTCTGAGCTCGCAAAGACCGAACAAGAAGAGAGTGAGGTCTTTAGGAAGCGTACTGACAATGTGAGGCAGCCTGACACTGTCAGACAAGTATAATATTGAAAGGGTAGTAGGATGGGACAAGAAATTAAGTTGATTCGTAAGCAATTTAGAATCACGAGACAAGAAGAAAAACAGATAAAAGAAATGATGAGGGAACAAAAACTGGATAGTTTCTCAGAATTTCTTCGTCAAAATTTGTTGAAAAAGAATTATCAGGATAGAATTTTTGAAAGTTGGTTTTCCCTTTGGCAGTCTCAAAAGTTTGAACAGATTAGTCGAGATGTATATGAAGTTTTGATTGTCGCAAGAGAAAATCACCAAGTGACTCAAGAGCACGTTTCAATCTTATTGACCTGCGTTCAAGAATTGATTGCGGAAGTCAACCAAGTACAGCCACTCAGTCGTGGGTTTCGTGAAAAATACATGAGATAGGAGGCTACTATGGTTTATCGTTATCGTACCAATCTCAAAAAAGTATTTTTAACAGATTCAGAGTTACATCAATTGAATGAACGAATTGCTAAGAGTCACAGTAAAAATTTCTCGGTCTATGCCAGAAAAGTTTTGCTTAATCCCAATATGTCTTTTATCACAATTAACACTGAAACTTATGACCAGTTAGTTTTTGAATTGAGACGGATTGGAAATAACATCAATCAAATTGCGCGTGCGATCAATCAAAGCCATCTGATTTCCCAGGAACAGTTACAAGAATTAAGTAAAGGAGTTAGTGAATTAATTACTGGAGTAGAGAAAGAATTTCAAGTGGAATTGAAAAGATTGAAGGAGTTTCATGGTAGTCACTAAACATTTTGCGACGCACGGAAAAAAATATCGCAGGCGTTTGATTAAGTATATCCTCAATCCCGACAAAACGGACAATTTGAAATTGGTATCTGATTTTGGCATGAGTAATTACTTAGATTTTCCTAGCTATGAAGAAATGGTTGAGATGTACAATGTCAATTTCACCAACAATGATAAGCTGTACGAATCCAGAAATGACCGACAAGAAAAACATCAACAAAATATCCATGCCCATCACCTCATTCAATCATTTTCTCCTGAAGATAATCTGACACCTGAAGAAATTAACCGCATTGGTTACGAGACTATGATGGAACTAACAGGAGGCCATTTTCGTTTTATCGTGGCAACTCATACAGACAAAAATCATGTTCATAATCACATCCTAATCAACGCCATTGACCGTAATTCAGATAAAAAGTTGATATGGAATTATGCCTTGGAACGAAACCTTCGTATGATTTCAGACCGCATTTCTAAGATTGCTGGAGCGAAAATTATTAAAAAACGTTTCTCCTACCGTGACTATCAAAAATATAGGAAAATTAGTCATAAATTTGAATTGAAGCAACGTCTTTATTTTTTGATGCAGCAGTCAAAGTCATTTGATGATTTTTTAGAAAAAGCAGAGCAATTACATGTTTATATTGATTTTAGTCAGAAGCATAGTCGATTCATGATGACGGATAAAGCAATGACAAAGCCAATTCGAGGACGCCAACTCAGTAAACGAGATTTATATGATGAAGACTTTTTCCGTACACATTTTGCCAAGCTAGAGATTGAAAGTCGATTAGAATTTCTTTTGAATCGTGTCAATTCTTTGGAAGAGTTACTGATAAAAGCAAAAGAATTGAATCTAACCATTGACTTAAAACAAAAAAATGTGACCTTTATTTTTGAAGAAAATGGAAAGCAGATAAGTTTGGGCCATCAAAAAATAGGTGATAAGAAACTATATGATGTTAATTTTTTTCAAGACTATTTTAAAAATAGGGAAGTCAGTGTTTCAGAAGGATTAGAAAATCTTCAGGAACAATATCATGCCTTTCAAGAAGAGCGAGATAAGGAGAAAGTGTCCTCTGAAGAAATTGATGAAGTTTTTAAGAAATTTAAGGAAAAACGAGATGCCGTTCATGAATTTGAAGTGGAGCTTGCGGATTACCAAATTGAAAAGTTGGTTGATGAAGGTGTTTACATCAAGGTATCTTTTGGTATTAAACAGAGTGGTCTTATCTTCATTCCCAACTATCAACTGGATATTATTGAAGAAGAGAATCAGAAAAAATATAAAGTCTACATCCGTGAGACAACCTCTTACTTTGTCTATAACAAAAATCATTCTGAGAAGAACCGCTATATCAAGGGACGGACTTTGATAAGACAGCTTACTAATGACGGTCAGAAGCTTCCATACAGAAGACCAACTGCCGAAAAACTTCAAGAAAAGATTTATGAGATTAACCTCTTGATTGAAGTGACCGAAACGAATAAGAAATATCAGAACATCAAAGAAGATCTGGTTTCAGAAATAGCAGAGCTAGACATAAAACTCACTCAAACCCAAGAAAAAATCGCCACCTTAAACAAGATGGCGGAAATACTTATCAATCTAAAGAGTAACGATTACGAAAGTAGAAAATTAGCAAAATATGAATTTTCAAAACTGAATATGACAGAATCAACATCTTTAGAACAAATCAATGCGGAACTTTTGAGGTTACAAAAGGAGTTAAGTATATTTTCTGATGAGTATGAGGATGTTGTAAGAAGATTGGAAACATTTAGAAAGATATTAAATAGGCAAGGGTTAAATTGGAGAAACGGTCATGATAGAGAAGTTGACAAATATGAAATAATTGATTAATTTCTTTATATAGCATATAGCTTCCAACAAATGCATAAAGAAAATTTTGTTTTAGATAGATTGTCTTCATCATAAATTTATCAGATAAGAGGGGGATTGTTAAATAATAATGGAGAAAAATTTTTGATGAGTTTGCTGTATATATAGTCACGCCAAACGCATGAAGAAAATTTTGTTTTCAGAAATCGAAAATCATACTCCAAAATCAATCAAAGTAGTTCATTAGAATATAGGCGACTTACAATGATTGATTTTCTTTTATCTATAGAAGAGTGCCAAGCGGAGTATGATAGTCGTCAAGCTTGGAAGATTCGTTATCCTTTATCTACGATTCTCTTTCTTGTTTGCGCTTGTCAATTGGCCGGAATTGAAACGTAGAAAGAGATGGAAGATTTCATAGAAATGAACGAGTCGATTTTAGGAGAGCATGTTGATTTAAGTATTGGTTGTTCTTCTCACGATACCTTGGAACGTGTCGTGAATCTGGTTAATCCCGATTTCATAAAAGAACTGAAGCTGTCCTTCGAAGCCAGTTCAGAAGCGACTGATTTTTTCAAATTGATTGCCGTTGATAGAAAAACGATTTGTGGGAACCGAGGGAAGTCTCAATCTCCAACTCATATTGTCACTGCTTATGAAGGGACGAATGGACAGGTAGCTGTTGATAATAAAAGCAATGAGATTACTGCCATTCCTCGTCTCTTGCGTCAGTTAGACCTTTGTAAGAGTGTCGTTACGATTGATGCTATGGGAACTCAGCCCAACATCGTAGTTACGATTGTAAGAGGCAGAGGAGGCTATTGCTTGGCAATCAAAGGAGTCTTCAAGAAGATATTTGCCTTTATTTTAGTGATGCCAAATTATTCTCTAAGTTGACAGAAAGCGGCTGTCATTATCAGACCATCGAAAAGGCACGCAGTCAGATTGAGGTAAGGGATCACTGGCTTTCTCACGATGTGAACTGGCTAAGATAACTACACTCCAAATGGAAGAAGCTTCGTGGAACTGGTATGACTAAGAATACCCTTGATAAAGATGACGTCATCACGGAAGAAGTTCGTTATTTTATCCTCAGTTTCAAGGGTGATGTGCAGACTTTCGATAGTTCGTGGCCATTGGTCGGTTGAGAGTTTGCGTTGGTTGTTAGATGTGGTTTACCGAGAAGATAAAAACCAAACCTTAGATAAACGAGCCACGTTTAATTTGAACGCTATTCGTAAGGCTTGTCTTCATCTCTTACAAATGCTGAGCTTTCCTAAGGAGAAGCTGAGCTATCGCCGTAAACAAGGCTATATTTCTATCCATTTGGAGGATTATTTGCCACAATTATTTGGAAGTCGAGGATAATGTGATAGTGCAAAGATAGGTCCTGGGGTTGGATTAGCAAAATTCACGTTCAAAAGGAGAGAAGAAAGTTTTCATGCGTACGGCGTGATATATAGCTTCTTCTTGATTGAATAATGGCAAAAAAATGTTATAATAAGTTAAGTAAGCGTTTTCTTTTACGGAGGAGAGTATGCGTGAAAAAATCGAGATGTATGTTGGAATTCTTTCATATAGAGGGATAGGTAACGGAAGGCAAAAGGGAACAGGCTGTATTTTCCACTATAAGGAGAGATGGATTTTAGCAACAGCAGCACACTGTGTTTATAACGTAGATGAAGATACGTTCTATACAGATTTTAAATTTACTCAGCCAAGTAGTAAAAAGGAATATATTCTTGGTGATGTTTTTTTACATAAATTTTGGCCGAGTTTATATGCACCAGAATACGATATTGCTTTTTTTAATATCAACTGTGCTGATAGTTTTTCAAATTTGGATAGGATGTATTTGACACCATGTTTTGCACCTTTAATTGATAAGAAATTTATGATTGTTGGGTTTCCTGGAAAAATATTATTCAGAAATAAATTATATATAAAGAAAGATAATAATGGAATTAGCGACAGCTTATATTCCTCGAATTTAATAGGAGTAAGAACTAATAAAAAGGAAGGTATGTCGGGAGGACCATTAATATGTCAAAATAAAGATGGTTTGAATATTGTTGGGACGATTAGTTTATCTTTTGTATCAGAAAAGGGAATTTTGTGGTGTGCACCATGGAATAAAGATTTCGAAATCATTCTTGATTTTCTTACAGGAGATAAAAAAGTTGAACCAGAATTTATGGTAATACATAGCTGGAAATCATAGAAGTGGAGGATAACGATGGATTTACGGTATGAAATGTATTTAACCCCAAAATATAAATTTTATAAGCGATCAGGAGAGGTTAACAAAAAGAAGACTTTGCTTCATGTGGAAAATTTGCCAGAGGGATGGTATTCAAAAATTGATAAAGAAAAGCACTGGCACTATTGTGGACCATTTGGGATTCCTATACCTCCACAAGGCTGGAAAATACATATTAGTTCCACATTAGAAAACACTCAAAAGACACTAGACATTGTATCAAACATATTAATTTCTAGGAATACTCATTTTAAATTTGTAATGAGCACATGGGATTTGTTTGTAAAAAATTCAAAATATGGTGATAGAAGTGCTTCAGGAAAATTTATTACTATATATCCTGCGACAGATTATTTATTTTATACTTTACTTGATGAATTGAATGAAGCACTTTCTGGATTGGAAAACGGAGCTTATATATTAAATGATAATCGTTGGTTCTTTGGAAATGTATATTTTAGATATGGTGGTTTTTTAGAAATGCATACTCGAGAGGGACAATCTGGTATAATTAATGAATACGGAGAAATCATACCAGATCAACGTATCCCTGGATATGTAGTCCCTTCCTTTGTCGAAGTTCCGGAGAAATTAAAGTTGATGGAATTGGAAAAAGAAAGTAGGTCTTTGGATGCAAGTAGATTAGATGCATATAATATATATGAAGCTATGCATTTTAGTAATGGAGGTGGAGTTTATAAAGCAACTATTATATCTTCTAGAAAAAAAGTGATAATAAAGGAAGGAAGACCAGAAGCGGGTCTGGATAGTACAGGAAAAGACGGATTTAAAAGATTGTCGACGGAATTTGATACTCTGTCTAAATTGTCAGAGGTTGATGAAGTTGTGGATGTATATGAATTTTTTAAAGCATGGGAGAATGTTTATTTGGTTGAGGAAGTAGTGAACGGTATACCTCTTCAATCTTGGATTGCACAGAATTATCCGTTTAATGGTTCGGAGGAAAAAAAGCAAACTTATCTTCACAAGGTGTTGGATATCACGGAAAAAATAAAAATTGGTTTACAAAAAATACATAATAAACATATTGGAATAGGAGATTTATCACCATCTAATATACTAATTAACAATGATACATTGGAAATCAAGTTTATTGATTTTGAAACTGCCGGGCCAATTAATGATGAGTATTCTCCAAGTTTAGCTACTCCGGGATTTGTTTCAAAGTACTCTAAAACACGTAAACAATCAGACTGGTTTAGCTTCTATAGAATTGTATATTCTATGTTAGTTCCAATTGCTCCAATTCAAGATATTGAAATTAAAAATGAAAGAAAAATGGACAAATGGATTTTAATAACATTTGGTAGAGAGGCATACGATTACGTTCTTACTTTAAAAAAACTTCTTCCTTTAGCTAAGCGTATGTATAATTCTGATAATCAAGACAATCATCAGGAGTATGACTTAGAAAATTTAATATTAAAAGTTCGTCAAGGGATAGTGTCGCACCTACAACCTCGTAAAAAGCAGTTGATTCCTGGGGATATAAGACAATTTGAATATTCGGGAGGAATATATAATGTTTTAACCGGTGGTTTTGGGGTAGTGATGTCATTGATTAGAACTGGAAAAACTCCCCCTTCCATTAAAGAATGGGCACTTAGATATTCAGAAGAAAAGTATTTATCTGAATTAGATTATGGACTTTTTTCTGGGAAATCAGGAATTGCTTGTATCTTATTTGAGTTAGGAGAGATTCAACGTTCAAAGGAAATTATAGATTCAATTAATATTTCAGACGAAACTTCAGATATTACCATCATGACTGGTCTATCTGGGCTTGGACTTGCATTTTTATCATTTTACTCTTCGGTAAATGACACCGCTTACTTGGAGAAGGCGATTAATGTTGCTGGTATAATTAAAAAAGTATTTATTAGCAATGTTGATATCTATTCAAAAGATCCTGATTTCTTTTCTAAAGGATTATTTGATGGATGGAGTGGAGCTACGATTTTTTTCAATGCTTTATATACAGTGACTAGAAATAAAGAGTGGCTTAACTATGCTGAGGACATGATGAGTAGAGAACTAGATAGTTGTACCTTAGATGATGAGGGAATTCTGCATATAGAGGATGAGCAAAGGCTGCTTCCATACTTAGCAGGTGGAGGAGTAGGTGTTGCAATTGCCCTACTTTCTCTCGCAAAGCAGACAAACAATGAATTTTACTTTAAAAAATTTGAACAAACTTTACCATTGTCTTCGACAATTTGTTGCTATAATAGTGGGTTATTTAGGGGATTCGCTGGTTTTTTACTTTTTTCTTCCCTTATTGAACAAGAGTATGGTATAATAGATAATGAGAAAACGCTAACATTGCTTAATACCATGCAGATGTATGCAATAGATACAGGACAGGAAGTAATGCTTCCTGGTGACTACGGTTATAGGTTATCGGGAGACTTATTTTCAGGTGCTTCGGGTGTTCTTCTTGCTCTAGAAGCGATTAGAGGAAAAAGTTGGAAAAGTTGGTTTCCTTTGATACCTGAAACACTGGATTTATTATTCTAATGGAAGAGTTTCAAAATTTATTGAGATATTATATTTTATATAATATAGGGTATTTTTAAGTAAATCATTATTTTTATAGTGGATAACTTTTAGAACGGTTTAACCGTAATTTGAAAAGGAGAACGAACATGAAAAACATTTTATCTTTACAGCAACTCAAAGTGAAGGAAAACACAAAATTAATGGCTAAATCATCAAGAAGCACAGTCTGTAAAAACAGTAGTCATGCTAGTTGGTTTATTTGTTGATTAAATCTTCCGATAAGATTAATTTTCATTTTTTCTTAACTTTTAGTAGGAGGGATTTAATGAAGAAAGTATTATCTTTACAACAATTAAAAAAAACTGATAGCACTAGAGCTAAATCTAGCATGAGTTTAAATTGTCGCATGAGTAGTAATAATAGTTGGTTTTTCTGCTAAAATAGTTTTATAAAAATTTACCTATTAATACCCTAGCTAGCCTTGAAAAATTTTCAAGGCTAGCTGTATAGTATAGAGAGTGTGTATTTATGAGAAAAAACAATAATTTAGACATCTTATTCTTAAAGAAGTATATGCCCAGTAGTTTGTATCTTTTCTTTTTAAGTTTATTAGTATTTACTGGTACTATTGTGTCTCTAAGTATTCCAATTTTTATGATGAAATTAATTGATAACATGAAAAATGGGCTACATGTTACTGATATAATGCTGGTTATTTCACTGTTTATTATGGAATTATGTTTCACTGCATTCTCATTTTATTTTATAAATAAAACATCAGAGAGAATTGTAAAACAGATACGAGTAGAGATATGGTATCACATTTTGAATTTACCTATTTCGTATTTTGATAAAAATCGTTCAGGAGCTGTTGTAACAAATATTATTCATGACACTGAAGAAATATCAGAATTTTTAAATAGTCAAGTTAGTTCTTTTTTTACAAATATCGTATCAATTATTGGTTCTATTATAATACTTTTGGTGTTAGATTGGAAGTTAGCAATATTATTAGGTATTGCTGTCCCTATAGCTGTTTTAATTACTAGCTATTTTGGGAATCAAGAATATATTATTGCTATGAGATATAGAGAAAGTATCTCGAATTTGCAAAACAATCTAACATCGACTCTTTCAAAAATTAGGTTAGTAAAATCAACTAGTTCAGAAGAGGCAGAGCTTCAAAAAGAGAGCGAATTGTTTAGTTCTCTGTATAATGTTGGAGTTCAAGAAGGCAAAGTACTTGGTATTCTTTCTCCTATATCATCAATGGTTGTTATGTTACTTCTAGTTATAACGTTTGGTTACGGTACATATCGAATATCAAATGGGACGTTATCAAACGGAGCACTGGTCGCGAGTATAGTATACTTATTTCAATTAGCTGATCCTTTCTCACAAATTATTTCTTTCTTTACTAACTATCAAAAATTTAGGGCTTCAGTAAAAAAGATACGAGAGTTACTTTTAGAACCTTTAGAAAAGAGTTATTTTCCAGAAGCTAATGATAGTGTTAATACAGATAGAGATGGATTATTTTTAGATGATATTGAGTTTTCTTATAGTGAAAATGAAAAGACGGTATTTAATGGTATAAATTATGAATTTCAATTATTTAAAACAACAGCAATTATTGGAGTTAGTGGCGCTGGAAAAACAACTATATTTTCACTGATTGAAAGATTCTATACTCCAACTAATGGAAGGATTTTTTTTCAGAATAAAGATATATCAAGTATTCCATTAAAAAAATGGAGGAGTAAAATTGCCTATTTATCACAAGATATTGATCTATCATTCGGGTCATTGTTAGAAAATTTAACTTATGGCATATCAGACTACTCTATGGATGAGGTAAATAAGTTAGTAGAACAATTTGATCTAAAATCTTTTGTTGATAATTTAGAATATGGATATAATACTATTGTTGGAGAGAAGGGAATAACTCTTTCGGGAGGACAAAGACAACGTATTGCTCTTATTAGAGCAATATTAAAGGATGCTGATATATATTTACTTGATGAGCCAACATCAGCTTTGGACACTCATACAGAAAAACTAGTTCAAATTACTTTAGAGAAATATTTGAAAGGAAAGACTGTTCTAGTTATTGCGCACAGATTGAAGACTATAACTGCTGCAGATGAAATTGTTATATTGAATAATAAAACAATCGAGTATCACGGAAAGCATAGTGAGTTAAAAAAATCTTGCAATCTGTATAATCAATTATTAGAAGATAGTGTACACTAAAATAAAGTTTAAAAATGAGTTGAAAATAGTAGATTCAAAGATTTAAGCTAAAAGAACTCAAAACCTGATAGGTGTGAGGGGGTATTGTTTAATTTATACTTTTTTGTTAAAGATAAGAAAAAGAGGAAGTAATCGGATGGAAAAAAGTAGAAATGACTAGTATGTATCTCTTCTGTCAGTTAATTAATGAATTACTTCTTATATTCTTTTTGGAGGGAGTGTTCTATCTTTGTTTTTACATTTGGCATCTCAAAGCTATGCTAGTATATAGAATAGCTTTGAGATGCTTTTTATGTGACTTTCAGTTCGTGTTTCGCTCCGGAGGTGCGAAAAATAAATGAACCACCACCCACTATATGTGATTACATACCAAAAAGGGTGGTTATGATTTTCTGGATAATACTCACATAAAAAATAAATAGCTATACATTGACTTGATCTAATATTGGCTATCATTTTTTATGTTCCAATAATATTTAAAAATAATTGACACAAATAAATTATTGTGATACAATAATTTCGGAAAATAAATTATTGTATCACAATAATGGAGGTGTTTTATATGAACAGATTTTTAAAAATAATCGGTTATGGTCTATCCCTTGCACAATATGTTATTTGGTTGCTTGTTTTTCTATTATTAATAGGAGTAGTGGGAATTTTCTTTGGAGGACAGACGAGCCACGGAAGTTTTATATTTGATTATGGAAATTTTATAATCAATATTCCAATTATTTTTCCTTTGTTGGTTCTTTTTATGACAATAGCTATGTGCTTTATTGTTATTAAATTGTTAAAAATTTGGAGTATTCTGATGATAGATTTTAGTGATGGTAAATACTTTAATTTTAAAAATTTAAAATATTTAAAGAAATCTTTTCTATTTTTGCTTGGTTTAACAATTTTTCAACTCTCAATTAACCTAATATTTAATTACTTGAACATAGATAATGTTAGTGGATTATTTGATTTGTCAATAAAGAGTTATTTTGTAAATATATCGTTTCTGATATTGAATTATTTATTGATTATCGTATTCAAAAAAGGAGAAAAGTTACAGAAGGATAATGAGGAGATAATTTAATGATATGGAAGAAATAAAAATAAATTTAGATGAGGTGATTAAGTCTAGGAAGCTTACATCAAAAGAACTAGCTAAAAGAATTGATATAACCGAAGCAAACTTATCAATTTTGAAGACCGGAAAAGCCAAAGGGATACGATTTTCGACATTATTGAATATTTGTAGAGAACTTGATTGCCAACCCGGTGAAATTATTGAATATAAAAGGAGTAAAGATAATGAAGAATAAAAAAATATTGATAATTCTAGTTGGTTTTTTAGCATCAATAATACTTGTGTCGTGTGGTCTAGAAATTAGTGATACAGTACAAGATGTTACATCAGAAATTCATCGAGAAACTCCCAAAGAAGATACTGAAGATCTAGGAATAAAACAGGTATTAGAACAAAAAAACGGTGAAAATGTGGATATATCTACTAAAGATTTTACTGGCTATATTTACATAATGAGCACAAAAGAAAATATTGAATCGATTAGAAAATCAGAATTTAATATCAATAATGATTCTTTTCAAGATGTTAAAAAAGGGTCTGAGCATGATTTCAATATTCGTTATAATAGTAAGACATTTTTTTCAGTAAAACAGATAAAAGTTGAATCAGTTAGTTCAGTGAAGATTTCTTCAAATTATTCAGAAAATATTTTATTGGTTTTAAGAGAAGAAAAATGATAAGAAATAACTTAAGTTTGATCTATATCAATCTTACAGTTAGTAATCAAAAAGGGCCTCAACTATTCCGAATAAATTATTCAGAATAGTTGAGAAACCCATAAAATTCAAAACTAATATAATAACATATGTATAGTAGCTTTATACTTTCTATTTATTTGTTGTTTTAACACATAAAAATAGACTAATGGAGCTTTGCTTTTTACACATTACACTGAGATTAGAAGCATTACAAAATTTTGCTTGTTCAGTGGAGACCATAGTTTGCAAAGATAATACTTTCTTCATTAAAACCCTCCTATAAAGTTAAGATAAAAATGAGAATTAATCTTATCGGAAAATTTAATTAACAAAAAACCAACTAGCATGACTACTGTTCTTACAGTTTACGCTTTTTGATGATTTAGCCATTAATTTTACGTTTTCCTTCACTTTGAGTTGCTGTAAAGATAAAATGATTTTATGTTCGTTTTCCTTTTTTAATTATAGTTAAGCTACCTTATTTATCTATTATAATAGTATTGACTTCCTTAAAAATATTGAGTTAGTGAGAAAATTCAACTCGAAGATATCGAGAATTGAATGATATTGACATTCTTTCACAAAATAACCCAAAACACTCATTTATTGTTCTGTCCGTTGGATTGGAATAATTTGATAAACAAGATCTTATAAAATAAAAATCTTGTTTTCTCAGACTTCTATATAGTTTGTCAAAAGAATTATTATAATAACAAATTTGATGTTTCGGAAGTGAGAGAAAGTCAAATTATCTAATTTTTTTAAAATAAAATCTAAATTAAGGAAAATACATATAGTGCATAAAATAAGTCATCAGGCACCCTATATCAGAGTCTCCAAGAAATGTTGACGCTTTCTCTTGACTTATTATACCATACTATTGTTCAATATGGGAAGTAAAAAGCAATGAAAAAGTACATTAATGTATAAAGAAAAGATCATGGCACTAGCCCCTAAAAATGAGACACAAGAAAAACACTCCTGTTGAAATCTAGTACACTAGAAACAGGAGTGTTTTGTTATGGTTAAAAAAGTGTATTCGGTAGAAATTAAGTTGGCCCACATCGAAATGAAGAAGGCAGGGAAGTCCAACAAGGTCATCATGGAGGCCTTAGGTATTAAAAATGTTAGTCAAGTAAAGACTTGGTGGTGTTGGTATCGGAATGATGAGCTACATTGTTTCCACTAACCTGTAGGGAAACAATACACCTACGGCAAAGGGATGGAACAGTTATCTGAAGTAGAACAGTTACGTTTGCAGGTAGAACTGCTAAAAAAGTGTCGGAGCTAGGTAAGACAATCGACAAAGTGAGTCTTCTCAAGCTTGTGGAAGAAGATAGAGAATTCTATCCCGTATCTGTCATTGTGGACTGTTTCGGTGTCAAACGCTCCACTTTCTACCGTTGGAAAGCAAGAGGAGAGCAATCTGAGGAAAGAGACGAGGTTGTAGAGAAAATAGAACAACTCTGTATGGAAAATCAGTTTATCTACGGCTATCGTACTATCAGCCGACTACTCAAGAAAATTCATAGTCTTGTCGTCAATCGTAAGAAAGTTTATCGTATCATGAAGGAGAATAGCTGGATCTGTCGGACACGGCCTAAGAAAGTCCCAAATTTAGGGAAACCTTACTATATGACGAAAAATAAGTTAGGTCGCGATTTTCAAGCAGACAAGCCATTGGAGAAGCTTATTGCAGACATTACTTATCTATACTTTGGGAAATGTAAACTTTACCTGTCCTCTATCATGAATCTCTACAATCGCGAGATTGTGGCTTATACCATTTCAGATTGTCAGGATACAGACTTCGTACTGGACACGCTCAATCAACTGGAATTACTTCAAGGAGCAATCTTACACAGTGATCAGGTGAATCGGTTACACTTCTAAGGTATACTATCAGGCTTGTACAGAAAAAGGCATCACCCGCTCTATGTCCCGTATGGGAACCCCAGCGGATAATGCCTGTATTGAATGATTCCATTCCGTACTAAAGTCTGGAACCTTCTATCTCCATAACTGGAGAAACTTAACCAAAGATAGTATAACAGATATTGTTAATCTTAAATCATATTTTATAATGAAAATAGAATTCAACGGAGATTCAACGACCAATCCCCTGTAGATTACAGAAAACTGGTCGTATAAAAAGTGTTTTTCTTCTGTCCCATTAGTGGGGTGCAGTGCCGTTGTTTATCCAGTTTTCAATGAACGCGACTTGTTTAGAAGTCGTTTTTCTTGTGCCTTTTGACGAGCAACGATGGATGATTTTATTGTAGCTCTTGTTTGTGCCACTTTCCCAATAAGAATAAGGGTGGGCGTAATATCGGTAGGCAGGCAGATATTATTTGGAATTCCTCGCAAAAGAATTATTACTATGGTTTTAAAGCTCACATGTTAGTCATCATGTCGGACAATATTGTGGAAGAGCTAAGAGATGCTTTGGCACGAAAGGGAGATTAGTTCCGGGCTCCCTTCCCTGTAATAATATGGCAAGTGCGAGAAAACACAATAAGTGGGAACTATTGAAAGCTAGATGGATAACTGAAACACGATTTTCACTCCTCTGTACTGTGTTTGATATAGAACATTCTCTGGCTAGAAGTTTGGCTGGGATAGAATTATGGATGGAAAGAATTATATTTACTCACAATTTGTGCTACTCTTTTCTAGTATCAGAGATATAGCATATATTTTCGATAAAAAATCTTTTTACATAACGCTTCGCCGCCTGAAAGTTATATTTGTTCATATGTTTGACATAAATGAAAAGATTTAGTTTTACCGTAAAATTTGTGATTTTTATAGATATTGTTGAATTTTTAATTAAGAAGACGTAGTTAGTGGTCTTGTTTATGTTTATCGTTCTAAAGAATTTTAAATTAATTTATGCATATTTCGCATAAAATTCTGATTTTTATTATCACCGAATTACAATAATAGTAAGAGGATTGTTAATGTATATCAGATTGAAAAATTTAAGAGAGGACAAAGACTTGTCACAAAATCAGATTGCGGAATATCTTCATTGTTCACAGTCTGCTTATTCTAGAATAGAAAGTGGCAAGCAAGATATTCCTACCCCATTTTTGAAACAATTAGCAAAATTATATCAGGTAACTACTGATTATATTTTAGAAATGGATAGATTTAGTCATTAATAGATCCTAGTTCATTGAAAACTGAATAGACCAAGGTGGGACTTTCTTATTTGTCGAGCAATTTAGTGAGATACGCGGTGATATGAGCGATAATTATTAGCTATAAAATAGAGTGGTTCTCTATCTGCCATGACCATAAATAAGGACAATGATACTTCTGACCGTTCAGGCTGCCATCGTAAAAGGACAGCGGGTGAGATGCCCATGAGTGATTTAACCAGTCATACCCACGGAGGAAACAATAGAGTAGCACATTATCAGGAGGAAAATTTTTGGAACAAACAGTCGTAAAATATAGTCTGCAGTTATCAATGCTTAATTTTTTATACTCTAAAGAATTGTTGTCTAAAAGTGAATATGAAAAAATCAGAAACAGACTGCGTATTAAGTACACAAAATAGCTGACCTTTTTATTTGAATGCGGTAATATAGAATCAAAAGGAGGAATTTCAGTATGAAAAAAAATAATGTTGAAATAATAAAAGCTGATTCTTTAGTTCGACGTAGAGGTGTCAATGTAGAAAGACATTTAAAAAGGGTTGCTGCTTATTGCCGAGTTAGTTCTGATAGCGATGATCAGAAGAACAGTTATGAATCTCAAGTGAGACATTATAAGGATTACATTTCTCAGCGTTCGGATTGGGAATTAGTAGAAATTTATGCAGATGAGGGGATTTCAGGAACTCAAGTAGGAAAGAGACAAGATTTTCAACGCTTAATCAATGATTGTGTAAATGGAGAAATTGATTATATTGTAACAAAAGCAATTGCCAGATTTGCAAGAAACACCTTAGATACTTTGAAGTATGTCAGAATGTTAAAGGATATGCAAATTGGAGTTTATTTTGAGGAAGAGAACATAGATACCCTTACTATGGATGGAGAACTACTTCTAACCATTCTTAGCTCTGTTGCACAGCAAGAAGTAGAAAATACATCTGCACATGTGAAAAAGGGATTAAAAATGAAGATGCAACGTGGTGAACTGATAGGGTTTCAAGGGTGCTTGGGGTATGACTATGATGTAGAAACCAAGCAACTTTCTATCAATAAAAAAGAAGCAAAAATAGTTCGTTATATATTTGCAAGGTACTTAGAAGGTATTGGGGGGAAAGTTATAGCAAGGGAACTTGATGAACTAGGTTACAAATCTCCGAGAGGATTAGATCATTGGAATGATACAACAGTCTTAGGAATCATAAAGAATGAAAAATATAAGGGCGATATTCTAATGGGCAAAACTTTTACAGTTGACCCAATAAGCAAGAGGCGTTTGAGTAATTTTGGTGAAGAAGATAAGTACTATATCAAAGATAATCATGAACCTATAGTATCTAAAGAGGAGTTTGAGAAAGCTCAGGAGATTAGGTTGCGTAGGGCAGGAAATAAAAAGACAGCTGCAAATGTAAATGGAAAACGTGAACGCTATTCAAAAATGTATGCTTTCAGTAGTATGTTGGAATGTGGCTTTTGTGGTTCAATATTATCTAGAAGAAGTTGGCACTGCCGTTCAGATTATCGCAAAGTTGTATGGCACTGTGTTACATCGATAAAGAAAGGAAAGAGATTTTGTAGGCATAGTAAAGGATTAGAAGAGCTCGCTATTGAGGGAGCTTTCATGGAAGCTTACAGACAGCTCTATCATTCGAATGAAAAAATAGTGTCAGACTTACTTGAAACGATTGAATCTGAGTTGAATGACAATAGCCTCAACAAAGAACTGAAAAAAATAACTAATAAACTTCGTACATTACTAAAAAAAGAGGAGAATCTTGTAAATTTAAGACTAGAAGGAAAGATTAGTGATTCCATTTATAATGAAAAATACACTGAAATTTCTTCAGAAAAAGAGTATCTTTCAGAAGAAAAAGTAAATGTTGAAACAACTTTGAAGTCAGAAATTGATGTAAAGAAAAGACTAACTGAGTTTAAACAGTTACTATCTTCACAGAAATTACTCACCGAGTTTGATCGTACGGTTTTTGAGAGTATTGTTGATAAAATTATTGTAGGAGGTGTTAATAGTGATGGGGAAATAGACCCTGCAATGTTAACCATAATTTTCAAAACAGGAGAAACTCAAAATAAGGATGGCAAACAATTTAAAAGTAAACGTAAAAATGCTAAACTAGAATCAGATAAATTGTGTCCTCAAAACAGTGACGAGGATAAAAAATTGTATTCTCAAGTAACAGACAACACATGTTGAGGCGGTAGCACTGCTTGTTCGAGCTGAGGTATCAGCGAAGTAGAACTAGATGCTCCGCCCATGCGATAAGGTGAGACCGAAGGTCGAGAAGGTGCCCTGGGGTAAAGGACTCGTAGAATGAGGAGGGGCACCGACGAGATATTACGGTAAGTCTGAACCGCCGAGTGTGTGAGTTTGTTAGAAAAACATTTTTAATCTTCATAAGATTTAAAAATGACTACTAAAAAAGGAAATATTATCATGGGAATATTCGATGATTTTGAGTACAAAGAAAACTACCAAAATGAAGAAAAAGTAATTGAAGTACTTAAAAAGATTTTAAGAGCAATTCATCTAAATAACTATAGAGATATTATGGATTGTGTTGATGGTTCAGAAGTTGATGATGTAAGAGAGTTACTTGAATATATTGACGATTCATTACAATTAAATGATTTTGATAAAATTGATGAATATGGTGTCGAATGTAATTTCAATCCGAATTATGAGTATTCTCAATTACAAGTTTATGAATTTAATGATCAAACTGGCTTTGCTGTTGAATATCAGATGACCTCCGATTCTGAATTGGTAGATTTAACCCTACAATTAGAATTTTTATACAATGAGGATGGCTACAAAATAACTTCTATAGATGTAGATCCTGGATAAACCAAACTTAATTATCTTCGTTATATAATACATTTGTATACTAAGGATATATAATTTGATTGTAAGTTGCTTAGAATCTCGGTTAGTTTTTCAAATATTGAGAGGATGAAAGATGTATCTATTGGAATTGTATCAAAGTGTTGCCTTTTCACAATTGATAAAGGAGTTAGAGAATGAGTAATTACTTGACTATTGGAAGTGTTGTTCAAGTGAGTAAAAGACATGTACGATTATAAAAAAATAATTCCCTTTAGCTACTATAAAAAGAATCCAGTCTATTACGATTTGAATGAAGGAAGTCTTAAAGTATCTCAGTCAAAAGAAATTCCTTACAAAATAAATGGTTGGATTCTCAGTGCAGTATTAGTAGCTCTGTTTATCATAAGGAAGAGTTATCCTCTAACCATTTTAGAAAATAGTTATGTTAAAATGACTCTATTTGTTTTAGCGACTATTGTGGCAGTGGTAGCTGTGAAATCCGTAAATCGTCATTAATATAATCAATTATCTCTGAGTCCTTTTTATATTTCAAATGGAGAATATAGAGAATTTTTGAATCAGCAATTAAAAAACGCTAGTTTATTATTTTATTTAGCAATCCACTTAAAGCAATTAAAGGAGTTTTTGGATAATGGAAAAAAAAAGATAAATATGTAGCCCGTGTAGTAGGTAGACTAGACAATCGTTATTATTTAATAGAAGTCCATAACCGTCTTTATGTAATAGATTATTTTAATCCTAGAGACGTTCGGAATTATTTGTGGGGATTTTTTCCAAAACATTTTTCAAGTTATAATATTTATGATGTTACAGATATATCAGATAGATATAAAATTAAGCCTAATCCAAAATGGTTATCTGTTTTTAAAAGTATCAATGCTAGTAGTTTTATCAGTTTAGTGGTAGCATTGTGGTTATTGTTCTTTCCACCTACTTTTGCTCATAATGATAAAATCCCTCAGTTATGGCTTCCGATTTTAGTTGTATTTGTTGTAGGTCTGCTACTGATTATTACTTTTTTAAATTTAGGCTTGGATAAAAGCATTGACCTTGGACAATTAGACCATAAAATAATAAGCCCTACTACAGTAATTAAATCTGAGAAAACATATTTACCTGAAAAATTAGCAAAATTTATTTCCTTTGTTTTAGGATTATCCGCTTGCTTTATAGTCGGAATACTCACATCAAATTATTTTACATTATTCTTCTTCACTTTTGTTGGGGGATATGCTTTGATATTGTACCCTTATTTTATAGAAATAACTCTAAATAAATATAAGTTTCAAATTAAAAATACACAGGAGCATAGGAGGCATAAAATGTTATTACCATTAGGGAGTATTGTTTACCTAGCAGACGGCAACCAGAAAGTTGTGATTATTGGTCGTGGAATGATTGTTAATCAGGAGGGAACAGATGTTGTTTTTGACTATACAGGCTCTGTTTTTCCAGACGGTCTCAAGCCAGAAGAGATTTATTATTTTAACGAAGAAGATATTGACGAAGTCATATTTGAAGGTTACCGTAATGATGAGGAAGAGCGCTATGCAAAGCTTTATCTACAGTGGTTGGAGGAAAACAAGGAGAAAGTGGTAAAAGGAAGAACGAAATAGTATCATTTTTATACTATTATTTTTACCAGAGTAGCTTCACAGAATCGGTTGTTGAAGTGGGTGAGTACAACTACTTCACTAACCGAGATGGTTATTGCATCAAATATAAGCGAGTCATTTGGCTTGCTTTAATTTTTCATTTATTATCACAAGCGAAAGATGTTAACTTGAAAGAGCATCGTCGTCTTGAGAGAGAATGGATGAATGCACTTAAGGATAATAAAAAAGTTAGCGTAACTGTCAAAATTAAGTATGATAGCAACTCATTAAGGCTATCAAAATTTCAAGTTCGATATAAAATTGATAGAAAAACAAGAATAGAGATTATTAGAAATATCTATAAGAGGTAGTTAGTATGAATAAAGTATTCGAAGCTCAATTGATGGATATTCAATCTGATATGATTTCTTTATCACTCGAGTATGTAGAAAATAAAGCAGAGACAGTTTATATATATGTGGTTTTAGAGGATTGTTTAGTTTCTTTTGATGTTTTCTATAAAATTGGTGGTTTCATTTCTGAGAAAAGTGATGTAAATGAGTATTTGTCAGAAAAAATTAATGATTCAGATGATATCCAATTCTCGCTATTAGAATATGGAATAGAGGATGCAGAAAAGATAGAAGTACTCTTTGAAGAGAACTCTAAAGAGGTACCTACTGAAATAAGATTGGTATATGATGTGAAAAATAATAGTCTTAAAAGCAATTACAGATACGATGCAATGTATGAAAAAAATGAAGATTTATCAGTATCAGATGTTTTTGAAGCTTGGATACAGGAAGAAAAATCGAAATTAATCACATAAAAGCTAGTGTTTACGAGCCGTGTTTAAACACGGAGGAAGGCTAATGGGATTTTATGTAGATATTGCGAAGCTTCAGATTGAAAAAACTTCGAAGTAACACATGGCACCATCATGAAGACTTAAAGACATTACAAGAAGTGAATAAGAGCATTCGCGCAGAGTTTACCCATCGCGGAGGAGTTTCTCTAAAGAAAGGAAAATAAGATGATTTTAGAAGGTTTTAAAAAAATAAATGAGGAGCAAATTACTCGAGTTGAAAATACTTTAAATATTTCATTTCCTTTAGATTATAAGGAATTTATTCTATCGAATAATGGGATGTGCGCAGAGGGTGAGCTTGGTATAGCACTTCCTTTGAATCAAGAAGTAATAGCCCTAGATATTCTATATGGAATTGATACAGAAACCGAGAATTGTAACATTCTTGAATGGACTCAAGACTACAAAGAATCTTTACCTGAAAACACTCTTATTATTGGAGATGATGTACTGATGGGGTTCTTTATTTTAGTTTGTAAAGGAGAAGATAAAGGGGTGTATTATTATGATCATGCTTATAACTTAGAGGGTTCGGATGATGATGGAAATACTTATTTTATAGCTAACTCTTTTGAGGAGTTTATAAATCAATTGACTGTGATTGAATAATTGAAGTAATTTTTACAATGATATTATTCTAAGTTATATTAAATTATATGTATGAAATCAACAATGTCCATAACCCCGTGACCGTTGTTTTATGGAAAAACGTTGCAAGCGGTTGATAGGGCTATACACAGGTAATTTACTCATCGAGGTGGTATATCAATTATGAAAGGAAATAAATAAAAATGACAATGAAGCTTGATAGGTTTGGATTCGCCAATGAAGAAGCAATTTCAATATTAGAAAATAAATATAAAGTAGTTTTACCAGAAGATTATAAAAGATTTTTATTACAAGAAAATGGTGGTAGAAATACAGCTTATAAATATAAAAATTTAATAAGAATTTCTCAAATTAGTGAAGAAATTAATATTGATGTAATGTTCGGTGTTGAAACGAATATGAAAAATGCAGATATCGAACAGTGGACTAGTGAGTATCGGGATGATTTATTCCCAAATTCAATCATTATTGGGGACACTATTCAACATGGCTTCATAGTGTTCTGGCTGAGCAATGATGATAATGCTGGAATTTATTATTATGATGATACCTATGAATTTGCATCGTCTACTGATGATATGAATACTTATTTTTTGTCAAATTCATTTAGTGAGTTTTTAAATATGGTAGAAAATTAGTAAATAATTATCTGCGTGATAGCTTTTTGTAGTATACTTTTAGGTTAGAAAATGCCAGAGTGGATGGAGCGGGACTTGCAAGGAACGGTAGCTAACCTGTCTAGCCTTGCGGAGTTAGGAGTAGGAACTTACACTGCTCTGACAGATCCAGGAGCGGCTCAGCGTGGCCAGGATCCCAATGCTAGCTATGCGGCAGCTTTTCGTGCTTAGCAGACCGGAAAATCCCTCTGGGATAATGTTACCCATATGGATGCCTATGATGAAGGTTGACAATATCTTAGTGAAGAGCAATAATGCCATTGGGAAATTTGGCGAGAAATTATTAGACACCCGAATCCCAGTCAGTATCCGTCAAGAAGCATTTGCCTTTGCGGGAGGTATAGGCTCAATGCCTGCATTTAGCGTTGAGAGTAAGACTCTACGTGAGGTGATGCACTTCTCAAGCAAACATGCGGATGATGTTGTGAGAGGTGTAGCTGGTTCTGGTAGGGCGGAGCGAGTCACACAAGCTGTTAATAATATGTCGGAGTTTTTTGAAACAGAATTTGGATAAAAGATTGTGGGAAGTCTTAGAAAGACTAAGAAGAAGTAAGACGGGCAGAGTGTTTATGAAGTGATGAAGAAGGTTGATAGAAATTTGCGCAAAGGAGATTACCTGTATTTGGATGGTTTACATATGGACCATTTTGAAGTTTTTGATAAACGTGGTAATTTTAAATCTGTACTTAATCTTGATGGTACTTTAAACACAGATAAGTTATTAAAAGCTAAAGGAAGGAAATTACATTGAAGGAAGAAATCTATAAACTTTATGAGGTGTGTAAACGATTCAATTCGAGGCTAGGATACTCGTTAGAAGAAAATAAGAAATTAAAAGATTTTAAAGAATTGATAGATGATAATCTATCTGATGACTTTCAAGAGCTTATGTCAGGTATTTCAGCATTCAAGGAAGAAATAATTGATCAAAGTATAGCTGATGAGCAATACAGTCAATTCTATTACGAGTTATTGTCTTCGATGGCTAACTTTTCTTCTTACTTTGCAGATTTGCATGAAATAATTTTTGATCTAAACAAAAGACGCAGATTTAAAATGGGAGAAATTACCAAAGAGGAGTTAGTCAGTTCAGATGAAATAATTTTAGATGATGAGGACAATGAATCTGGAAATTAAAGAATAGATATTTATTGTGGTGGAACGCAGATTAAACTTGGAACATCTGTTAGCTGGTACGAAAAAATGGGACTATTAAAGGAGATAAAATAAATGGATAAATTGATGTATGAAAAAAAAATAATTCAACAGAAAATTGAAGAGTTGAATTATACTACGCTAAGAGTCTCCGTATTTAATGGCAGGAATAAAGGGAGAGAAGATTGGCAAACTCGAATAGAATATGATGAGGGGGAAAAAGTATACTTAGTTTATTCTTTAGGAGATAGGGCAAGTATTATAGGAAAGATTAGAACATTTGGAAATTTTGAAGAAGCAGAGCAATGCTTATTTGAGATATTGGATTTAACTGTAAAATATAACAGGTTGCAAGTGATGACTAACGAGGAACCAGAATATCCTTCTCCTTTGTGGGACAAACCATAATGATAAAATTAGAAAAGCAACGCAGTGAAATTTGATTTGAATTTTATCGAGCTCTCCCATCAACAAGTCTCGACTGCCTTTATGCGCAGTGAGGATGTCAAGATTATCATAAATATGAGGTGATACATGATTTGACAAGAAGTAATATGGAGTGAAGTAAATGATATTTGAAGATTTATTAATGGAAATTCAATTTGATTTGGTGTCTTTAGGATTAGAATATTCGAATAGTCAAATTGATGAAATTTATTTGTATGGTTATATGGAAGAAGGTAGTTATTTTTTCAATTTATTTTTTAAGAAAAATGGGGAGATAATTAAACTCAATCAGATTAATGATTTTTTGAGTGAAAGTGAAAAGATAGATGATTCACGTGATAGACAGATACAACTTCTAGAATTAGGAATTGATGATTTGGAAAAAATCGAGATTTTGTTTGAGAATAATAAAAAAGAAGTACCTACCGAAATCAAAATTATTTATAATAGGAGCAGCAATAGTCTCAAATCTAAATATAGTTATTCACCTATTTCAGATGATACTTCAGAATTAGAATTATTCAATAACTGGTATGATACGGTGAAAGTAGAAAATAATATTTGAAGATAAGCTAATGGATTTACAAGTAGTCAAGCGCTTTGAACTTAGTTTCTACTCCATTATCATATAGTTATGAGAATCAGGAAGCTTAGATTCATTATAATCAACTAGGTCAACTATTTTCCATCACTGATTTACAGGGTTTCATGGGGATTGTGGACAGTGTCTACAGTCCTATTTATCCTTTAGGTTCTATTGTTGAGCTGGGTTTGAAGCTCTTACCAGAGGAACTCCAGAAAAGCTTAGCGGAGGGGTCAGGACCACTCGTTAAGACTGGCCATTAGAATGGATTTCGGATTTTAGAATAGTTCCTAATTGATGGATTATCAATAATTGAAGGAGAAAAGAGATATGACAAGTAGTTTAAAGCGAATTGCTGAAAAAATTGTTTTTATTATTGAAGAAGAGTACCCCAAACAAAAAAATGTTACAGGCTCAATTCAAAGTATTTATCAATTAGCAAATGAAATTGTAGAAAGTGGAGAAGTAGCAAAAAACATAAATCTTAAAAGTCTAGTTAGAATGTTTGCAGATGAGACAACACATTATCAAAGTGAGATTATTTACTTACTTCAAGATTTAGATAAGGAATTGAAAAAGAATGAATATAAAAGATAGTTTACAACATTTTTCATCGAATCGAACAGAAGAGAATAGGTCGAAACTTCTTTCAGATATGGAGAAATGGACGCTGTTCGTCGCTATAAGATGGGTAGATAAGTAGACGTTCCGCATTCTTCATATTCAGGATAGAAAGGATTTAATAAAATGGAAACAGACAATACGGTATCTATTTGGATAGGTAATTTCAAAAATTTAACTGAGTTAGAAAATTATATTAATCTAACTTATGATGATGAGGGAGAAATCGTTGTTTCTGATTTTTTCAACGATTTTAAGATAGACATTAATGATATAGATGAAGATTTAATTGAAAAAGCAGTTTTGTCAAATGAAACAAACGATATATCTATTATTTTGCGAACTGCTTCCTATGAGGAACAGTTGTTGTGTGAATTGAACGTATTAGAGAGTCTGACTATAAATAAAGGCAATGCAGTTGTACTAATCTATAACTATGCTTATGATGGCTCTGTAAAATCCTCAGATTATTTAAATTTCATTACAAGTGTAGATTATAGATAAAACAATAACTTAGGAGTCTTATCATCGTCATCTCCCCATCTAAGCCTGGTTGAAGGACCGCTCGAATGAGATTGGTTCCTGGTGGGGAGATGTTGTTGAAGGCACACGGAATCTGCCTAATAATTTTAGATTAGAAACACCTTCAGCAAATAGAAGTCATAAGTATGAGTAAGGAGATGGGTGATATGGAATCAAAAGCAATATTTGAAGCTGCACAGGTAGGCGATTTTAAATTACTGAAAGATTTATATAGAGGTAGTATAAATCAGGTAAATAAGGAACAATTGAATCTTTTATCGGTTGTCCTCACTAATAGTGATAAAATTGATGGCCGAATTAAGATAATTAACTTCTTGCTTGATAGAGGTATAGATATAAACTATCAGGATAGAGATGGTAGAACAGCACTACATAATTTTTTTCAATTTAAAGCAAATTGGAGACCGAATGTAGATTACGCAGTAAATGTAATAGCTAAGTTAATTGAAGCGGGTATAAATATTAATGCAATTGATAAATATGGATCAGTAGCATTAATTTATTCTTTAACTGTTTTAAAATTAACAACGCAAGATGCATATCCTATTTATGAATTATTGCTAAAACATAATGCAGATTATACTCTAAAAAATGATGCGGGTAAATCTGCGTTAGACTACGCTAAAGAGTTATCTTGGAGAAATGATTTTTTAAATATTTTGGAGAAGTATGAAAATGAAAGTAAGTGATAATTATGGAGGATTTGTTCTATCAAGGAATGTAAAAAATGGATTACCTATTGCGTATACTTACAGAGAAAAATCTCGACTGTTACAATTAAATGGATGGACCATTTATTCTAGTTCCGATGATGAGGAATACGTAAATAATCCCAAAAATTTTGAAATTGTATCAGCAAAAACCATGTTTTCTATTGCACCCGTGATGGAAGAAATTTTTGAAGCGAAGTATGGGACGAATTTAGCGTGGCTATACGAGGAGGGGGTTCATGTTGGTTTCTATGATTTAAATGAGGAAAAAGAGGTAAAAATATCTGAAATTTTAGATTAGTTATATATAGTAGTATGTATTATCATGATTGATTTTTTATGAGGTGTATGTAGTTCTTGTATAGCGCTGCTAATATATATTGAATGTGGCATTCATTCTAAATATAAAAAGAAAGGAAAAAATTAGAAAGTGAAAGATATTAGAACGGTAATCCTCCCTTTGCCAAGTATTGAATTAGTTAAGGAAAAAGAGGAAGAATGGTGCATTGAGTTACCGAGTTCCTTTAAGGAATTCATAATCAGATATAATGGGATAATTCCTAAAAAGAATCTTTTTAAAATCAGTGATGATAAAGAGTATGTTATAGAAAGATTCCTTTGTATTTTAGATGATTTTGAAGAGAATTCCCTAGGAATGTACGATATTGATGTTATAGAAAGTCCAATACTAGAAATTTTAAGTGTGGAACCAGATTCTGTTGGTGTAGAACTATTACCAGTAGCAATACTGTTCGGTGGTGACTTTATATGTTTAGATTATAGAGAAGGGACCCAGAAACCCAAGGTATGTTATTGGAAGCGTGAGGATTCATACGAATGGCATCCTAGTGTAGAGTTTGTTTCAGAAACATTTGAAGACTTTTTAGGAATGCTATATTCTGAAGATGATATTGCAAATAGTTAGTATTTGGTTACGGGATCATGCTTTAGGTCATTGGGCCGACGCTATAAGATAAATAGGAAGGATTTAATGTTTAATAATGGAATATAAAAATACGATAATAACACCATTACCTGACGAACAGTTACTGAATGAAGAAGAAAAGATATGGAGGGTTTCACTCCCAGTATATGCTAAGGAATTTTTTAAACAATATAGTGGGTTGATTCCTAAGAAGAATATCTTTAGCGGAAAGTTACCTCAAGATCAGGAACGTATAATAGAACGTTTTTTATGTATTTTACATGATACTCAAAATCATACTTTGGGTATGTATGATATAGATGTAATTCTAACGCAATTAGATGAACGCTTACTGTATTCTGAAGATATTTTAGGAGTAGAATTACTACCTGTAGCGGCTTTATTTGGCGGAGACTTTGTTTGCTTAGATTATAGTCAGAGAAGGGAGAATCCTAGTGTGTGCATATGGCATCATGAATCTTCTTATGAACTTAATCCATCCACAACTTTTATCACGGATACATTTGAAGACTTTTTAGGAATGCTATATTTTGAAGATGATATTGCAAATAGCTAGTATTTGGTTACAGAATCATGCTTTTGAGTATATGTTAAGAGTAATGCACAAAATATAATGCAGGAGTCCTATTTATGGGTGATAAATTCCTTGAGTTATTTATTGAAAAAACTTTTTATAATGAGCTATTTAATAAATTGAAATCTTACATCTATCTTCATAGAGATGAAATAAAAGTTAGATCCTACACTTTATCTTCGATATCCTATAAAGCGCTAGATGATTTTAGCGTCAAGGAATGAAAGATACATTCCTGTTTAGAGAAAAAAATTTACAAGCGTCCATCAGGTTATAGGAAGAATGCAAAGGAAACTGTCTGGGATAAAGCTAAGGATGAACAAGGTGTTGTCAAAAATCCTATTACTAAAAAGGTAATGGATATTGAGGAGCCTTGGGATATGGGACATAAACCGGGACATGAATTTAGAAAACACCAACAAAGTGCGGCTGATAGAAAAATAACTCGTAAACAATTTTTAGATGAATATAATAATCCTAATAGCTATAGACCAGAGCTACCAAAATCTAATAGAAGTCATATTTGTGAAGATAAGACGGATTTTTATTTTGGTTCATGATTTTGAAGAAAGGAACTTACTATGGAATATGATAAAAAAGAGATAGCTAGAAAGCTTTTAGATGATGTTGGCGGTACTCCAAGAGTATATGCATTTAAAGATGAATCTGGAAAAGAAATTGACATATTTTGTGGTGATGATTCTCCAATTGAACACGTATCTTCTTATTCCACTGTTGGGTTATCAGACTACACTTTGAACAAAAAGATAGATGAAAAATCTTTAAGAGCAGAAATTATTGGTTCAACAGATAGTATGAATGATTTGTTTCCAAATATAATAAGTGACTGTGCTTTTAAAGTGATGGATGGATCATCTCCTTGTATGCCAGGGACTGTATTTTTAAATGCAATAGATAATTATTATCTAGATTCTAATATGAAGCACATGTTATTGACTATCCCATTTTTATGGGAGTTGCACGATTTGGAATTTGATTATGAATATGTAACTTGGTTGTTTGCAGTTCCGATTTCTGAGTCGGAGTACCATTTTTTTGTTGAGAATGGGTATCAAAAATTAGAAATGTTATTTGAAAAAAAACAAATAGATATTTATGATTTAAATCGTAGTCCTGTGGTTTAGATGATATTTTAAAAAAAGGAGATAAGTTGTACTTAGATGGTCGGCATAAAGATCATTTTGAGGTATTCAATAAAAGAGGTAAAGTAAAGGATGTTCTTAATCCTGATGGAACTTCTAATAGTAAAAAATTTAATTTAGCTTCTGGGAGGAAATTAAAATGATTAGTTCAGAATTAAAAGATGTAATGAAACGATTAACTATTCTTAATGAGAATAATAAAGGTGTGCTACTTAGAGAAGAAAGTATCAGAGATATAGACAATACGATAAATATCTTTCTAAAAAAATATGAAGATCGTTTTTATGAAGGATTAAGATTGTTTAACAAGATAGACCTTACTACAATTTCCTCTTCAGAGAATTCAGATTACACTATTGCTTTCTATAATCTATTAACTGGAATTAGGGGAATAATCGATTGTTTTGATGACTTTGATGATATTTTAGTTGAATTGAATAAAAACTTCATGTATCAAAGTGGCGAAATAACAAAAGAAGAATGGGAAAGTTCAGGGGAAGTTGTCTTGGATGACGAAGAAAATGAATTTGGAGATTGAAGAATAGATATTGATTCCTCTTAAATGAATGGGCAAGTCGAAGAATGAAAAATGGAATTTTATATTTACCAGAAGGATTGAGGAGGTATTAAAAATGAAACAAAAAGTATCGTTATGGCTTGGTAATTTTGCAAGTCAAGAAGAATTTCAAGAATACTTCAAAATTTCAAATAAAGAGGATGGGGATAGCATTTCTTCAGAATTTGAGACAGACTTTCATTTGTCGTACTATGATAGAGATTTAGTTGAAAAAGATTGGGTTGATGTTTCTGAAAATAATATTGATGTTTTGCTTGAAGGTTTCTCATACGATGAAGAGATTATTATGCAGTTTCCTAAAATATCAACAACCTATAATACAATTGTTTTGATTTATGATTTTGATTATTCTAAAGAAGGATTAAAAGTAAGTAACAATGGTTCTGGGACATTAGAGTTTATTGGTATTGCAGAATACGATTACTAAGCGTAGCATATAAGGAATTCTGGAACATCATCACCCCATCTAAGCCTGGCTGAAGGATCGCTCGAATGAGATTGGTTTCTGGTGGGGAGATGTCGTTGAGGAAACACGAAATCTACCGCTTCCTCAAGGGATGAAAGATACACTCCTGTTTGCGGAAGGAAGTATGGTTTCAGAGACTGCCATCGGAGCTGTAGATTTGACTCAAATCATTGATATTGACAGAAATGCTAACTTTAGACAAGCTGATGAGCTCCTTATTAGAGAATTAGAGAAAACTCGTCGAGAAATTGATAAGTTTAGAAAAGAAAATAAACTAACGTGGCACGAATTTAATGACATGACGAGTATGCAACTAGTTCCGAGTATAATAAATAGTAAATTTGGGCACTTAGGCGGTGTTTCAGAAGTTAAAAAGTTGTTGGAATTATTGCAGTAGAAAAAGAGGTGTGAAATGAAGATAGTACATCCTGTTTTTGGGGAATTGACATTTAATTATGGTTGGACTAAGAGAATTACATTAAATATTTTTAAAAAGGAATTTTCTGTTGAAATAAATATTGATGCAGATGAAGATGCGGTGTTCGATGAAAATCAAATCAAAGCTTTTGAATTTTTTTTCAGTGATATTCAGAACCGTGTTACCCAAGCCGAGAATGGTATTGTTGGATATTATAATTCAATAATTGATGAGGTAATTGATAGACTGGATTCAGATTCTAATTTTGGTCAGAAGTTATTAAATACTAAAGATAATCCGAGTGAAATCTTTAAATTTTTGACAGTAAAACAAATTATGATTCCGATGAATTTTGATGATAATACACGCGAAGCAGGCTTCATTTGTGATTGTGAATGGGATATTGAAAACGGTGTTGGAATAAAATATATTAATGAACAAATATCAGAAATAGGATTTCAAGACATTTTGCTATAAGGGAGAAACATTAAGTATTGGAAAAGTTGCGCTGCAAACGATATCTTCATCAGGGACTGTTCTAAAAGGCGGTGCGGACCAAATATTATTACCACAGGTATGGTCGCAGGATTGGGTTGTGAATGTAAGGACTGTCCCTAATTAAGGAGTAGATTATGAGTATGAAATCAATAGAGATAGCCAATAAAATTTTAGAAATAATGGATAAACAGTATCCTTCAGAAATACAGGAAAAAGGAGCAATTAACACTCTTTATACCATTATTAGATCAATAAAGGAAACAGAAACTATCCCATTAAATGTTCATCTTAAGGATCATGCACGTATGTTGATAGATGCAACTGCTAATTATAATTTAGAAATCATCTACCTACTTCAAGATTTAGATAAGGAATTAAAAAAGAATGAACGTCAAAGATAGTTTACAACGTTTTTCATCAAATAAAACAGAAAAAAATAGGGAACAGCTTCTTTCAAATTTGGAGAAAAGTTCACTTTTTGTTCCAGTAAGATGGATTGATGAGCAGACGTTCCGCATTCTCCATATTCAGGATGGAACAGAAAATTTTTATCTGCAGTAAGTAGTAAAGTGTGTATTTAAAATGAAAATAATTTCAGAAGTAGTTGATAATTTAACTAGTATAAAATTATTAGTGAATTCTCGAAAAACTAATATTCCTATAATAGAGCTAGATAAGTTATCCATTGCGGAAAAAAATATCACAAGTTTAAAATGGGAAAATTTTGTTCTTGAACAACGTGGTGATCTAACCGCATATTTATTAAAAAATGAGAGAGAAACTTTCAAAAAATGGAATGAATTGAGTAGGGATGCAAAAGAAAGAATTATTCCTATTGTTACAAAACAACTGTTTGCTTTAGTTGAAGAAAAAAAATATTTGAATCAATGATACCCCAAATTAGATTTGATATAATTAATATTTCGATATATTTAACGATAAAGAATGAATGTCTGAATGTAAATTCACCGTTTTTTGATGATTTATATACTTTATATCGATTGGGTTATATTCCCTGTGGCCATGCTAAAGGGAAATATAAAGTATTATAGGGAGAAATAAGGAGAAATAAATGGAAAAGCAATATGTAAGTGAGTAATTAAGAATAGCAAATGATATTATCCAATTGGTTAAAATTGATCTAAAAGACGAAATGAATAGGCAAATTTTAGCTTCCTATATATTTGGTGTTTTAAATGCTAAAGCAATTCAAGAGTCCATTTCTCCAATTGATGTTCAAGTTACAATGATTCGTGTTGGAATAGAAGCGTTGGGCTATAGTCCAGAGGCAGTTACTCAAATGACGCAATTTGTTATCGATGCCACAGATAAGAATTTTCATCCAACTGTATATGCAATAATACATAGAGGAATAGAGGCGTTTTATCTCTATAGTAATGAGAAATACGAGCAACTAAAAGAAGATTTTGATAATATAATGGCATCCATAAAATAAGGTGGGTTTGCTTTAAGAAGAAAATAAGAGAGGAAAGAATGTATTATTTTAAATCGTTAGAGAGACCTATCTCAAATTCAGAACTATCAGAGATAGAAAAAAAAATAAATGTAATACTTCCAGAAGACTATAAGGAATTTCTATTAAAAGTTAATGTGGGTATTCCTAAAGAACAGTACTTATCGTTTTTTATTGACGATTTAAATGAAGAAGTGATTTTGGGGACAATGTTAGGTATTTCAGAGAATAAAAACTTTAGTCTAACGGATTGGAATTCAGAATATCAAATGGAACTTCCATACGATTCATTTGTCTTGGGAACGGAATATGGAGGAGGGTTATTTGTTATGATTGTGAGTGGAGAAGATAGAGGAATTTATTTTTGGGACCACACATTTATATTTGACCAGTCGTCAGTAGATTCAAATGTATACTTTTTAGCAGATAATTTTACTAATTTTATAGAAAAGTTATATATTTCTGAACCATAGAAATACAAAAGGGGAATCCTATTTATGAGTGATAAATTCCTTGAATCAGCCAATGTGAGGTTTAAGTAATGGTTCAATACGATAAGAATAAGATTTTTACA
>ERZ773010.68-NODE-68-length-80382-cov-37.472407_pt1 | contig 80382 bp, 82 predicted proteins | sample MGYA00580842_ERZ773010 | MGnify/ENA primary metagenome ERZ773010 (study PRJEB29015, sample SAMEA2737982) | human oral metagenome | biome: human oral; feature: human-associated habitat; material: dental | place: China | collected 2107 ... | reverse complement strand
AGAGATATTTAAAATATACAATATATAAAGCACATATAAAATTTCATAAAAAAGAAAACTTTTATATAGCCTTAAATAGAATTTTAAATATTTATTTAATGTTGTAAAAATATAACTTTTATTTTATAATTAGAATATTCTTACTATGTAAATAACTTATTAAGTTAAATTATTTGCATTTGTTAAGAGTGGATTTTTATAAAAATAAAATGTTAAATTTTACAAAAAGAAAGAAGACAGATGAAGAATTTGGCTTTTTCAAGGAGAAATATATGTTTAAAAAAACAGGTATATTAAAATATGGAATAAAAAAATTAACAGTAGGTATCGCATCAGTAACAATAGGTGCAATTATTTTTCTAGGTAGTAATGCACAAGCAAGTGATAATGAGATTAAAGAACCAGTTAATCCAGTTTCAGTGGAGAAGGTAGATTCTACATTAGCACCTAAGGAAAATAAAAAAGAAAATACAGAAGTTGTTGAAAAGAATAAAAATATAGAAATTACTAAAAATGAAACAGATTCTAATTTAGTAAAAGCTCAAGAAAAACCTAGTACATCAGAAAAAACATTAAATGTTTTTGATAAACGTACAACAGATAGTACTAATATCAAAGACTTATTAGTTAATATAATAAAAAATAACGAAAAGACAGTAGAATCAGAAAAAGATAAAGAAGTTATTGTAGAAAATATAAAACCAGGTGTACAAATAATTTCACGTTTAACTTCTGACTATGCTGAAGCAATATCGAAGGGGTATATTGGTCTAGAAGGTGGAAAATATGATAGTTTGATTTATAAAAATGCTGTGTTAAATCCAGACGGTGATGATGACGGAGATGGTATTTTAAATAAGGATGAACTATATATTTACAAAAAAGATGGAAGGACTTATTTGGGATATGATGTTCATCCAAAATTAGCAGATACTGATGGAGACGGTCAAAACGATAAAGAGGATAAGGATAAACTTATTTGGAATATATCAGCAAGAGATATGGCTTTACTAATGAATCTTGTATATGAAAAAGATGATCAAATAAAAAGTATTTTAGATCCAAATACAAATGTGGCATCGCTTAAGAAAAAAGAATTTCAATTTATGCACAATGAATTGGCACCATACTGGACTGTTAAGAAAACTTTTCACCAAGATAATGGATTAGATGCGGTACTATTTGAAACAAAAGCTAATTATCCATTTTTGAAAAATAGTACAATACAAGTTTTAGCAATTCAAGGAACTAACGTAAAACAATCAGGGGACATGCGTGCAGATGCGGCTTTAGTACTAGGAAATGAATCTAATCAAAGTATAGCGACAAAAGATTTAATAAAGGCATTGAAAAATGATAAAAGTATAACAAATCTTTACATTACAGGGCACTCTTTAGGTGGGTACTTGACACTGCGTGCTACAGCTCAAGCTGAAAAAGACAAAATGGAAGCTTTTAAAGGCTCATATACCTTTAACGCTCCTAAAATTTATTCAGGGTTATTTAATTTCTTTGGTGGTGGAGAAATGAAGAAAGAAAGTGACCTTACAGATAAATTAGCGATATCAGGAAAAATTACTAACTATTATACGGATAATGACAATGTTATCCCAGGATTTTTACAACCCAAATATGTAAAAAGTATAGGGAAAAGTGCGGGTCAACATAGTTCAACATCTTACTTTGAATCAAGGCTAAATTCTCATAAAGATTTTAATTTTGGGAGACGACAAGGTGTAGATGGTGTAGGATATATTGATCCTAATTTGAAAAAATTGAAGATTGTTTCTCCAGAAAAAGGAACACTAAGCTCTACGTTCTTACCAACATTGATAGATAAAAAACCAGTGTCTATTATGATGGGGGAGAGTCTTAAGGATAAAGATATCTTTGACAAAATTGATAAAACGAAACTACCAGTGAATATATCATTATCATTATTGGAAAAAGTAGACTTATCAACTTTAGGAAATAAAAATGCTAAGGTTAAAGTCTTATACTTAGATGATAATACAACTAACGAGATTGATGTGCCAGTTTTAGTTAATGAAGCTAACAAAGCGCAATTAAATTCAGTAGTTAATGCCGCACAAAATTTAGTTGGTGCTATAGTAGAATTGAATGATAAAACTGAAAAATCAGCTATGTTGTATAAGGAAAGTAAAGCAGTATTGTCTAATAAATTAAAAGATGCTGAAGAGGTTATAAATAATAAATTGGCTTCAATAAATACGGTAACAGCTATAACTAAAGAAATTGCTAATCTTGGATTAGATTTAATAGCTAAAAAAGAGGCCTTAGAATTATTAGATTATGCGAAATATGATCCACAATTAAAAGAAGACAAAGTAAATTATGTGAAACAAGGTGAAAACTTAAACTTGTTAGAGGTTATTCAAAAAATAGCAACAACTGGCTTGCCTACAGAAACAAAATTAGAAGTAGAAAGTATTTCTAATTTTGGTAATATCGGTAGAGTAAATGTCGTTGTAAAAGTTACTTATCCAGACAAAACTATAGATAGAGTAGTAGTTCCTTATGAAATTTACACTTCTGAAAAAGGTGAATCACTAGTTCGAGAAGCACTACCTGAGTATATTACTGAAGCAGAAAAATATACACCAGAACTAATAACAGCTAATACAGTCAAAGTAAAACAAGATGAAAAATTATCAATAGATACTATACTAAAAGCAGTTAATACTGAAAAATTACCTAAAAATGTAGTTTATGAGTTGGTAGAAGATAAACTAAGTACATTAGGTGAAAACTTTGTTACAGTTAAGGTGGTTTATAGCGATAAAACAGAAGATATTTTAAAAGTTCCAGTTTTCGTCTATACAGACTCTAAGGGGGAAAGTACGGAATTGGCATTAGAAGAATATCCAGAAGATAAGATTTCTAGTGATTTATTAATCAATGGTGATGTTCAAGTTGATTTTGGAAATGTTGGATTAAAAGGATTGAACCTTGGTGTAACAGAGATTGATGATGTTAATGTAGTAGAAAATATAAAAGATAAATTAGGAAAAGTAAATTCTGTTAGAATCTTAGATTTGAAGATTTTTAAAAAAGGTCAAGTAGAAAATTTAGAAAAAGAAAGAACAGTTCGTATTGCATTATCAGATTCAGGAGCTAATGATGTGAATGTATATCATGTTCTAGAAAATGGAACATTGGTTAAGCTCGCTTCTAAAATAGTAAATGGTAATATAGAGTTTAAAATTAATCATTTTAGTATGTTTGCTGTTGTAAGTAAAGTGACTAATAGTGTTGTACCAAGTGTAGAATTCACTAGAAACAGTAGCGCTACTGAGCTTGTATTTACTAATGAACAAAGCCCTAAAAATACTACTATCAAAAAATTACCTAATACAGGGCTTGATAGCACAAAAACAACAGGAATAATAGGGATGACACTGTTAGTAGGAGCTGCATTAGTTAGAAAAAAATTAAAATAACCAAATATAATAGTTTTGCATACAGCACGGCAATATATTAATATAAATTTTAAAGAAGTAATTACTGAGTTTCAAGTAATTACTTCTTTCTAGTTAGTATTTATTTAGAAAAAACATTTTTCCATTCAGAACGTTTTTCTAAGAATTTTTTCGCTTCTTCTTGTGCTCCTTCTAGAGAGTGAGAAGCAGCCCAACCACATTGTACTTCATTGCAAGCTGGAACTTCTGTTGCCACCAGAACATCTTCTAAAGTTTTAGCAAGGGCCTCTTCAATATCTTCATAGCTATCATTATTTATTACAGAAAGATAGAATCCTGTTTGGCAACCCATAGGTCCAAAATCAAGAACATTGTCAAGATGATTTCTAATAAGTTCGGCGATTAAATGTTCAAGTGAATGTAGGCTTGGCATTTTTAGATGTTCCTTATTAGGTTGACAAAATCTAATATCATATTTATAAATTTTATCCCCGTTTTCTCCACTATAAACACCAACAAGGCGAATATAAGGTGCAACTACTTTAGTGTGATCAAGATTGAAACTTTCAACATTCATTTTTTTCTCAGTCATGATATTCTCCATTTCTATTGTTGTTAAAATTATTATACTATATTTAATTAAAATAAAAAAGAAGAAGAGATGAGTTTTGAATTCATCTCTTCAAGTTTATTTAATATTTCTCTATTGGAATTAGTTTGTTCATAATAATTGCTACAATTGCACCGACTGCTATTGGAGAGCCGATTAAATATTGTAGAAATTGTGGTGCACTAGCTTTAAGACCAGCAGGGATAAATAATAATCCGATAGTAAACATTAAAGGAACACCGATAATATATAATTCTCTTTCAGAGAAGTCAAGGTTTTTAACAACTCTAAATCCATTAAGTAGAATAATAATACATACTACTGCAAAAACACCACCAATAACTGCAGCAGGTATAGAATTGATAATTGCTGAAAGTTTCCCTAAGAATGATAGAATAATAAACCAACCAGATGCAACAACAAAAACTTTTCTACTTGCGACACCAGTAATAGAGATAATACCAGCATTTGTAGAGTATCCTGTAACTGGAGTTGCTCCTACTAAAGCAGCTAGTAGACATCCGATACCCTCACCGATAACTCCTCTGTTGATTTGAGTATCATTAAGAGGTTTAACCATAACAGAACTTACTGCATACCAAGTACCTGTTGTTTCAGCAAGTAATACCATATAAATAATAATCATAGTAATAATTGCAGATGCTTCAAAATGAATATCATAGTCTAAAAACAAAATTTTTGGCATTGAGAAGAAACTAGCATCCTTAATTGCCTGAGTACTAAAACCACCCATTAAATAAGCACAAAAAGTACCAATCCCTAATGAAATAATAACAGAAGAAATTTGGAAGATACGTTTAAACCTACTTGTTATATAATTTCCTAAAGATGAGAAGAAAATTAATGAAGCTGCAGTGATAAATGCAAGTAAGATATTTTGTTTCATAGTTAATCCATTTCCTTCAATGTAAATGTTGTTGACAAACGCAGAAGGTAGAAGTGTTAATCCAACAATCATGATAATAGTACCACTAACTATAGAAGGTATAAAGTTTTTAACGATATATTTATAAATACCAGAATATCCAAGGATAATAACTAAAATAGCTCCAACTATGCTCGCCCCAAGAACAGTACCTAAGTTTTTAGAACCCATATAGATTCCGATAATTGCACCTAGTGGAATGAAAGATGGACCTTGACAGACAGGTAATCTAAGATAGAATAGAACTTGAATTAAAGACGCAAGCCCGGCTCCTAAAAATGTAGATTGGATAAGCCCTGCAGCATCACCAGGTGATAATGCAAGTGCGGTTGCTAAAATGAATGGTGGTACATAAACGTCCATTGCTAAAACGTGTTGTAACCCTAAAATTGCGGATTGAGAAAATGGAATATCTTCATCAACTCCAATAGTAAGATGTCTATTTTTTTTCGACATGAAATGAATCTCCTTAAAATTTATTTAATAATCGAGTATAACTGCTCGTTCAGTTTAATTTTAAAATTTTACAAAATTAAATATAAGTAATTAATAAAGACTAACTTTGTAAAATGATTAAAATAACATTAATTATTTTTTTAAAACTCTTTTACCTTGAATCCAAACTTCACGAATATTTTCTTTTGTAGAAAGATAAAGTATTTTTTGTAGTAAATGTTTATCTTCTTCATTATCTAGGTAATTAGGTAGTTTATTATTAGGTGTGTTTATATCAATAACTTGAAAATCGCAAATATAACCTTTTTCAAATATACCAAGCGGAAGTTTGAGTGCTTTTCCACCACCGTGAGTTGCAAGATAAAATGCTTCAAAAACAGATACTTTCGAGTTATTAATCCCACGTTGATTAGAAGGTAGATTATTATCAACTCCATCATTTAATAGGCGACTAGACATAACGGTTTGTTTGATATTATCATATAAACTTGGAGAAAAACCACCCGATATATCAGTTCCTAAACAAATATTTACACCTTCATTTTTAAGTTTATTTAATGGTAGAACGGCGTTAGCGAAGTATGAGTTTGAAATAGGACAGTGACAAACAGATGAGTTATTATGTGAGAAAATTTTTGCATCGCTACTGTTAATAAAATTTCCATGAGCCATAACTGCTTTATCGGTTAAAAGACCAAAACTAGCCAATACTTCAGTATCACGACGACCAAATCTTTCAGAAACAAAATTATGTTCCCAATCACTCTCACTACAATGACTTTGAATGTAAGTATTATATTTTTTTGCTAAATCACCTAATCCCTTTAGTGCTTCATCAGTACAACTAGGAACAAAGCGTGGAGTAACGACTGGATAAATTCCTTGGTGTACATTTTTCCCTAGCGATTTAACTTCTTTTATAAATAGTTCGGTATTTTTTAATGCTTCTTCTGTTGAATAATCACGATAAAAATTTGGATTCATAGTTTTATCATCCATAACGACTTTTCCGACGAACCCACGTTGACCAAGGTCAGCGCAAATTTTTGCAAGTTCAAGTGTTGCTTCGTTATGGATAGTACCGAAATACATAGCAGATGTAGTTCCGTTAGCAAGTAGAGTTTTTACTAAATCGGTATAAACTTCTTTTGCATAATCAACATTTTCGTATTTAGCTTCTAAAGGGAAGGTGAAATTATCTAACCAGCAACTAAGTTCATCATCAAGTGCTAATCCTGCTTGTGGCCATTGAGGAGCATGGATATGTAAATCTATAAATCCAGGTAAAAGTATTTTATCCCCAAAATCATAAAAATTTTGATAAGAAGAATATTCAGTTAATTTTTCCACATAATTAGGATCATTATTTCTTATAACTTCATTAATAACTCCATTTTCTAATACTGTAATGATAGCATCTTTTAAATATTCGATTTTTCCGTAATCAATGCTATGAAAAAGCGATGCTTTGAAAATATTTTTTATATTCATATATTTATATCTCCTTGTAAGTTTAATAAATATACCACAAGAACCGAACTATGTCAATGAAAAATTTTTAGAAAACAAATAAAAATACATTTTACGAAGAATTACAGACAAAGTCAGAAGTTAATGTTCGTTTTTGCGAGGAGGAGAGGGTTTTAGTGGCTGGAATTTTTAAAATATAAAAAACCGAAGATATGTAATCTTCGGTATAATTATTATCTAAATTCTTTTCTTTCTTTCGTAACAAGTTTTTCAACTCTAGCTTTTGCTTCCTCTAAGTAGTCTTTTCCATTCTTAAGAAGTGAGCAAATTATATTTGTTATTTCGATAAAGTCTTCTTCAATATAACCCTTAGTAGTCATTGCAGGAGCACCTAAACGAAGTCCACTAGTTTTCATAGGAGGTAGTGTATCAAAAGGGATACCATTTTTATTACATGTTATATTTGCCTTACTCAATAAAAGGCTGGCATCATGTCCAGTTACTTTATAAGTAGAATACGTATCTATTAAACATAAGTGGTTATCACTACCGTCGCTAATAACAGGAATATTGTTTTCTTTAAAAGTCTTCACCATTGCTTGAACGTTTTTAAGCACTTGCTCTTGATATACTTTAAATTCTGGTTTTAATGCTTCCCCAAAACAGATTGCTTTAGCAGCTACGATGTGTTCTAATGGTCCACCTTGTGCACCTGGGAAAATCATTTTATTGATTTTTGTTGCAATTTCTTCATTGTTCGTTAAAATAACTCCACCACGTGGGCCTCTAAGGGTTTTGTGGGTTGTAGATGTTACAACATCAGCATAAGGAAGAGGGCTAGAATGAAGACCAGTAGCAACCAGCCCAGCGATATGCGCCATATCAACCATAAGATATGCACCTACCTCATCAGCAATTTCTCTAAATTTAGCAAAGTCAATTGCACGAGAGTATGCGCTAGCACCAGCGATAATCATTTTAGGTTGGTGTTCTTTAGCTAATTGTAAAACTTCATTGTAATCAATAGTATGAGTGTCTTTTGTTACTCCATAAGAGACAACATTATATAACTTCCCAGAGAAGTTCACACGACTTCCGTGAGTTAAGTGACCACCAGCATCCATACTCATCCCTAAGACAGTATCACCAGGAGAAAGTAATGCCATATATACAGCGATGTTAGCACTAGAACCTGAGTGTGCTTGAACGTTAGCGAATTTTGCATCAAATAATTCTTTAAGACGTTCGATAGCTAGGCTTTCGATTTCATCAACAACCTCACATCCGTCATAATATCTCTTACCAGGATATCCTTCAGCATATTTGTTAGTTAGTATGCTCCCAGTAGCTTTTAAAATGTCTTGTGATACAAAGTTTTCACTAGCTATAAGCTCAATATTTGTATTTTGTCTATATTGCTCTTTTTTAATAAGTTCAAAAATTTTATCCATAGAAACACTCCTTTATAAATAATTTGTAAGGGAAAGAAGGGGTATTATTTTTATACTATAAAAAATAGAAATTGTACTAATTGATAAATACAATTATATTCTTTACCTTATAATTCAATATAATAGCATATACTTTAAGAAAAGCAAAATAAAAGTAATTTACATAATTTTCTGTTTTGTATAAATATATAATGAACGTAGTTAATATATTTTAAAACTTTCTTATTTTTAGTGTTACTGGCCCAAATTTAGTAGAAATTAAAAAATATTTATGCTATAATAATAAGCAGAATACGTCTGTATTACTATCGAACCAAAATTTTAAGGAGAAAATTTAATATGCTTGTAGATAAACCATTGAAGCTGTTTTCATTGAACTCTAATATTCCATTAGCGAAACAAGTAGCAAAGTCACTAGGAGTAGAGCTAAGTAAATGTAGTGTTAAAAAATTTAGTGACGGAGAGGTTTCTATTAATATAGAGGAAAGCGTACGTGGATGTGAAGTTTTTGTTATTCAATCTACTAGTGGTCCTGTAAATGACAACTTAATGACCCTATTGATTATGATTGATGCATTAAAACGTGCCTCTGTAGATACTATTAACGTTGTAATACCTTATTATGGGTATGCACGTCAAGACAGAAAAGCGAGAAGTCGTGAACCAATTACAGCAAAATTAGTGGCAAACTTACTAGAAATTGCAGGAGCAAATCGTATTATTGCTCTAGATCTTCATGCATTACAAATTCAAGGATTCTTTGATATTCCAGTAGATCACTTGATGGCAGTGCCTATTATTGCTGAATACTTCAAGGGCAAACTTTCTAATATGGAAGAAGTAGTTGTTGTATCACCAGATCACGGAGGAGTTACTCGTGCAAGAAAATTAGCTGATGCTCTTAATACACCTATTGCAATAATTGATAAGAGAAGACCTAAACCAAATGTTGCTGAGGTTATGAATATTGTTGGAAATATCGAAGGGAAGATTTGCATTCTTATCGATGACATAATTGATACAGCAGGTACAATTACTTTAGGTGCTCAAGCACTTAAAGATAGAGGGGCAAAAGAAGTTTATGCAAGTTGTTCGCATGCGGTATTAAGTGGACAAGCATTAGAAAGAATAGAAAATTCTCCAATTAAAGAATTAGTATATGCTAATACAATAGATATACCTGAAGAGAAAAAATTAGATAAAATGGTTCCACTATGTGTTGGTGATTTAATAGCTAAGGCTATTTATAGAATACACCATAATGAACCAGTAAGTGTTCTTTTTGAATAATTTTAAAAAATAAAAATAAAAGGAGGCAACGAGTTCGTTGCCTTCTTTAAGTAGTTCTAATAGAGTCGATAGTAAAATATATATTGAAAGAGGCAACAAATGAAATTAATAGTAGGATTAGGAAATCCAGGGAAGCAATATGAAAATACAAGACATAATATAGGTTTCATGATTTTAGACGAGCTTGCAAAAGCGTGGAATATAAATTTTGATAAAAATAAATTTAATGCTGACTATGCAATAACGTACTATAATGGAATTAAATACTTGCTTATAAAGCCAACAACATATATGAACCTTTCTGGTGAAGCATTAAGAAAATTTTATGATTATTTTGAAATTGACATAGAAGACATTCTAGTAATCTATGACGACTTAGATACAAAGACAGCTAACTTTAAATTAAAAGGTAAAGGAAGTAGTGGTGGTCATAATGGTATTAAGAGCATTATAAGTCATCTTGGAACTGAAAAATTTAATCGTTTAAAAATTGGAATAGATAGACCAACTCCACCTATGAAAGTAGTAGATTATGTGTTAGGAAGATTTTCTAAAGATGAACTGATAGATATTGAAAAGATTTACTCAAAGAGTATAAATTGTATAGAAGATTTTTCGAAAATGAGTTTTGTGGAATTAATGAATAAATATAATTAGTATAAAAGCAGTGATAAAAAATGAGTAGGAAACTTGTTTTGAGTCCTGCTCTTTGTCATGGGAAGATAAGGAGAGAGCATGTTAAAACAAGAATTGTTGAAGATAGTAGATTTTGATTATGACAAAAAAATTAATAATATTGGAATTTATGGACAAAATATAACAACAAAAGCATTAGAAATTTATAATGAATTTGTTAAAAACAATAAGAATATTGTTGTAATTACACAAGATAAAGCGGAAGCAGAAGAACTTTTTTCATTGATTACTACATTAGAAAAAGAAACATATATATATCCAGAAATAGATATTTTAAAAAGACACACAGCTAAAAGTAATGATTTAGTACAAAATTCTATAAAAATCCTAGAAAACTTAGTTTCAAAAGTTCCAAGTATAATAATTATTCCTATTGAAGCAAGCTACAGAACATTAAAAGATCCTGAGAAATTTTTGAATACTACATTTGAAATTAATATAGAGACAGTAATAAATTTTGAGGACTTGCAGAAAAAACTAGTTAATATGGGTTATAATCGTGTTGACAGTATCGATGTAGTAGGAGAATTTTCGAAAAGAGGAAGTATAGTTGATATTTTTAGTCCATTAAATGAAAAACCTATACGCTTGGATTTTTTCGATGATGAGTTAGATAGTATTCGTACTTTTGATGAAATTACGCAAAAATCTCTAGAAAAAGTAGAAAATGTGACTATATATCCAACGAATGACTTTTTCTTAACGAATGAAGAAAAAGATATTGTCGTAGCAAAAATATTAGAACGATTGAAAGATGAAAAACTTAAACAAGAGGAAAACTATAAGGATATTAGTGACTATTTACAAGAAAAAATAGAAATATATAGAGCTACTGGGGATTTTAGTGAACTAGAGAGTTTTTCTAATCTAATATATGAACATACTTTTAGTATTGCAGATTATTTTACAGAGGATGTTGTTATTTTCTTTGATAATTATCATAAAATCACAGAAAAAGTTGAAAGTTTGCGTCAGTATTTCTTAACAAATTTACAAGAAATTAATAGAACATATATTCACCAAAATATTATTGACGACAATGCATTTGAAAAAATTCAAAATAAAAAAGTGAGAAAGTACTATTTATCTAATTTAAAATTAAACGAAAAGATTATAGAGAAAAACTATAATATAGATATTACGGACTTGGTGTATTATGTTAATGAAGAATACTTAACTAAAGAAATAAGAGAAAAGTTAGATAGTGATTATAAAGTTTTAATTTCTTTAAATACCCAAAAACAAAGAGATTATGTTGAAAAGATTTTATTTGATAATTATTTTTATGATGATATTTATTACGGAATAAAAAATGGAAAGATTTTCATTGACGTTAATAAATACCATTTGAAAGGTTTTGAAGATAAGAAAAATAAAATATTTTTATTAACACCGCGTGAATTATTTACAGAAGAAGAACGAAAAAAACGTCGTGTAAAATTTAAATATACAAATTCTGAAAAAATAAGAAATTATCAAGAATTAAATATTGGTGATTATATTGTTCATATAAGCCACGGTATTGGGCTTTATGAGGGGATAGAGAATATCGAAGTCAACGGAGTGCATAAAGATTTTTTAAAAATAGTTTACGACGGTGGAGATGTTATTTATGTTGATATAAATAATATGAATTATATTCAAAAATATACTGCTTCAACAGATAACAGAAAACCACAACTAAATAAACTTGGAACTAAAAAATGGCAACAAGTAAAAAATAAAGTTCGTCGTGAAATTGAAGATATTTCGGAAGACTTGATTAAATTATATATAAAACGTGAATTAAGTTCAGGTTATGCATATAGTTTTGATAGTAGCTTGCAACAAGAATTTGAAGATGATTTTTCATTTGTACCTACCGATGACCAATTAAAAGCAACTGAAGAAATAAAACGTGATATGGAAAAACAACGTCCAATGGACAGACTCTTATGCGGAGATGTAGGATTTGGGAAGACTGAAGTTGCCATGCGTGTTGCGTTTAAAGCAGTTATGGATGCAAAGCAAGTAGCAGTTTTAGTACCAACAACACTTTTAGCTGAGCAGCACTATGAAAATTTCGTTAATCGTTTTGAAAATTTTCCTGTTAATATAGAGGTAGTTAGTCGTTTCAAAAGTGCAAAAGATATTACAGAAATTTGCAAGAAATTACGAGAAGGGAAAATTGATATTATTATCGGAACACATAAACTTCTTAATGATAAATTTAAATATAAAGATTTAGGTTTATTGATTATTGATGAAGAGCAACGCTTCGGTGTTAAACACAAAGAGAAGATAAAACACTTAAAAAATACGATTGATGTTCTGACACTAAGTGCAACACCAATACCAAGAACATTACATATGAGTTTGATAGGTATTCGTGACTTGTCAGTAATAGAAACCCCACCAAGTGAACGACAACCGATTCAGACTTTTGTTACCGCGCAAAATAACATGATAGTTAAAGAAGCGATTATGAATGAAGTTTCTCGTGGTGGGCAGGTATTTTATGTTTATAATAGAGTAGATAGCATAGATGAAAAATATTTGGAGTTGAAAAGATTATTACCGGATATAAATATCGCATACGCACATGGTAGAATGACACAACGTGAACTTGAGCGTATTATGTCTGATGTAATTGATAGAAAATATGATTTATTAATTACAACTACAATAATAGAAACAGGAATTGATATTTCTAATGTTAATACTCTTATTGTAGAAGATGCAGATCGTTTTGGTCTTAGTCAGCTATACCAACTTCGTGGACGTGTAGGAAGAAGCAGTAGAGAAGCTTATGCTTATTTAATGTATCAGCCATTCAAAGGTCTTACAGAAAATTCTGAGAAAAGATTATCAGCAATTAAAAATTTTACAACTTTAGGAAGTGGATTTAAAATTGCTATGCAAGATTTATCAATTAGAGGAGCGGGAGATGTTCTTGGTGGCCGACAACATGGATTTATTGACTCTGTAGGATATACCTTGTATTCACAAATGTTAGAGCAAGAGATTCAAATGAAAAAAGGTATATTAGAACCTATTTTGGAACGAGATAAAACACAAGATGCAGAGTATTATGAAAATATAATAAAAGAATCCGCTCCAAAACTTCAAAAAAATCTTTTTGAAGCAGAAAATGATGATTTTGAGATTAAATTAAATGTAGATGCATTTATTCCAAAAGAATATATTAGTAGTGATGCAGACAAAATAGATTTTTATAAGCGATTAAATAGCGTTATTACTGATGAGGAGATTGATAGTATAGTAGAAGATTTAATTGATAGATTTTCTGATTTTGGCACAGAGGTTACTAATTTAATTGATATTTGTTACTTAAAAGTTAAAGCAAAAGAGTCGAGAGTTACAAGTGTTAAAGAACTTGCAAACAAAGTAATTGTAACTTTTGAAAAAGATATAGTAAATAAATTAAAAGGAAAAGAATTGTTTGCTGCCTTGATGCCACATAAAGATGTGAGAATTATTGCTAAAGATGGGTTCTTTTTAGAAATAGATAAAAAAGAGCGTTACAGTATTCGTCATATCAGAGATATGATAAATCTAGTAAAAGAAAATATGGAGGAAACTAATGACAAATATTAGATGCCCATGGGCAAAAGGAGAGTTAGATACAAAATATCACGATACTGAATGGGGAAGAAAAACTCATGATGAAAGAGAGTTGTTTGAGTATTTAATTTTAGAAGGGATGCAGGCTGGACTTAGTTGGTCATTAATTCTAAAAAAGCGAGAAAATTTTAGAAAAGCTTTTGATAATTTTGACTATAATATTTGTGCGAATTATAGCGATGACTATTTAAACTCTTTACTAGAAGATGAAAGTATTATTAGAAATAAGTTAAAAATATATGGTGTGAGAAAAAATGCATTAGCCTTTTTGAAAGTAAGAGAAGAATTTGGAACTTTCGACAACTACATTTGGCAATTTACAGATTTTAAAACACTTAGTTCAAATCTGAAATCTTATAAAGATGCGCCTAGTAATACTGAATTATCAGATAAAATAAGCAAGGATATGAAAAAAAGAGGATTTACTTTTGTAGGAAGTACAATCATATACAGCTATATGCAAGCGATAGGAATGATAAACGATCACCAAGTAGACTGCTTTTGTTATAGCGATTGTAGGTAGATAAGTATTAAAACAAAACTTGTATAATTGTATTAAAATTTAACTATAAACTTTACTTTATATCGAATAACGTCTATAATAATAAAAGTGTTAAATTTTACGATAGGATTTAGTATGAATAAGAGAACTATTAATATTGAAGAAATTATAGAAAATAAAAAATACATTAAAATATTCGATGATGAGATAAAAAAAATAAGAGGAATTCCTAAAATGCCCAAATGTGAATTTATCCATATCGGAGCAACAAGTACAACAAATGTTATTGGGGAAAAAATAGTTGATATACTTGTTGTTGTAGAAAATTTACATGAGATAACAACATTTGACGAAAAAAGATTAAATAATATAAGTTATCATAGAATAGCTCATAATAGTATTAAGGGTGTAATTAAGTATGCGAGACTTACAGACTATTTTTCTATGAGCTATGATGTGATATTATATGTAGTCCAACGCGGGACAGAAATACATAACGATTTTTTAAAATTAAAAAAGGTTTTTGAAAAAGAGGAATTAAAGGCTGAGTATAATGAATTTAAACTTATTAATAAAGAATATACGTTTAAAGATTACTCAAATAAAAAATTAGAGTTTATAAATAAAATGTTAAAGAAGGTAGAAATAGATGATTAAAGCACAAGGTATAGAAAGTGTTGTTCGTAATAGTGAAGTATTATTTAATGAACCGCTAAAAAAATACAGTTTTACTAAAACGGGAGGCAATGCTGAGGTTTTAGTACGTGTAAAAACAGAAGAAGATTTTCAGAATATAATCAAATATAGTTATGACCACAAAATAGAATTGACTATTTTAGGAAATGGATCTAATGTTTTAATTTCTGATACTGGAATAAGTGGAATTGTTGTTATAACTAGTGATATGAATAATATAGAATTATCAGAGGAAAATATATTATCGTGCTATGCAGGAACAACATTGAAAGAACTTACTGATTTTTGTATAGAAAATAGTTTGACTAATCTTGAATTTTCATGCGGTATACCAGGAAGTGTAGGCGGTGCAATTTTTATGAACGCTGGAGCTTATGGTGGTGAAATGAAAGAAGTAGTAGAAAAAGTAGAAGTTTTTGATAGAAAAGGTAATAAGAAAGTGTATTCTAATGAGGACATGAATTTTTCTTACAGACATTCTGTAATTCAAGAAACAGGAGAGATTATTTCTAAAGTTTACTTTAAAATGATAGATGGAAACAAAGAAGAAATAATAGCTAGAGTTAATGAACTAAATAAAATGCGTGAAGAAAAGCAACCATTGGAGTATCCTTCATGTGGTTCTGTTTTCAAAAGACCGGTTGGTTATTTTGCAGGGAAATTAATTCAAGATGCTGGTCTTCAAGGATTGACTGTGGGAGGAGCTCAGGTTTCAACAAAACATGCTGGATTTATGGTGAATATAAATAATGCTACTTGTGAAGATTATAAAAATTTAATAAAAAAAGTTCAAGAAGAAGTATTTAAACATTCTGGCGTTAAACTAGAATGTGAAGTTAAAGTTCTAGGAGAATAGTAAAAACGTTAGTCATAATTTTATGACTAACGTTTTTTTATATAGGAATGTGCTAATATGTTTAATAAAATTATTTTTGATTATCAATAAATTTCTTATAGGCACTAAGATTTTGCTCGTTTTTATTATTTGTTTTTGGCGTGTAAAATGAAGAATCTACCAAGTTATCAGGTAAATATTGCTGTTTTACATAGCCATTCGGATATGAGTGGGGATATCTATAGCCGACTCCACGATTAAGTTTTTCTGCTCCAGAGTAATGGCTATCACGTAAGTGGTCTGGAATAATGAACTTAGGATTACGATTTGTTTCAGCTAAGGCATTATCGATTGCCATAATTGCACTGTTTGATTTTATCGAAAGTGCCAATTGAATAACAGCATTTGCTAAAGGAATACGAGCTTCAGGAAGACCCAGCATTTTTGCACTTTCTACCGCAGCATGAACGAATGGACCAATATTCGGATTTGCAAGCCCGATATCTTCATAGGCTATAACTGTCATTCTACGATAAATAGTATCTAAATCACCACTGTCAATTAGTAGTGCGAGGTAATATAACGATGCATCAACATCACTTCCTCGAATAGACTTTTGAAAGGCGCTAATAATATCATAAAAAGCGTCGCCATCTTTATCATAGTTTTTGAATTTTCCTAGTGATAAACTTAGAAGTTTTTCCTTTGTTATATGTTCATCCTCGTTGGATAAGTTATATAAAATTTCAAATGTATTAAGTGAAAATCTTAAATCACCCGATGAATTAAGTGCAATAGCTTTAAAGACATCATCATCAATAGAAAGATTTTTAGAAAATATGTCATTGTTTTTTGCTATTTTCATTAGATAATTGTAAATATCATCTTCATTAATTTGTTTTAGTTCAAAAATCATAAGGCGAGATCTTATAGCAGGATTAACAGTATGATAAGGGTTGTTGGTAGTACAACCGATAACATAAATATTATCATATTCAATTTCAGGAAGAAGAATATCCTGCATAGGTTTTGTTAATCTATGGAATTCATCTAAAAGCAAAAGAACTTTTTTAAATCGTTTAGATTCTTCAATGACCGTAGTTAAATCCTTTTTAGAACAGTTTACAGCATTTAATATTTTGAATTTATAGTCTAATTCGTTAGCTAATGCATTTGCTATTGAAGTTTTACCCGTACCAGGAGGTCCATATAAAATAAATGAAAACATTTTTTTGCTTTCTACTATTTTTGTTAGAACTTTATTTTTTCCAATAAGATGTTGTTGTCCAACTATATCAGTAATTTTTTTTGGACGAAGTTCATTAATAAGTGTTTGCATATTTACCTCCTAATTTTTTAATTCAACTTGATTATACCATACAATTTTAAATTTTACATAATGTAAATTTTATGGTAAAATAAGTTCATCATCAAAACGGGGATGTTTAGGATTCGACAGGGATGCTAGTCTTCTTGGTGGCATGTAGGAGGGTTGACTCCTTTAACAACACACTCAGTTAAATATAACTGGCGAAAAAACAAATTACGCTTTAGCAGCTTAATAGCTAAAGGCTGATTACTTTGTTCGACTGTGGCAAAGCTAATCGGTTCATTACTAGCAGTCTACGATTTATCACTTCCGTTTGTAGTGGTAAATAAGAGAATAATCAAACTCGTTTTTCATTGCCCGTTTATCGGCTTAAGTGAAAAATTAAATTTAATAGGTAAACTAAACATGTAGAAGCTAAGGGGAGGTTTTCTTGGACGCGGGTTCAAATCCCGCCATCTCCATACTGCTGCTAGAGTAGAAATACTCTAGTATTTTTTATATATTAGTCAGCGAAATTAATTTTTTAATTTCTTTCTTATAAAAGTTAACTATAATTACTTGCCGATATAAAGATTTATATAGTATAATAATGGTGTAGAGAAAAATATCTTGGGAGGCGATAATTATGATGAAATTAAAGTCAGTATTTAAGTTTGGTGATTTAGACAACCAAGAAGAAGTTTATAATGGTGGTGTAATATCTATACTTCTAGCGATAGGTAGACATTTATGGTTGAGCATAACCAATATTGTTAAAGCATTAGGATATACTTTATATCTAGTAACTTGGTTAGTTTATGCAATGTTTGTAGTGTTGGCTATAGGATTGTTATTTTACTATCTTTATTTAGTAGCATTAGCACTATTCTAGAATATTATATTATAAAATAAAAACAGCTGTAAAAGTGTCTTTAAATGCCCTTTTACAGCTGTTTTATGTAAGAAGACAAGTTTGTAAATAATTATTAATTATGCTATAATATATCTATAATCAAAAGGAAGTAAAAAAGGATGCTAATTAAATTCTCAGAAAAGCTTTATTACACAAAACAACGTTATATGTATTTGGAACCAACCATTGGATATGTAAAGGGAGAAAATTTTTCTGTTATGCTTGATGCGGGCAATGGTCCAAGCCAAGTAGCGGAGTTTCTAAAAGAACTTGAGGAAAATTCTTTGCCAAAACCAAGTTATGTTATTCTTACTCATCATCATTGGGATCATAGTTTTGGTGCAGGATACTTAGATATTCCAGTGATTTCTACAGAACGAGCAAAAGATTCTCTAATAGAATTATCTAAGTTAAAATGGGATGATGAAAGTTTATGTAAAAGAGTAGAAGAGGGAACAGAAATAAAATATAGTGCAGATGTGTTAAAAAAAGTTTACGAGAATTATGAAATAAAAATAAAAATTCCAGATATGCCTAAAAGTGCGGACTTCACACTTAATTTAGGTGGAATAAAGATAACTTGTTTCAATAATGATAATTCGCATTCTGATGATGCATTTTTAATTTATATTGCTGACGAAAAGGTATTGTTTTTAGGAGATAGTCATGCTAAAAATTATTATACGCAGCCAATGAGTTATGATAAAGTCAAACTTCGCGATTATATCGATGAGATTAGTAAAATTGATTTTGAGTATGCAATTCCAGGTCATGGAAATATTTTTACGAGAAATGAACTACTAACTTATTTAGAAAAAGAATATATAAAAATGAGGTGATTAAATGGCAGATTTATATTTGTACCTTGATTGGATTCTTTTAATCTTAATGTCACTTACATTTTGTCAACAACTATTCTCGAAAAAATTTAATTTTTATGGAGTACTTTCCATTCTAAGTTTGGCAATATATATTGCTTTACATTCTTATTCAACAGGGTTAAGTATTTTTGTATTTGTTCTTTTCCTTGGAGGAATAGCACTTATTGGCTTGGAAATGTTTATACCGGGAGGAATAGTTGGGACTGTAGGTATAATTACCTTGATATATGCAATAATTTATGTTAATGAATCAACTTATAATATTGCATTCATCATAATTGTATCATTTATGTTAGGAGTAGGTTTATATTTATTTAATAGAAAAATGTTAAATAAAAAATTAGCTTTCTTAAATCAACTAGTGTTGAATGATGCAATTTCTACAGAAGAAGGTTATGTTGCAAGTGAGAGCCGAGCAGATTTAATTGGTAAAAAATTGCTAGCATATACTGACCTTCGTCCAGCGGGCGTAGCGGCTCTAAGTAATGAAAAATTTGATGTAGTTACAGATGGGGATTTTGTAGAAAAAGGTAATGAAATTGAAGTTATACGTGTAGAAGGTATGCGTATAGTTGTAAAAAAAATTTAATAAGTTAAAGGAGGAAATGTTATGCCAGAATTAGTTTTCACAGGTATAATTTTAGTGGTAGTACTAATCGTATTATCAATATTTTTCACTTTCTTTCCGCTTGGACTTTGGATTAGTGCTATAGCAGCCGGTGTTAAAGTTAGTATCTTTACACTTGTTGGTATGCGTCTAAGACGTGTTATTCCAAGTAGAGTAATTAATCCGATGATTAAAGCTCATAAAGCGGGATTAGCTGTAACTATAAATCAGCTAGAAAGTCACTATTTAGCCGGAGGGAATGTAGATAGGGTTATTAATGCTCTTATTGCCGCACACCGTGCTAATATAGTAAGCCTAACATTTGAACGATGTGCCGCTATTGATTTAGCAGGACGTGATGTGCTTCAAGCCGTTCAAATGAGCGTTAACCCGAAAGTTATAGAAACACCTTACATTGCAGGGGTAGCTATTAACGGGATTGAGGTTAAGGCCAAAGCTCGTATTACAGTCCGTGCAAATATTGAAAGACTTGTTGGGGGAGCCGGGGAAGAAACAGTTATCGCTCGTGTAGGTGAAGGTATTGTATCAACTATTGGTTCATCTGAATCACATACAGTAGTATTAGAAAATCCAGATAGAATTTCTAAAACAATTCTTGATAAAGGTCTTGACGCAGGTACTGCATTTGAAATCTTATCGATTGACATTTTAGATGTGGACATCGGTCAAAACATTGGTGCAAACTTACAAACAGAACAAGCTATTGCTGATAAAAACATCGCGCAAGCTAAAGCTGAACAACGTCGTGCAATGGCGGTAGCAGCTGAACAAGAAATGAAAGCAAGAATTCAAGAAATGCGCGCGAAAGTAGTAGAAGCAGAAGCACAGTTACCACTTGCTATGGCAAAAGCATTCCAAGATGGGAACTTAGGGGTTATGGATTATATGAATTATAAAAACTTAGAAGCGGATACAGGAATGAGAGATTCAATCAAACGTATGTCTCAACCAGAAACACAAGAAAAATAATAACTAAATAAAGGAGGGGCTAAAATGACATTTATAATTTTTGCCGTACCAATTATAGTTATCATATTTTTAGTTATTTTTATTACAGTTTTTGCTTCAGATAGTAAAAAATATCATAAAAATTTAGATAATTCCAAACAGATGGAACTAGAACGTGCAAGAGAAGCTGCATTAAAGGTTGTTGAAGAAATGCGACGTATAAAGGAATCTATGGATACGGGATACGAAACAAACAAGAAAGTGCCGATGCAGCAAGAAGTAACGTCTAGTGTGTATAGTAAATCAAGTGAAATGGAACCTTCGCGTGAATTAATACAACAAAAAGCTCAAGCACGTAAAAATATAGTTTCTAATAGAATAGACAATAGCACAGATAAACAAACTATTAACGAATATCAAAAATATTATAATGACAATTATAATAAAGGAAGAAGTAAATTCAATCAACAGCGAAATTTCAGACAAAAAACATTTGAACAAAATAATATACCTAGGTTAGAATTTTCTAGAGAAAATCTGGTAAGAGGTTTAATTGCAAAAGAATACTTGAATAGGAAATACGGTGGTAAAGTATGAATACAGCAATATTTTTTGCATTAATTGCTTTAATTTCTTTTGTTTTAGATAAAATGAAAGATGGTAACCAAAAAAAACAAAATACCCAAAAAACCAGAAAACTAAAGAAAAATCCAAAAGTTTCAGAGAAAAGTTCTCAAGAAATTAAGCGCTCGAATGAATTTAAAAATAGACCTAAAAAAAATACTCGTGTAATAGTAGATAGAGAAAAAGAGATATATTCAAACTCTAAAATTATCGATAAAGAAAAAATTGTGAATGATATAATTTTTTCGGAAATTTTGTCAAAACCAAAAAGTAAAAGATAAAAATTAGGAGGTGTAATTATGAAGAAAACTTTTAACTATATAAGTTATTGTATATATTCATTTATACCTCTTTATTTTGTCCTGTTAATTTATACTATAATAAAACAGGATCTGATAGATATAATATTATGCTTAGTTCTTATTTTATATTCTATTTTTTCACTAATTTTATTAGTTTGTTCTAGACCTAGCGATATTTTTGTATGCTCAAATAAAGAATTAAAAAAACAACGAGGAATCGATTATGGATACCTGATTTTAATGATTATTATGACATTTTTAATTATAAATGAAAAGCTGTATTTTAGTTTTAAATTAGCGTTCTTATTAATTATATTTTTTATTTTATTTAAAATTTTATTCAAATATAAAAATTACAGTTTAACATTATTAGGATATAAAATGTACTTTATTCGTGACAAGATAATCTATAGCAAAAAAAATGAAGAAGAATTAAATAAGTTTTTGAAAGAAAAGAAATTTTTACAGATTATAAAGATATCTGATAACATATTTTTAGAAATCGATAAGTATGGAATGACAAAATATTATTGTAAAGATTGTTAATTATAGTTTAGGATATGAGTATATAATAGATTATATATTAAAAACATATTTTATTTTAGCAGAAATTATAATAAGAATTTAGAGGGAGTATAGTTATATAATTATAGTCGTTAAAAATAAAAGGAGATTACTATGAGAGCTGTCGATATTATAGATAAAAAAAAGAAAAGGCAAGAACTAACTAAAGAAGAAATAGATTTTCTATTAGAGGGTTATCTAGCAGGAACTATTCCTGATTATCAAATGAGTGCTTTTTTAATGGCTGTGTATTTTAACAATATGACAAAAGAAGAGTTAACGTATTTTACATTAAAAATGCGCAATTCAGGGGACATTATTACTTTTGATAATCTTGATTATTACTTGGTTGATAAACATTCTACTGGAGGAGTTGGTGACAAAGTTACAGTTGTCTTAGGACCAATTTTAGCAGCTTTAGGAATGGCAACAGCTAAACTTTCTGGAAAAGGGCTTGGTCACACAGGTGGGACTATTGATAAATTTGAATCAATAGAAAATTTCAAGTTTAGCTTAACAAAAGAAGAGTTGGTAGCAGTAGCAGGTAAAACAGGAGTTGGACTTATGGGATATAGTGATAACATTGTACCATTGGACAAAAAAATTTATGCATTACGTGATGTTACAGCAACAGTAGATAGTATCCCGTTAATAGCCAGCAGTATTATGAGTAAAAAGTTAGCTATACAATCTAATCTAATAATACTTGATGTTAAAGTAGGTGATGGTGCTTTTATGAAGACTATAGAAGATGCACGTGAATTATCTCGTCGAATGGTTGAGATAGGTAATAGTGTTGGAAGAAAAACTATTGCTGTTCTTACTAATATGGATGAACCATTAGGATATAATATAGGTAATGCTAATGAAATAATAGAAGGTATCGAGGCGCTAAAAGGTCATTGGTCGGCTGATTTAAAAGAAGTTGTTTATGAAATTGTTTATATTGCACTTAAACATAAAGGTGAAGTTGAGACTTTTGAAGAGGCTAGCGAAAAAATAGATGAAGTAATAAAAAATGGGAAAGCTTTAGAAATTTTAAAAGACTTTATCTCACTTAGTGGTGGAGATGGACAGGTAGTTAATAACTATAAGTTATTGCCAGAACCAAAATCAATAATTGAAGTTTATTCAACTAAAGATGGTTTTGTAGAAAAAATTAAGGCTGAGGAAATAGGAAAAGCAGCTATGGTTATAGGTGCTGGGCGCGCAACGAAAGAAGATGAAATAGACCATGCAGTAGGAATATTACTAAAGAAAAAAGTAGGAGATCTAGTAAAAAAAGGTGACCTAATAGCAGAAATTCATTATAATGATGATAAAAATATAGAACAAAGCAGGGCTATGATTATAGATGCATATGTCGTTGGTTCTAAAGAACAAAAAGGTATAAAAAATATTTTAGAAATAATAGAATAGAGGTAGAAATATGGAATTAAATAAATATATTGATCATACTATATTAAAAGCAACAGCAAGTCAAAAAGATATAGAAAAATTATGTTCAGAAGCGACTGAACATAAGTTTTATAGTGTTTGTGTCAATGGTTGCTATGTGAAAAATGCTAAAAAATACTTGGAAGGAACAGATGTGAAAGTTGCAGCTGTAGTTGGATTCCCGCTAGGAGCAATGACAACAGCAGCTAAAGTTTTTGAAGCGAAAGAAGCAATAGAAAATGGTGCTAGTGAGATTGACATGGTTATAAATGTCGCTAAGTTGCAAGATGGAGAATATGGATATGTTGAAGAAGAAATCCGTCAAATAAAAGAAGCTATAGGAAAAAATGTTTTGAAAGTTATAATAGAAACATGCTACCTTAGTGATGAAGAAAAAGTTAAGGCTTGTGAATTATCATTGAAGGCAAAAGCTGATTTTGTTAAAACTTCAACTGGGTTTGGTACAGGTGGTGCAACATTTGAAGATGTTAAACTTATGAAAAGTGTTGTAGGAAACAACGCAAAAGTAAAAGCTAGCGGTGGTGTAAAAGATAAAGAAACTGCTGAAAAATATGTTGAATTAGGTGCAGAGCGTTTGGGCACAAGTTCAGGTATTGAAATAATAAAATAATTAAGATAATAAAAAGGTTAGCTTAGTGTTTGAATTAATGATTAAGCTAACTTTTTTAATTGTTTTTTATAGCTTATTAGCGGTATTTATTGTATAATAGAGAATGGTTTATTGTGTACATCAAATACTAGAGGAACTTAGTATTTTAATATTTGAAACGTGAATCTTAAGAAATTCACAATGGAGATAAAAATAAAAAGGAGATTTTTTATGTTATCAAAGTCATTTGAACAATACAAATTTAATGAATTTGTAAATAAAGCAATAGTAGATTTAAAATTTGATAATCCTACAAAAATTCAAGAGAGAGTATTCTCACCTGTATTAAAAGGTAAAAATATTGTGGCAAAATCACAAACAGGAAGTGGGAAAAGTCACTCTTTCTTATTACCAATTTTTAGTAAGCTAAATGTAGAAAAGAAAAAGACTCAAAGTATAATTTTGGCGCCAACACGAGAATTATCTCGTCAACTTTATGATATGGCAGTCCATATTGCAGAGTTTAGTGAAGATGATATAAAAATTACGCTATGCATTGGTGGTCAAGATTTGAATCGAGATATAGAAAGAGTATCAAATGCACCACACATTATAATTGGAACGCCTACTCGTGTTTTAGAATTAGATCGTGCAAGTGCTCTTGCTATTAAAGAAGTAGAGACTTTAGTTATCGATGAATGTGATATGATGATTGATTTAGGATTTATGGAAGATATTGATAAAATTTCTAAACGTACTGCAGAAAACTGTCAATTCTTAGTATTTTCAGCAACTATTCCTACTCAAATGAATCATTTCTTAAAAAAATATTTGAGAAACGCTCAATATATCGAAGTAGATAATACGAAATTCGGAAAAATTGAATACATTCTAATTCCAGAAAAAAGTTTAACGCGTTTAGAAAAACTATATGAAATTACAACAGTTATTAATCCTTATTTAGCACTTATTTTTGCAAATAAGAAAACAGAAGTTGAGGAAGTAAGTAACTACTTAATTTCAAAAGGACTAAATGTTGGAGTTCTTCACGGAGATTTAACACCGCGTGAACGAAAACAAATGCAACGTCGTATTAATAATTTAGACTTTACTTATGTAGTCGCTAGTGATTTAATGAGTCGAGGAATCGATATTGAAGGTGTTAGCCATGTAATTAACTATAATATTCCTAATGATTTAGACTTCTTTATTCATAGAGCTGGACGTACAGGGCGTGCTGGTTTAAATGGCGATTGTATTACAATCTACAACAATAAAGATGAAGAAAAATTACAAATTCTTGAAAGCCGAGGAATAGAATTTAATCATCAAGATATAAAAAATGGTGAATTTATCGAAGTAAAAGATAGAAATAAACGCCAAAGTAGAAAAAAAGTTGTTGCTGACCACAATTTAACTGAAAAATTAAAATCAAAAGTGCGTGTTTCTAAAAAAGTTAAACCAGGTTATAAGAAAAAATATAAATATAAAATGGATAAACTTAAACAAAAAGAAAGAAGAAAATTCGCTAAAAGAAGTAATAAAGCAAATAGAGGTAAATAATGAAAAATTTAAAAATTGGATCTCATGTGTCAATGTCTGGTAAAGAGATGATGTTAGGATCTGTTAAAGAAGCCGCAAGCTATGATAGTGATACATTTATGATTTACACAGGGGCACCTCAAAATACGAGAAGAAAACCTATTGATGAATTGCGTATTGATGAAGCACATAAGGCAATGGAAGAAAACAATATTAGTGATATAGTAGTACACGCTCCGTATATAATTAATCTCGCTAATACAATAAAACCTGATATTTATCAGTTAGCTGTTGATTTTCTGCGATTAGAAATAGAAAGAACTGAAAAAATTGGTGCTAAAAATATAGTTTTACACCCGGGTTCTCACGTTAAAGCTGGTGTTGATGTTGGTATAGCTAGTATAACAAAGGGTCTTAATGAAGTCTTAACAAAAGATATGAAAACTAATATTGCTCTTGAAGTTATGGCGGGTAAAGGGAGTGAATGTGGTCGTACGTTTGATGAAATTGCAAAAATAATCGATGGTGTAACTTTAAATGAAAAGCTTACAGTTACTTTTGATACATGCCATGTCTTTGAAGGTGGTTATGATATAGTGAATAATCTTGATGAAGTACTTACAGAATTTGATAAAATAGTAGGACTTAATCGTATTCAAGTTTTACATATCAATGACAGTAAAAATACTTTAGGAGCACATAAAGATCGCCATGAAAACATTGGTTATGGTGGAATTGGTTTTGAAGCAATTAATCGTATAGTTCATTTACAAGAGTTCGCTAATATTCCGAAAATCCTAGAAACACCATGGTATGGTGAAAATAAGGACATAGCACCATATAAAGATGAAATAGCTATGTTAAGAAGTGGAGAATTTATAGATTTCAAAAAATAAATTTTGGAGGTTATTATGACAACAACAGAAGAAAAAGTTGATAGAATCATGAAGCTTTTAAAAGAAAAAGGATATAAATATACAGATAAAAGAAAGTCTATGGTAAAGTTGCTAGTAACTGAAGATAGATACATAAATGCAAAGTTTGTGTCGGAAACATTAGGGAAGATTTATCCAGGACTAAGTTTTGATACGATATACCGTAATCTAAGTACTTATGAAGAACTAGGAATTTTAGAAACGACAGAGATAAAGGGTGAAAAGTATTTTAAAATAGGATGTTTAGAAGAAAACCATCACCATCATCACCACATTTGCTTAGGGTGTGGTAAAGCAAAAATTATTCATATTCATGTTTGCGATAATTTACAAATAGATGAACTAAAAGGTTATAGAATTGATGGTCACAAATTTGAAGTATATGGACTGTGCCCTAAATGCTTAGAAAAAGAGGGAAATAAATAATGTTTGAGGGTATATTGCCGATTTATAAGCAACGTGGAATAACTAGTCATGATGCTGTTTTCAAAGCAAGAAAAATCCTAAAAATGAAGAAAATAGGACATGCAGGTACGCTAGATCCAGAAGTAGATGGAGTATTACTACTTTTATTAGGAGGAGCAACTAAAGTTAGTGATTACGCTATGGATTTGGGTAAAAGCTATCGTGCGGAAGTATGTTTAGGTATTAAAACAACCACTGAAGATTTGACCGGAGAAGTTTTAGAAAAATGTAACGTTAGTGATATAGATATAAATAAAATAAAAGATGTTTTACGAACCTTGATAGGGGAAATTGAACAAACTCCACCAATTTACTCAGCTGTAAAGGTGAAAGGTAAAAAACTTTATGAATATGCACGTGCAGGAAAGTTTGATGTAGAAATTCCATCAAGAAAAGTTAATATCTATGATGTCGAGTTTATTGAGGGTAGTGATTATTATAGAGATAACAAGTTTTATTTTTCTATCAACATATCTTGCGGTAAGGGAACCTATGTCAGAACTATTGCTACTGATATTGGTAAAAAATTAAATTTACCGAGTTCAATGAGTAAGTTAACAAGGACCCGTAGTGGGAAAATAGAATTAGATAATTGTTTAAGCCTTTCAGAAGTAGAACAATTACTTGAAGAAAATAAGTTAGAAGAAAAGTTATTAAAGAAAGAATATGCTTTAGAGGAATATCAATTTGTAGAAATTCCTAAATTTAGAGCACAACAAGTTATGAATGGACTTAGATTTAGAAAAGATCAATTCTCAGACTATGATTTTACAGACGGAATAGTATTTACATATCAGAATGAAGCGATAGCTATTTATTATCTGAAAAATCCAGATGATGAATTATTATATGTGAAAACTACATTCCCAAAAATAATAGAGTAGGTAAATAAGAAATGAAAATTTTTAATATTTCTGATTACAATATAATAGAAAAAAGTAACAAAAAGAGGGTAGCTGCATTAGGTTTTTTTGATGGGGTTCATAAAGCTCATCAAAAGATAATTTCTGAAATGGTTTCAGAAGCCAGAGAAGGATATGTTCCAACAGTAATTACACTAGATAAAAGTCCAAAGGAGTATTTTGCAAAATCTAAAGAAGAATCTTTAACACCATTAAAAAAGAAATCTAAAATTTTTGAAGAACTAGGTGTGGAAGAAGTTTATTATTTGGAATTTAATGAACAATTACAAAATTTAGAAGCAATAGAATTTATTGATAAAATTTTAAAAAAATTAAAGGTTGAAAAGGTCTTTTTCGGGTATGACTATAAATATGGTGTAAAAGGTTCGGGTACACCAGAAATGATTCTAAATTCTGGAATAAAGGTTAGTATTCACGAAAAGGAAGAGATAGAGCATCATAAGATATCAACAACAACTTTAAAAAGCTTTGTTATAAATAATGATTTTGTTTCATATATTAAATTTTCCGGTAGAGTATATTCTATTGTTGGCACAGTAATAAAGGGTAAACAATTAGGTAGAACAATTAATTTTCCAACAGCTAATCTAGATTTAACAGAAAATTATTTATTACCAAAAACGAATGGAGTTTATCTGACTAAAACTATGGTTGGTAAAAAAATATATAAATCATTAACAAATATAGGGTATAATCCAACTGTATCAGGCGTTAAAGATAAAAAATCTATAGAGACTCATATTTTAGATTTTGATGAAGATATTTATGGAGAAGAAATAGAAGTATATTTTTATGAGTTTCTCCGACCCGAAAAAAAATTCGAGAGTTTTAATCATTTAAAAGAACAACTGCAAATAGATAAGGATGTTTGTGAAAAAAAGATATTTTAAAAAATTTTCACTTGAAATTAATAAAAAAATAGTGTACAATAACTAAAGTTCCTTATTCGTGGTCTAGAAACACTCCAGATTCTATACTAGGATTAAGGGGAAAATAAAATTATATGGAGGAAATTGCAATGGCAGCAATTAGTCAAGAAAGAAAACAAGAAATTATCGCTAAATACCGTACTCATGAATCAGATACTGGTTCTCCAGAAGTACAAATTGCAGTATTAACTGCAGAAATCGATGCTTTAACTGAGCATTTAAACACTCATAAAAAAGATCACGCAGGTCGTCGTGGATTACTTAAAAAAGTTTTCCGTCGTCGTCACTTACTAGATTACTTAATTAAAAAAGATATCCAAAGATACCGTGAATTAATTAAAGCCCTAGGCTTAAGAAGATAATTTTTTATAAATTGGAGAGGTCTATAAACTTCTCCAATTTTTTTTTGAAAAGTATTGACATAATATAGAAATGTTGATATACTATTAAGGTACTTTCATTAAGTACTTATTTAATAATGTCTCAGTAGCTCAGCAGGATAGAGCAACGGCCTTCTAAGCCGTCGGTCAGGGGTTCGAATCCCTTCTGGGACGTCTGAAAAAGCAGGATGTTTATCCTGCTTTTTTTATGTGAAAAGTAAACATTAAAATAAAAAAAAGATGAGAAATTAAACAACACTCATCTTGACTTCGATAACTTTATTCACTTCTGGTATTTTTTCTTTTATGTTTTTTTCAATAGCAAATTTCAAAGTGATGTGCGAAAGTTCACAATGCGCACACTCCCCTAAAAATCTTATTTTTAAAATACCATCTTTATAATTAATAAATTCAATATTTCCACCATCAGCTATTAATTTAGGACGAATTTTTTCTAATTCTAACTTAATTTTATCCACTGTATCATAATATTTTTTATCCAAAATATAAACACCTCGCTCCACCTAATTATACTTGTAAATTTTTAAAAAATCAACATATTAAATAAATTAATAAAAAGTAAGCAAGTTACTATTATTTTCTTATAAAAACGGTTATAATAATATGTAGAAAATAAAAATAAAGAGGGAAAATTCTATGACAAATACAGGAGAGCAACTAATCTTAATAACAGATATAGCTGTAGAGAAATTTCGAGAGTTGTTGTTTGATGCTGATAAACGTGATAGTTATCTGAAAATAGCTATTGCTTTAGAAGGTACTCAAATGCATTATGCTATTGATATAAAAGATGAAGTGGAAGAAGGAGATAAAGTCTATAACTTTGGAGAATTAAAAGTTCTTGTAAATGAAGAAGACGAACTACTTCTTAAAGGTCTTGAAATTGATTATGTACAGGATGAGTTTGGAAGTGAATTCACACTTCACAATCCTAACATGATAGAAATATATGATGATGAAGAAGGCGGTTGCTGCGGAAGTGGTTGCTGCTGCTAATAACAAATAACAAAAAGGAGAAAAGTATACTATGAAAAATGTAGTAATTTTAGGTGCTGGTTATGCAGGACTAACGACATTAAAAGGATTAAAAAAAGCTGCTAAAGCTGGAGAGGTAAAAGTAACATTAGTTAATAAAAATTCATATCACTATGATACTGTTAACTTACACGAAGTTTCTGCTGGAAACATTCCATCAAGAGATATTTGTATCGATATTAAAGATGTAGTTACACCAGGAGTTAGTTTTGTACAAGATGAAGTTATTAAAATTGATACTGAGAAAAAATTAGTATTAACTAAAAAACATGAAATTGATTATGATGTATTAGTAATTGGATTAGGATTCCAACCAGAAACATTTGGTATTGAGGGAATGGCAGAAAATGCTATGCCAATAGCAGATGTATTAGCAGCAGAAAAAATTGCAGCTACTCTAGAAGATAACTTCAGAAAATATGCTACTAACGAAGAAAAAGATGTTAAAGATATCTCTGTTATCGTAGGTGGAACAGGTCTTGCTGGTATGGAGTTTTTAGGTGAATTGGTACACCGTAAAAAAGAATTATGTTCTAAATATGGAATTGATGAAAAATTAGTTAAAATCTATGGATTAGATGCGGCCCCAACATTACTTCCAATGTTTACTAAAGAATATAGTGATTATGCTAGAAAATACTTAGAAGATAACGGAATTGAAATTATTTTAGGTGCTGGAATTAAAGGTGCAACTGCAGACAGCTTTATTATTGAAGTTGATGGAGAAAGAAAAGAACTAAAAGCTAGTACATTAGTATGGACTGCTGGAGTTCGTGGTAATAAACTTATGGATGAAACTTTCCCAGAATTATCAAAACGTGGTCGTTTAGTAACAACTCAACAATTAACTGTTCCTGGAATGGAAGACATTTATATAGTAGGTGACTGTGCAGCGTTTATCGAAACAGGTCAAGAAAGACCATATCCAACTACAGCACAAATTGCTAACCAAATGGGAGCTTACGTAGGTGCTCGTATTAGTGGAAAACCAGTTGGAGACTTCAAATATATTAACCGTGGTGTTGTATGTTCTCTAGGACATAAAGATGGTATTGCAGATGTTATGGGTGGTAAAAAATCTAAAGGATTTAAAGCTGCTAAATTGAAAAAAATCATCGAAGCAAAAGCTATCTATGAATTAACAGACGTTATAACAGCTCTAAAAAACCAACGTATTCTTTAATTTTAAAGAGAAAAAAACTCAACTTTTTGTTGGGTTTTTTTCTTTTTCATCATAAAAACAAATAGCTATGAAGTGGGATTCAGTTTGGACAATAATTATCAAGTTTTCTAGCACGCTTAATTGAAAAATAGTCATAAATATGGTAAGATATAGTGTAGGGAAAATTTAACCAATAAAGTAATGAGGAAAAATTATGATATATAAAATAGCAAATACACAAGAAGAATATGAACAAATTTTCAAGTTAAATTATGAAACATTTGTTGATGAAATTCCTCAGCACGAAAAAAATGAAACTAAAAAATTAAAAGATAAATTTCATGATAAAAACATATATATAATAGCAAAAAAAGACAATGAAGTAATTGGAATGATTTCGCTATCTGATACACGTCCATTTTCTTTAGATGATAAGTTGAATAATATAGATACATATTACAAAGGGGAATATAGAAAACCCGTAGAGATTCGATTATTGTCAATAAAACATCAATATAGAAAAACAAAGGTCTTTACAGAATTAATTCAAAGAACATTTAATTATATTATTCAAAACTCTTATGATATCGTCTTTATTTCGGGAACAGTGAGACAAGAAAAATTATATAAACATATAGGTTTTGTTCAGTTCCATGAAAATGTAGGTACTAAAGATGCAGAATATATGCCGATGTATTTAGATTTGACTGTTGAAAATAAAATTATTAATAAACTTGCAGCAGCTCAACGTATCAATTTTTTACCTGGTCCAGTAGATTTATCGGATGATGTGGTTGGTAAATTATCAAAAAAACTGTATTCACATAGAAGCAATGAGTTTGTTACATTGACAAAAGATACTTTGGCCAAATTAGAAAGAATCCTTGATGTTAAGTGTGCAACTATGCTTCATGGTTCAGCTACTTTAGCTAATGAAGCTATTATGGCTCAGTTAAAGGGACGTGGGCTTAGTAATGGATTAGTTCTTGCAAATGGTGAGTTTGGAAATAGACTAATACGTGAAAGCAAGCGCCATGGTCTAAATATAGACGATTATAGTGTAGGTTTTGGAGAGAGTTTTGATTTAGAATTATTAGATAGAAAGTTATCTGAGGACAATTATGACTTTGTCTATTTAGTTCATAATGAAACTAGTGTTGGAATTTTAAATGATTTAGATAAAATAACAGAAATTGTAAAAGAAAAACATAATAAGGTTTTAGCTGTTGATGCTGTATCAGCGGTTGGAGCGATCAAGTACAGTTATAGAAATGTAGATTATGTTGCATGTTCATCAGGAAAAGCATTTTGTTCTGTTGCAGGTCTTGCAGTGGTTGGATCGAATTGTGAATTGGTACCGTTGGAGAATACACCATTATACTTAGACTTGCATTATGCGAATAAGATGGTTTCTATACCATTTACACAACCATCAATTTTAATGGAAGCTTTAAACACAGCTTTAGATGCATTTGAAACTGATGAAAGATATGAAAAAGTTCAAAGTAAGTATACTTATATGAAAGAAGGGTTAGAAGCTTTAGGCCTTCCGATTATGAGAATTAAGAAAAATGAAGTATCACCTGTTATAATAACGGTAGAACTTCCTGAAAGTATTTCTTCGCTTAATATAGGTGCTTCACTTGCGATAAATAATGTATTTATTCATTATAAGAGCTCATACTTAGCAGAAAGAAATATAATTCAATTTTCGTTTATAAATATAAACACAACTAAAAAAGAAATAGATTATACATTAAGTATATTAAAAGAAATGATAGGAGAGAATTAATGCCAGTATTTAAAGTATTTTACCAAGAAAATTCAAAAGAAATTCCAGTAAGGGAGAATACGCAAGTATTATTTGTAGAAGCTGATGGAGTTCCTTCAGTTAGAAAATACTTGGATGACAGAAATTACAACATAGAGCTTGTTCAAGAATTAAGTGATGCTTATTTAGAATTTGAAAAACAAGCGGAAGATTTTAAAGTGGAGAAAGTTAATGGATAAAATCATTAAAAAAAATGAAGTAGGTGTAGCCGCTATTGGTGGACTAGGCGAAATAGGGAAAAACACCTACGCTATTCAATATCGCGATGAGATAATTATTATCGATGCGGGAGTGAAGTTTCCTGGAGATAATATTTTAGGAATCGATTATGTAATTCCTGACTACTCATATATAGAAAAAAACATAGATAAAATAAAAGCTTTAGTAATAACTCATGGTCACGAAGATCATATAGGCGGCTTACCATTTTTACTAAGAAAAGTGAGTCTACCTATTTATGGAGGACCTCTTGCTATTGGATTAATAAGATCAAAATTAGAAGAACATAATTTATTGGCAAGAGCGGAATTAAATGTTATTGATGAAGATACTATTTTAGAGTTTAAATATTTAAAAGTATCATTTCATAATACAACGCACTCTATTCCAGATTCTTTCGGAGTTATAGTTAATACTCCACAAGGGAATATTGTTCATACAGGAGATTTCAAATTTGACTTTACACCAGTAGGACAAGGAACAAATCTTCACAAAATGGCAGCAATCGGGGATGAAGGTGTATTATGTTTACTTTCAGACTCAACTAACTCTGAACGAGGAGAGTTTACACAAAGTGAAAAAGAAGTAGGAAAAACAATTTCCAATATACTTCGTAAAGAAAAACACCGTGTAATATTTGCTACATTTGCTTCTAACGTTTACCGTGTTAAGCAGGTGGTTGAAGCATGTATCGAGCATGGAAGAAAAATTGTTGTTTTTGGTCGCTCAATGGAAAAAGCTATTAAAATAGGAACGGAATTGGGATATATTAAAGCACCAAAGGATACTTTCGTTAACAGCAAATATTTAAATCAAGTAGACCCAAATAAACTTCTGATTCTATGTACAGGAACTCAAGGAGAAGAACTTGCAGCCCTTAGTAGAATTGCTAATGGTACACATAAAAAGATTACTATTATGCCAACAGACACGGTAATTTTTGCAAGTTCAGCTATACCTGGTAATACATTATCAATTAATAAGAATATAGATTTATTGTCAAAACTAGGTGCTAATGTAATTACATCTAGCGTCAATAATGTCCACACTTCTGGACATGGATCAAAAGAAGAACAAAAATTAATGTTTAGATTAATTAAACCTAAATATTTTATGCCGATTCATGGTGAATATCGTATGCAAGTTATTCATGCACAAACAGCTGCTGAGTGTGATATTCCATTAGAAAATTCATTTATTATGGAAAATGGTGAGGTTCTAGCCTTAACAAGTGATAGCGCTCGTATTGCTGGAAAATTTGAGGCATCTGATGTGTATGTAGATGGTCTCGGAATTGGTGATATAGGAAGTGTTGTTATAAAAGACAGAAAAGAACTTTCAGAAGAAGGTGTAGTTGTCGTATCAGTTGCTTTAGATTTTAAAAATAAAAAATTATTGAATAATCCGGATATAATCAGCAGAGGATTTGTTAATATAAACGAATCTATGGAATTGTTTGGTGCATGTAAAGGTGTTGTAAAAGATACTGTATTGAATATACTTTCAGACGAAGAAGTTGGAGTGTACCAAATACGTCACCAAATAGTTGAAAAACTAGGAGAATTTTTAGAACAAGAGATTGGGAGAAAACCTGTAATATTACCTACAATATTGGAGGTGTAAATATGAAATATAGAAGTGTGTTTGATATTATAGGACCAATAATGGTAGGTCCGTCGAGTTCACATACAGCTGGAGCTGTAAGAATAGGATTATTTACCAGATATATATTTGGACATCAGCCTGAAAAAATAAAAATAACATTATATGGCTCATTTAAAGAGACATATAAAGGACATGGAACAGATATAGCGTTAATAGGGGGATTGTTAGGATACAATACCTCAGATAAGCGCATTAGAACTAGTTTAGAAGACGCTAAAGAAGCAGGAATAGATTTCGAATTTATAGAAAGTGAAGTTGAGCATATTCATCCAAATACCGCCAAACTTGAAGTAGAGGCAGGTAGACATAGTCTGGATTTAATAGGAAAATCAATCGGTGGAGGGAAAATGGTTATTTTCGAATTATTAGGATTTGACGTAAATCTCTCTGGAGACTTTCCTAGTTACTTTGTTTTTTATAAGTTTAGTGAAAAGAATAAAACACAGTTGCTTTCAGAAATAAATAATATATTTGGAGATAATAAAGTAAGTGATAATTTTTCTGACTCAATATTAGAAGGAATAAATCTTTTAGTAGTAGAAGTTCTAGAAGAAATTAATGATAAACAATTAGAGACGATATCAGATTTAGAGTATGTAAGTGAAGTTAAATTTGCAGATAAATTATAGGGGAAACACTATGTTTATAAGTTTAGAAGATATAGTAGAAAAATCAAAATATGAGAAAAAACCTGTTTCAGAACTTATGATTGAACAAGAAGTTGAGTTAAATGGTGTTAGTCGCGCTGCTGTAGAAAAATTAATGAAACGTAATTTATCAGTAATGATGCAGGCAGTAGAAGAAGGTCTAGCAGGAGTCAGTTCAAAAACTGGGCTTACCGGAGGAGATGCTAAAAAGTTACAAACTTATATAGAAAGTGGTCAATCAATTACAGGAAAAGATTTTTTGACGGGGGTTGCAGCTGCAATAGCTACTAATGAGGTTAATGCTTCACTAGGATTGATTTGTGCAACACCTACCGCTGGATCAGCAGGTGTGTTACCTGGTTGTGTTCATGCTTTAAAGCAAAAGTTTAATATAGATGAAGAAACACAATTAAGAATGCTATTTACAGCAGGTGCTTTTGGATTTGTTGTTGCTAATAATGCATCTTGTTCTGGAGCAGAAGGCGGTTGTCAAGCTGAGATAGGTTCAGCTAGTGCGATGGCAGCAGCGGCAATAGTCGAAGCTATGGGAGGAGATGCAGACACAAGTGCACATGCATTTGCAATTGCTTTAAAAAATATGCTTGGTCTTGTTTGTGATCCGGTAGCTGGGCTGGTTGAAGTTCCTTGTGTAAAACGTAATGCAGCAGGAGTATCTATAGCGATGATGGCAGCAGATATGGCACTTGCGGGAATAAAAAGTCGCATCCCTGCTGATGAAGTATTAGAAGCTATGTATAAAATTGGTTTAGAAATGTCAACAACATTAAAGGAAACAGCCAGAGGTGGCTTGGCAATTACAAAAACTGGAGAAAAATATAGGAGTTTATTATTCGGTAATGATTAATATATTGGAAAAATCAGTAGAAACTATAAAAGGCGTAGGAAAAAAATATCTACAAACATTGAACGAATTAGAGATATATACTATTCGTGATGTATTATATAATATTCCTTACAGAGTGTCTAGTTCTACTGATTTTTCTATGTCTGTTAAAGATAATGAAAAAGTAGTTGCAGCAGGGAAAGTAGAAACACGTGTTAGTACACAGTTTTATGGAAATAAACGAAGTCGTTCATTCTTTTCATTATCTACCCCAACAGGAAGTATAAAAATAGTATTTTTTAATCAACATTATCTTAAAAAAAATCTTTTAGAAGGCCGAGATATCGTAGTAAAAGGAATTTATAACAAAGTTAATAATACGATAACAGCTTCTAGCATTTCTTTCGGAAAAGAAGAAAAAGAGGAAAATAATGATAAAATAGAAGTGTTTTATCATTTAAAACAAGGAATAACTCAAAAAAGATTTATAAAGCTTGTAGAAGAATCATTTAATATGATTGATGAAGAAAATGTTATTTTAGATTTAGTTCCTGAAAACTTCAAAGGAATTTGGAAACTGGAAAAAATCTTATATACACTCCATTTCCCAAAAGATGTTGAGCAGTTTGATAAAGCACGTAAAATGTATGCTTTTCATGAGCTATTTAATTATCAATTGAAATTACAGTTGCAAAATATAAATAGTAGGTTAGAAGATAAAAGATACAGAATTTGTATAAATAACAATGATATTCAAGAATTTACACAACAACTTCCGTTCAGTCTGACTAATGCTCAAAAGAGAGTAATAGACGAGATTGCAGCTGATTTAAATACACCTTATAAAATGGATAGATTGTTGCAAGGTGATGTAGGAAGTGGAAAAACAGCTGTAGCAGCCGCAACTTTGTATGGAGTTATAAAATCTGGATATCAAGCAGCTATTATGGCGCCAACAGAAATTCTTGCTAATCAACATTTTGAAACTTTTTTTGAATTTTTCAAAGAACTAAATATATCGATAGCACTGCTAACAAGTAACACACCTAAAAAAGAACGTAATAAAATTTTAAGTTTACTTGAAGTAGGAGAAGTAGAATTATTAATTGGGACACATTCTTTAATTCAAGATGATGTCATATTTAAAAATTTGAAATATGTAATTACTGACGAGCAACATCGTTTTGGTGTTAGACAACGAAAAATTTTAAGTAATAAAGGAGAGGCGGTAAACTCATTAATGATGACTGCAACGCCAATTCCTCGCAGTCTTGCGATAACATTAATTACTGATATAAAAGTCTCAACAATAGATGAACTTCCAGCAGGTCGTAAAAAAGTTCAAACATATAAAGCGAATAACAAGAGTTTTTATAAAGTTTTAGATAATATCATGATGGAGCTTGATAGCGGTCGACAAGGTTATGTAGTGTGCCCATTAATAGAAGAATCAGAAAAGATGGATCTTCAAAATGTAGAAGATACTTATGAGAAGATAAAAGAATACTTGCCAAATTCATATAAAATAGCTATTCTACATGGTAAAATGAGTAATAAAGAAAAAGATGAGATAGTTGAAAGATTCTTAAATAAAGAGATACATATTTTAATATCAACAACGGTAATAGAAGTAGGAGTAAATGTTCCTAACGCTACATTTATGATTGTAGTTGATGCACATAGATTTGGACTTGCGACATTGCATCAACTTAGAGGACGTGTAGGAAGAAGTAAGTTTCAATCATATTGCATCTTGATAACTGATTCAAAAAGTGAGAGAATAGATATTATGTGTTTGGAAAATGATGGATTTAAGATTGCAGAGTTTGATCTTAAGCAACGAGGTCCTGGAGATTTTTTTGGTACGAAACAAAGTGGTGTTCCAAGTTTTAAAGTTGCAGATTTAATTAATGATGTAGATCTTATGTATTTGGCTAAAAGATTAGCTCTAAAAATTATAGAAGTAACAGATAATAAGAATAGGTTACTTCAGTATGTAGGTTTAGAAGAAACAACAATATAGGAGGAATAGATGAGCAAAAAGTGGAAAAATAGATTAATAAATATTCTTATTGCAGTATTATTACTTACTTCGGTAGTACTTATTTTTAAAAATCAAATTAGAGAGTACTTAACAGGAAATGCTAACAATAAAATAATAACTGCGTACAAAAATGGTAAAGGAGAGGTAGATATACCTTGGTGGCAAAAATTATTTACTGATAATGCCTCAAAAATAAAATTAACAGATTCTATGTTAGGAATTTTAAAAATTGATTCTGTAAATATTCAAGAACCAATATTTCAAGATGTCACAGAGATTAACTTGATTAATGGTGTTGCGACAGCGCAAGAACCCTCAACATTAGATGCTCAAAATGTTGTGATAGCTGGGCATAGTGTTCAAGGAGTAGGTATAAGATTTAACAATCTTAGCAAAATAAAAATGGGTGCTAAAATTGAAATTATTTCAAAAGATAAGTTACGCACATATGAGGTAAGTAAATTATATGATGTGGCTGCAACACAGGTAGAAATACTAGAGCAACATAAAGATCAACCTAAAAAACTTACATTATTCACTTGCGATAATTATAATCCTAAAACAGGAGAATGGGAAAGTAGATTTGTTGTTGAAGCTAAATTAGTAGGAGAAGAGAGTGCATAATATTATGAAAATAGGAATAGATATTTTAGGGATAGATAACCCAGAAAGAATTATTAACTTTGTAAATAACTATAAAGATGGTGAAGTAGAATTATATGTTTATGGATTGGAAGAAACATTAATAAAAGTAACAAAGACCGAGAATATTGTGAAAAATGTTTGTACAGAAGAAGTATATATGTCAGATGATCCGGCGCGAGTTCACAGAAAGAAAAAAGATGCGTCTATGATTAGAATGTTAGATGATTTAAACAATCAAGTAATAGATATAGCTATTTCTGGGGGAAGTACAGGTGCATTTATGGCAAGTTCAGTATTTATGATTGGTCGTATCGAGGGTATTTCAAAACCAGGCTTAGCTTCTCTACTACCAACAAGGTCAGATCATAAGTTTTTATTAACAGATCTTGGGGCGAATGTTGAAGCAAAACCGTACGATCTCCTTAATTATGCAAAACTTGGTCAATTGTATATGAAGTACATTTATAATATAGAAACACCGAGCGTGGCATTGTTGAATGTAGGTGTTGAAGAAAGTAAAGGTAACAAAGTTTATAAGGATGCACATAAGCTTATGAAGGCCGAAGTAGCAAACTTTAAAGGGAATATAGAAGGTCGAGAAATACTAGAGCATCAATTTGATATAGTAGTGGCTGAAGGCTTTGCAGGAAATGTTTTATTAAAAACTATAGAAGGAGTTGCTAAGTCATTAGGAAAAATGATAAAAGGAATTTTCTTGCAAAACTTAAAAACTAAAATAGGGGCATTATTAGTAAAAAAAGGTATTAACGCATTTAGGAAAAAATTTGATTACAGTGAATATGGTGGAGCATTTTTACTTGGAATAAAGAAACCTACAATAAAAGTTCATGGTGCTGCTGATGAAAATGCACTATATTATGCTGTTCAACAAGCAAAACAAATACACAAAACAAAACTTTATGATATAATGATAGAAACAATGGAAAAAGGAGAATAAAAAAATGGCAATTTTAGAAGAAGTAAAAGAAATAATTACAAGATATGTAAAAATCGAACCAGAAAAAATTACATTAGAATCAAAACTTAATGAGGATTTAGATGCTGATTCAATTGATATCGCCGATGTAGTAATGGATATCGAAGAAAAATACGGATTTGAATTTTCTGATGAAGATGCAGAAAATATTGTTGCTATTAAAGATTTAGTAAAAGTAATTGAAGAAAGAAAATAATTAAAATTTTATGAGTGTATCTCAAAAATTTAAATTAAAAATTATATAGAGAATTTAGTTTTAGATTATCTAAGACTAGATTCTTTTTTATTTGTATAGTTTTATTTACACTTCATGAGAAGTTCAAATATACATTAAAATGCTATTTTCTTGCTTTTTTAAAATGAAAGAATTAAAATTAATATGTTAAATTATGAGAAATCATAAGTAATCATAAATTATGGAAAAAGGAGAATATAAATGAAAAACTTTTTTGGAGAAAAATACAGTAGGTTTGCTATTAGAAAATTTACTATAGGAGTTATTTCAGCTACTCTTGGAATGTTTATATTAGATAATACACAAATTAGTAATAATTATGCTAAAGCTGAAGATAAATTAAATGTACACTATAGATATGTTAGTGATGATGAATTAACACAAAAAGAAAAAGAATTGATAGTAAAAGAACTTCCTAAAGTTGCAGAATCGAATGAAGAAACTTATTATTTAGTCTATAAACCTTCTCAAGAAACGAAGTTAAGTACTTTGCCTAATACAGGAATACATACTGGAGTAAATGGTATTTTACTTGCTGGAGTAATAGGTATGTTAGTAGTAGCTGTTACTCGTGGGAAAAATAAAAAGTATAAAGTATTATCAGTAATGTTGGTGACAAGTTTAGGGGTAAGTGTTTTACAAAGTCCTGTTATCGCAATGGATAGTTTAAAGTTATCAGTGTATAATACAGATTTTAGTGTGTTAAAAAGTGGACAATTACCAAATCCAATAGAAATTCCTGGGTATAATTATGTAGGATTTATAAAAAATGAATATACTAATTTTAAAATAAATAAAAATGATAAGGAATTGAAAAATATAAGAAATAGTGATTCTAAGGTAGAAAAACCAGAATACACGGGAGGACAATCAGGAGCGATAGTAGAACCTGAAAAATTGGAAAAACCAGAATACACAGGAGAACAATCAAGAGCGATAGTAGAACCTGAAAAGTTGAAAAAACCGGAATATACAGGAGAACAATCCGGAGCGATAGTAGAACCTGAGAAGGTAGAAAAACCGGAATACACAGGAGAGCAATCTGGAGCGATAGTAGAGCCAGAGAAATTAGAGAAACCAGAATATACAGGGGTACAATCAGGAGCAATAGTAGAACCAGAGAAGATAGAAAAGCCAGAATATACAGGAGAACAATCAGGAGCAATAGTAGAACCAGAGAAGTTAGAAAAACCAGAATATACTGGAAAGATTGAACCATTAAAACCTGAAACAGATAAATTACCAAAAGAAAATATTATGGAAAAGAATGCTAGTGCAATGCTTAATATGAGATTTATATCAAACAATATAGAAAATTCAGGTGTAGGTTCAGCAACTTTTATATCGCCTAATGTACTCTTATCAGTAGCGCATAACTTTATTACTAGTTCTAAAGATAATATGACAGGGGAGCTAATAGGATCTGAAAAAGAGAATATTTATGAGTGGATAACACCAGATGGGAAAAAAGGAACGTTTAGTGCAAAAGATATTCATTTTTATAATAAAAAAGAGTATCCTAAAGGATATATTAATGATTTAGCTGTGATAAAACTACCAAATGTTAATAATAATCAGTATGTTAGTTTGACTTCAAATTATAATAAAGTTAATGTTGGGGATAAACTAAATGTTTATGGTTATCCTAAAGGAAAATATACTCATCTTAAAGATGTGTCAGTAGAGTTAGAACAACAATATGCAAAAAATACATATGGTGTACAGTATCAAGGTGGGGCACCAGGTATGAGTGGAGGAGGAATACTTAATGATAAAGGAGAAGTGATAGGTATTCACCAAAATGGGGGACAAAATCGCTCAGGTGGATTAATTCTATCTCCAAATCAATTAGAATGGATTAAAAGCATTATTGAAGGTAAGGAGATAACTCCAAAATATGATGAGATAGAACGTCCCAAAGAAGATAAAAAAGAAGAAAAATATGAAAATTAAGAGTACTCTTAACTTCATATTAAATAATTAGAGAATGTAGAAAAAACAAGAAATATTCATTTTAATACTAGTGGAAAATGAATATTTCTTGTTTTATTTTTAATAATTAACATAACCTATGTTAACAAGTTTCGCCACCTCAAGAAGAACCAGCTCCAGCTGTACAACCGTAGCAATGCATACCTGTTCTAATTCTACGAACACCAATATGTTCTTTGGTAAGTTGGCTAACATGTTGTATTTCTCCAGAGACGTTTAATTTTTCAATTAAATTAAAATCACAATCATAAAGTGAGCCGTCTGGACCAATAGAAATCATATTACGACACATAAGCCCAGGTAATGTATCTGGGTTATATGCACGGAAAAGTTTATTCATATAGTCTTCGTACAAATCTTCACGATGTAAAAATTCAGAAAAACGCCCAATAGGATTATTTGTAATTGCAAATAAGTTATTAAATACAATTCCAAAGTTGTCGAAAAGTTTTTTCTTATAAGTTTTTTCTAGAGCTTCTTGTTTTGGTGGTAAATATGCACCATTTGGATTGTAGACTAAATTAATAATTAAATCTTCTTCTTTACCATAACCAAGTTCATTAAGACGTTGTAACACCTCTATAGATTTAGGAAAAACTCCTTTACCACGCTGTTTATTAACTACTTTTTCATTATAGTATGGAAGAGAAGCTACAATTTGTACTTTTAAATCACGATATAGTTCAGGAATATCTCTATAAGCGGGTACTGCCAATATGACTAAGTTAGTCCTAACCATAACTGTCTTCGCATATTTTGAGATTTCTTTTAAAAACCATCTAAAGTTAGGGTTCATTTCAGGAGCCCCACCTGTTATATCCATAATTTTGTAGTTTCCTACTTTGAATGCTTCAATAATTTGTTCGAAAGTCTCACGAACCATATTATTTTTTCTGTGAGGGCCGCCATCTACGTGACAGTGACTACAAGTTATATTACATAAACTCCCGACATTTATTTGCATTGTATCAGGATATTCTTCGGTAAGTAAGTATTGCTTGTCTTCTACCATATCGAAGAATTTAGGAATGTTTAACTCTGACATAATAATTCCTAATTAGTAAGCTTATCAGAAAGCTCTTTACTTTGAAGACCGTGTACTAAAGTAATTCCAGCTTTCATTGCTGCTGCAACATGGATTGCTTCAGCGATTTGATCTTGATCACAACCTTCACTTAAGCAAGTACTAGTGTAGGCGTCTATACAGTAAGGACAAGCCTCAGAATGTGCAACAGCAAGAGCGATAAGAGCTTTCTCACGTGATGTTAATTCACCTTCTGCCATAACGTTACCATAATAATTCATAAAGTTTTTCCAGTGTTCTGCAGCATCCTCACCGAATTTACCTTCCCCAAATTCTATTAAATGTTTCTTTTTAAAATAATCAGCCATATTTGTTCTCTCCTTTTTAATAAAACATATAATCTCATTATAAATCAGAACAGAAAAATAATCAATGAAATGACAATTTATACATAAAATAAAAAAGATTTCTTCTAAATTAAATCGGAGGAAATCTTTTATTAAAACTTATCTTACATCACGATACATCTTGGCGATTTCTTCTACAGGTACACCACGACGATACATTTTTTGATATTTTTGCATTTGCCACATAGTCTTTTTCACATGTCCTTTATAGCGACGTGTTGATGTTGTTACGGAAGAATCAATAACTGTAATTTTATATCCATTAGCGCTTAAATCTTCTGAAATCCGATAATCTTCCATAATTGGCATATCTTTATATCTCCCAACTTTTTCAAAAGCTTCTCTAGAAAGAAATAATGCTTGATCCCCAAAAGCTAGGTTAGTAATACTTGCGCGCATATTAGAAACAATAGAATTCACTCGCATTGGAAAACTATTTGGATAGAATTTAATCTTTAAACAACCAACCTCAGTAGGGCAATTGATAATTTTTTGTATAACATCTTTTTGAAGAACACTATCGGCATGAACAAACCAAAGTATATCACCGCGAGAAATTTCCGCCCCAAAATTCATCTGATTTGCACGGCCTTTTTTAGGTGAAACATAAAAAGAATAACCAAAATGAGAGAGCTCTTCTAATATATCTAAAGTTTTATCTTTGCTACCACCATCTACAAAAATAACCTCATGATCTTTAATATTATGCAAACAGTATAAATTGTAAATAAAATCTCGAATAGTTGTTTCTTCGTTATAAATAGGAACTATAATAGAAATCATAAAATTCCTCCATAAAAATAATAATTAATGTTTATATTATAGCATATATCTAGTTACAAAAAAATAAAATCTTCATAATAAATGTTTTTTGAAGGATATTGACAAACAACTGTATCTATTGTATAATCACAGTAGATACAAGAGAGGTGGGAAAATGAAGATAAAAATTTCTAATTTATCAACAATGCCAATCTATCAACAAATTGCAAGTGAAATAAGAAATAAAATTTTGTCAAATGAACTTATGTCAAATACGCAACTTCCTTCAATCCGAGCTTTATCTAAAGAACTAGAGGTAGGGATAATAACTATAAAAAAAGCTTATGAAGTATTGTTACAAGAAAATCTTATTTATTCAAAAGGAGCAGTAGGATATTTTGTAAATCAGATAAATAGGGAAGAAATATTGCTGATTAAAAAGGGAGAATATTTAAAAGAAATAGAAAAAGTTTTTGAAAAGGCACTTGATGATGGTTTAACAAAGGTAGATGTAAAGGAAATTATAGAGATAGTATTGGGGGAGAGAGATTATGGTAATAAAACTAAATAATTTAGAAGTGCAAAAAGGAAGTTTGAAGCTAGGAGTTATTGATTATACATTTGATAATGGTTATGTTTATGCAATAACGGGAAATAGTGGAAGTGGTAAAACACTATTTTTACAAAGTATTTTAGGAAGTATAGATATTAAAAAAGAAATGGTTTTATATAATGACCTGAATTTTTATGAAAATGAAATAGAGATAAAATCTAAGTATTCCTACGTAGCAGATAATCCATTATTTTCAGATAAATTAAGTGTGGAAACTATCATAAGCAAAATTTCAAAATTAGATTCTAGATTTAATAAACAGAAGTGTTATGAATATTTAAAAAAATACAATATTTATAAACACAAAAAGATTTATGAATTATCTCAAGGAGAAAGAAAGATTTTACTTTTTGGTATAGGAATTTTTACTGACTCACAAGTTTTAGTTTTAGACAATCCATTGGCGGGAGTAGGATTAATAGCTAAAAGAGAGATGCTTTCACTGATTCGAGAGTATATGGATGAAAATAAGATTACAATAATAGTTACAGAAGATCCTAGTGTAATTCAAAATTTAGCAGATTATATACTTGTATTAAAAGATGGGCAGATAGTTATAGACGAAGATGTAGTAGAATTACAAGATAGATATCATAATAAAAACATTGAAGAAATTTTAATTTCTATATTGAAGGGAGTTGTAGAAAATGAATAAAGTAAAATATGAAACAAGGTGGGGAGCATTGTTAAATATTATTTCAAATAGAAACTATTCAACACCACAAATTTATAAAATCTTTTATTTTGGATATTATTTTCTAACATTGTTGATAATATTTGCTACACTGTTTAATAAAAATTATGTAATATTATCAATTTTATCATCCATAGTTTTTGTGATAAATGGAAGAAAGTATGAGGATAGAGAAAGGCTTATAACTGAATACTTGCCAATTTCATTTGAAGAAAGAGTAAAACAAATATATTTCACAACGTATATATTTTTAGTACCAGCAGTATTAGTAGATTTTACGTTTCGATATACTTATTACCATGTAAATATTATAGAATATGTATATGTATTACTAGTAGTAATAATAATATCAAATTTAGCAATTATTCAAATGATTCTGACTAAACGTTCATTTTGGAATTTTATAGCAATGGATGTGTTAATGTACGCATTAGCTGTGAAAATAATAACGATAATATTAAATGGATTGTATTTAACAACATTTGATAATACAAAATTTAATTTAGTAAAAATATTGATGTTAATAGTATTGGTAATAATATTTCAAATATTTAGTACCAAATTTATATCAGATTCAAGAAGAAAAGAAACTATAAGTAAGAACTACGAAATAATATTTATAGGTGCAATAACCTTAGCACTAGCACTACAATTGTACCAAGGTGTGTATTGGGGTAGCAAATAAGCATAAAAAAGCAGAGTAAGATATTTTAAATGAAGAGGAATATCATTATTCTGCTTTTTAACTTATAATGGATTGAGTTAGTTAGAAAATAAAAAAGAGTACTTCTGCGAAGAAATACTCTTTAAATTAAATTCTTATTTGAATTCAGCTGTATTAACACGAACTCCAGGTCCCATAGTTGTAGTAACAGCTACAGATTTGAAGTAAGTACCTTTAGCAGCAGCTGGTTTAGCTTTAGCTAAAGCTTCTTGAACAGCTTTGAAGTTTTCTACTAAATCTTCAGTAGAGAATGAAACTTTACCGATTGGAGTGTGAACAACACCAGCTTTTTCAGCACGGTATTCAACTTTACCAGCTTTGATTTCATTAACTGCTTTTGTAACGTCCATAGTTACTGTACCAGTTTTAGGGTTTGGCATTAATCCTTTAGGTCCTAATACACGACCGATTTTACCAACTTCTCCCATCATATCTGGAGTAGCAACGATTACATCAAAATCAAACCAACCTTGTTGGATTTTAGTGATATATTCGCCTTGTCCTACGTAGTCAGCTCCTGCTGCTTCAGCTTCAGCTGCTTTATCACCTTTAGCGAATACTAAAACTTTAGCAGTTTTACCAGTTCCTTTTGGAAGTACAACAGCTCCACGAACTTGTTGATCGTTTTTACGAGTGTCAACTCCTAGACGGAATGCAACTTCTACAGTTGCGTCAAATTTTACTGTACTTGTTTTTTTAGCTAATTCGATTGCTTCTACTACAGAGTATAGACTAGAAGAATCTACTAATTTAGCTGCTTCAAGATATTTTTTACCTTTTTTTGCCATTATAATTATCCTCCTATTCTCCTATTAAGATACCCATACTTCTTGCAGTACCTTCGATCATACGCATTGCTGCTTCTAGAGAAGCTGCGTTTAAATCTTCCATTTTTAGCTCAGCAATTTCTTGAACTTGTGCTTTTGAAACTGTAGCAACTTTGTCACGGTTAGGGACAGCAGATGCTTTGTCAATTTTAGCAGCTTTTTTAAGTAATACTGGAGCCGGTGGTGTTTTAGTAACGAAAGTAAATGAACGGTCTTCATATACTGAAATTACCACTGGGATAATTAATCCTGCTTGGTCTTGTGTACGAGCATTGAATTCTTTACAGAATCCCATGATGTTTACACCAGCTTGACCTAACGCTGGACCAACTGGTGGAGCTGGGTTAGCTTTACCTGCTGGTACTTGTAATTTAACTACTTTTATAATTTTTTTAGCCACGATAAAACCTCCTAATATATTTTTCGTGATGTGGTCATTTGAACGTTGTATAAATTTACGTTCTCCCACTCAATCAAGTTTTGTATTTTTACATACTTGAATATGATAACATACCAACAATTATATTGCAAGTATTTTGTTGATATTTTTTATGAGAAATATTTAATTTTTAATTCAGAAATATTAATTAATATATTATGTGATTAATAAAACTTAAAAGTAAGTTTTGAAAGTCTGTCTTGTATTGACTTTTTAGTGTCAGTAGTGTAAAATTATATTTATGGTGTATTAACCGTTTTATTGAGTATAGTTTTAAATAAAATAATTTAGTATATCATAAGAAATTTTTTCAATAGAAAGAGGTTGCAAGATGATTTATGGAATAATCAGTGTTGCAGCTTTACTTGTTGGACTTTTATTTGGATATATTATTTCAAAAAATTCGATTCAAAAAAGATTAGAGTTATCTAAACAAGATGCAGAACATATTATTGGCGAAGCGAAAAAAGAAGCAAGATATATAGTAGAAAAAGAAACTACTATTGCAAAAAAAGAAGCTGAAGAGATAATTAATATTGCAAATAAAGAAGTAGAATTTAAAAAGCAAGATATTCAAAGACAAGAAGATAGAATTCTTCAAAAAGAATCTTCATTAGAACGTCAAACAGAACTTTTAAACAAAAAAGATGAATTGCTAAGTTCTAGAGAGATGAAATTGGAAGAAAAGTCTCAATTACTTGATGAAAAAAGTAATGAGGTTAGTCAACTTAAGATTCAACAAGAAACAGAGTTGCAAAGAATTGCAAACTTAACAGAAGAACAAGCTCGTGAAGAGATTATGGCTACAGTGGAAGCTGATATGGCCAAAGATATGGCAATCTATATTAGAAATAAAGAGTTAGAAGCAAAAAGTACAGCCGATAAACGTGCTAAAGAACTTATTGTTCAGTCATTACAACGTTTTGCTACAGATGTTGTTAGTGAGACAACAGTATCAGTGGTAGATCTCCCAAGTGATGACATGAAAGGACGTATTATTGGACGTGAGGGAAGAAATATCCGTACTTTAGAAACTTTAACTGGGGTAGATTTAATTATCGATGATACTCCAGAAGCAGTTATCTTATCAGGATATGATCCAATTCGTCGAGAAGTTGCTAAATCAGCTATTAAATCACTTATTGATGACGGACGTATTCATCCTTCTAAAATTGAAGAAGCTGTAGATAAAGCGAAAAGAAATATTGATCAAGTAATTCGTGATGCAGGAGAGCAAGCTACATTTGATTTAGGTATTCATAATATGCATCCTGATTTAGTAAAAATAGTAGGTAAGTTGAAATATAGAACAAGTTATGGACAAAATGGACTTCAACACTCAATGGAAGTAGCTTATATTTCTGGGCTTATTGCTGCTGAATTGGACTTAGATGTTGCATTAGCTCGTCGTGCAGGATTGCTTCATGATATTGGTAAAGCACTTGATCATGAAGTAGAAGGTTCACACGTAGAAATTGGTGTTGCGTTAGCACTTAAATATAAGGAAAATGCGATTGTAGTTAATGCAATTGCTTCGCACCACGGAGATACAGAACCAACAAACCCTATTTCAGTTATAGTTGCAACTGCAGATGCACTTTCAGCATCTCGTCCAGGAGCAAGAAGAGAGTCATTAGAACATTATATTAAACGTTTACAAAAACTTGAGGAGATTGCGAATGAGCACAAAGGTGTTGAGAAAACATTTGCTATTCAAGCCGGTCGTGAGATTCGTGTAATTGTAAATCCTCAAGAAGTTGACGATACAAAAACTTATAAAATTGCCAAAGAAGTAAAAAATAAAATCGAAGAAACGATGCAATATCCGGGTAATATTAAAGTCAATGTTATTCGTGAGGTAAGAGCTGTTAAGCTTGCAAGATAGTAAATTAAGCGATTGGAAATGTCCAATCGCTTTTTTGTATGGTGTTTTACATTGGTTATTGAATGAACTTATTAAGAAGTTATGTGAAGAGTATAATTAATTTTTTATGGTTGAAACAATATATAGGGGAATAAACGAAAATCAGTATTTTGTATCGAATTTTCAGTGAATATGAAAATATTATAATTAAAAAATAATAAATATGAAGACGTTAAAATAAGAAAATTTATATCTAAATGATGATTGAGTCTAATTTTAGTAAAAATTTGAGAAAACTGGTGCATAAAGAAAAGATCCTCATCTGTTTAGTTAATTTAAATCTTTTGATATATATTAAAATAAAAATATATAAATCCTCATGGTTGAATGTGGATTTGTTAATAAATTAGCGTTGTTGTATAATATCTGTAGAATATTATAAGGAGACAAAAGTTATGTCAGAATATATACATACAAAGGCTTATTTAGAGCCTCAAGAATTATATGAATACACTAGTAAAAAGGGTGTGGCTAAAGCTTCGGGAAGCTTAAAGTATATGTTAAGTTTAGGATTCCTAGGTGGAGCTTTTATTGCAGTAGGATATCTTGCTTATTTGAAAGTTGCAGGCTCTATACCACATGAATTTGGAGGATTAGGTGTTTTATTAGGAGCAGCAGTCTTCCCGATTGGCTTGATTTGTATATTAGTAGGCGGTGGAGAACTGATTACTAGTAATATGATGGCAGTAACATTGGCATTTTTTAATAAGAAAGTTAGTTTAGGAATGTTAGTGAAAAATTTAATTATTATCACTCTAGCAAATTTAGTAGGAGCTGTTTTTGTAGCTTATTTTTTAGGTCATGTAACTGGGCTTACTGAAGGAGCGACATTTGCGAAAACTTTAGCTACAGCGGAGTCAAAAGTTAACGCAACTTTTTGGCAAGGTTTATTCTCTGGTGTAGGGTGTAACTGGCTAGTGGGTATGGGGGCATGGTTATCATTTTGTGCTAAAGATGTTGGTGGTAAAATAATTGGTACGTGGTTTCCTATTATGACCTTTGTTGCCGTTGGATTCCAACACGTAGTAGCGAATATGTTTGTTATTCCAGCAGCTATATTTGGAGGTGCTAATATTACTTTGATGCAATTTCTAAATAATATGATTGTAATTTTTTTAGGAAATTTTTTAGGTGGAGCCGTATTAGTGGCTGGACTATATACACTGGCCTATAAAAAGAAATGTTAAAATATAATATTTTTATTAACCGTTAGAAAACGTTTTATTTCGGTTCTTTGTCAAATTCGGTTGATGAAGAAAAATAAGGAAGGAGCTATGCTATGTCAAATAGTATAGCTTTTTTCTTATTTTTACGTTTTACTTTTAATTCTTTCCTTTTATCAAGAATAGCTAAACGTTCTTCTTTAGAATATCTAGGTAAAGTAGATTTGTCATTAACCAAAGTATTAAACTTATTAAAATCATCTTTCTCAAGAGCTTCTCTAAGCTCTTGAACAAGCCAATAACATTTATAAAGTCCAGAATCTTGTTTAATCAGATAGTTCACAATATTATCTTCTGTAGTAATATACTTAAAATGTTTGAATTTCTTATAAGTAGAGTTATCTAGCTCATCGTATTTCATAAGAAGATTTTTCCAATAGTATTTTAATTGTCTGTATAAGTCTTTATCTTTGTCTTTAATGCTATTCATATATGATATTCTATATTTATTAAAAGCTCTATTAACTAGTTGAACAATATGGAATCTATCGATAATGATTTTCGCGTTAGGGAAAAGTTCCCTAATAAGACACTTATAACCTGAATTCATATCAATGACTATAGCTTTAACATCACAACGTTCTTTGTAAGAATAGTATAAAAAGTAATTTTTTATAATATTATTCGTTCTACCTTGAAGTATGTTTTGTATTTGATGGGTCAATGCATCAGAATAGACAAAACTCATATTACTTACACTATCAGAAGTAGATGAAAGCTCATCAAAGCACATGTATGCAGGTAATGATTTAGGTCTATCTAGAGTTTTAGAGAGTTCATATTGTACTCTCCATACAGTATTAGTAGAAATAGCGTAGGATTTGGCTATTTGTTTCATAGTTAACTGATTAGACAGTTTTTTAATTATACCAGCTCTTAAATTTTTAGAAGTATTAGAATATTTTCTAACTTCGGTAGTCTGAGTTACAAAGGATTTATTACAGACTTTACATATAAAACGTTGCTTATCTAGGAAAAGAATGACAGGTTTATCATAGATAAAAGGCATTTTAAGCTTTACTCTTCTATGACCATTTTTTCTTATCAAGGCATGGAGAATTTTGATTACAATGTGGACAAGTTTTAGGAGAATGTTACAGTACACAATAATAAACAAGATATATTTGGTTATTAATTTTTACTTGATTTATTTTATCTAGAATATTTATATTTTCATCGGTTATTTGTAGAGTTATTTTATGATATTTGTTGTAATTAGGCATATGAATGTAAAGTTCCTTTCGATTTTGTATGCACTTAAATTATATAGGAATTTTACATTCTTTTCTGTATTCTTATAAAATTTAAATACGGTTGATTTTTTTATCAACCGTATTTATTATAGAACCTTTATTTCTAACGGTTATTATTTTTGAAAAGGAATGAAATTTTAAATATATTTATTTTCCTTAATATTTTCCATATTTTTAAAGTTTGTGAAATTATGCATATTTTAATGAAAGCTGTATTAAAACAGGGTTGAAAAAATATCGTTGTTATTGTATAATCTTTATTATAGATGTAGGAAAAATACATATCTATGTAATTATTATAAATTTTTAAGGAGAGTGTTATAATGACAAACACTGTAGAATCTAAGGTATTTTTAGAACCACAAGAAACTTATGAGTTAACTTGTAAAAAAGGTGTTGCTAAAGCGACTGCAAGCCTTAAATATATGTTAAGTTTAGGTTTCCTAGGTGGAGCATTTATCGGGGTAGGTTTCTTAGCTTTACTTCGTGTATCAGGATCAATTCCTAAAGAATTCGGAGGAATCGGTGCATTATTAGGAGCATCTGTTTTCCCAATCGGACTTATTTGTATTTTAGTAGGTGGAGGAGAGTTAGTTACAGGTAATATGATGGCTGTAACTGTTGCGTGGTTTAATAAGAAAATTAGTTTCAAACTGTTAGCTAAAAATATGGTTGTTATCACATTTGCTAACCTTATTGGTTCTCTAGTTATTGCTTATTTCTTAGGTCATTTAACTGGTTTAACTGGTGGAGCTATTGCAGCTAAAACTATTTCAGCTGGTGAATCAAAAGTATACTTAACATTCTGGCAAGTATTCTTCTCAGCTGTTGGATGTAACTGGTTAGTTGGTATGGCAGTATGGTTAAACTTTGCTGCTAAAGATGTAGGTAGTAAAATGTTTGGTGTATGGTTCCCAATTATGACATTCGTTGCTATTGGATTCCAACACTTGGTTGCGAACATGTTCGCAATCCCAGCTGCAATGTTTGAAGGTGCAAATATCTCAGTTTTACAATTTATCCAAAACATGGGAACAGTATTTTTAGGTAACTTTGTAGGTGCTGTAACTTTAGTTTCTGCTTTATACACATTTGCTTATAAAAAATAAGCTTAAGATAGTTATATAAATACAGATTTCCATTAAAAGTATTAGCAAATATATAAGATGAAGTAGAGTTAATTCACTACTTCATCTTTTTATCATATTGTTAGGTTTTATCGTAAAATAGTTTAAAAAAAGATTCCAAATTATTAAACTTGGAATCTTTTATTTATTTTATTCTTCTACTTTAACAACCCATCCGAATTTATCTTCAACTTTACCTAATTGGATACCTGTAAGTAGGTTGTAGATTTTTTGAGTCCATTCTCCTGGTTTATTATCTGTGATTAACTCTAGTTTCTTAGTACCATCGAATAATTCTCCAACAGGAGCGATTACTGCTGCAGTACCACATAGGAATACTTCTTCAAGTTTCCCATTGTCATATGCTTCGTAAACTTCTTCTAAAGAAAGTTTTCTTTCTTCTACTTTTTCACCTAGAGATCTTAGAAGTTCTAATACTGAAGCGCGAGTAATACCTGGAAGGATAGAACCGTTTAATTCTGGTGTTACGAATGTACCATCAATTTTGAAGAAGATATTCATAGCTCCACCCTCTTCAATGTATTTTTGTTCAACACCATCTAGCCATAGTGATTGAGAATAGCCAAGTTCTTGTGCTTTTTTCTGTCCTTTAAGAGACCCGGCATAGTTACCGGCAGTTTTAGCGAAACCAAATCCACCGCGAACTGCACGAACATATTCGTGTTCAACAAAGATTTTATTAGGCTGTAAACCAGCTTTAAAGTAACTTCCTGATGGAGATAAAATAATGATAAATTTAACTTCATTATTTGGATGAACTCCTAAAGCTTCTTCAGCTCCGAAAACAAATGGTCTAACATATAATGATGTTCCTTCAGACTTTGGAATCCAATCTTTATCTATAGAAATTAATTTTTTCAATGCTGCTAATGCAAACTCTTCATCAAGTTCAGGAAGAGCAATACGGTCAGCAGATTTATTTAAACGTCTGAAGTTTTGCTCAGGACGGAATAAAACAGGCTCTCCGTTAGCCATATACGCCTTCATTCCTTCAAAGATACTTTGACCGTAATGTAGGACGTTTAGAGCTGGAGACATTGGGATTGGACCGTATGGAACGATTCGCGGATCATACCAACCTTTTTCTGGAGTCCAGTCCATAACGAACATATGGTCTGTAAATACTTTCCCAAAACCTAATTTATCATCTGGTGTTTTTTCTTTTGGGGAAGTAGTAAGTTCTACTCGGATATCATTTACTGTTAATTTTGTCATATATAAATCTCCTTCATGTAATCTTTTAATTTATTTTATATGTATTATAATACCAAAAAAAGAATTTTTCAATACTTTTGTTTAAATTTTCTGAATTTTTTAACAAAAAATCGGATATTTTGTGCGTGAGGATTGAAAAATAAGCTAATAATAGTTTAAAAATAATTCATTATAATTAATAGCATTTTTATTTTTATCTAAATTATGTTACAATATTATCAATATTATAATTGAAAGAAAATATGGTGTTTATTGGATTAAATACATATTTATATGAAATATAAAAAATGTTAAATAAGCGCTGATAAGAAGTTCATCGTTTATAAATAATAGTAGAGAGGTCTATACTCATGAAAGGAAAATTCATAACTGTAGAAGGATCTGATGGTTCAGGAAAAACTACATTTATTAATTCTGCAACTGAATATTTAGTAAAAAAAGGCTATAAAGTTATAACTACTCGTGAACCTGGGGGAACAGAATTTAGCGAAAAAGTACGTGAGCTTTTATTTGACAGTTCTAATGAAATAGATGCTAAAACAGAAAGTTTACTATTTTGCGTAAGTAGACGTGATCATATTATAAAAAAAATAATTCCATATGTAGAAGATGGATATATAGTTATTTGCGACCGTTTTGTTGATAGTTCAATAGCATATCAAAGCTACGGTAGAGGACTTAATAAACAAGATATAATGGATATTAATAAATATACTACTGACGGTTTAGAACCTGATTTAACTTTATATTTTAATGTAGATGTAGAAGTAGGGTTATCTCGCACAAAAGGTCGCGGTGAAAATAACCGAATGGATAATGAAAGTTTGAAGTTTTATAAAGATGTAAAACGTGGATATGATGAACTTTCAAATGATTATAAAGAACGCATAAAAGTTATAGATGCAAATCAAGATTATGAAAAAGTTGAGAAAGATGCATTTAAAATATTGGAAGGATTTTTAGATAATGAATTTTAATAAAGACGATATTGCTGTAAAATCTTTAACGAATTCATTAAAAAATAATAAACTATCCCATGCTTATCTAGTAGTAAGTGAGGATAGTTTATATTGTGATGAGTTTATTTTACAATTTGTTAAAGCAGTTTTTTGTTTAGATAATAATTCTAAAGACTTTAAGAATTGTGGAAAATGTAAAAATTGCATTAGCATAGAACATAATAACTATGTAGATTTCTATAAAGTAGATGCTGAAACGTCAATAAAAAAAGAAGAGATACAATTATTAAAAAAAGAATTTAGTATTAAGTCCTACTATGGAAAAAAGATATATTGGATAAAAGATGTAGAAAAAATGACTGATCAAGCAGCTAATAGCCTGCTTAAATTTTTAGAAGAGCCAGAAGAGGACATAATAGCTATTTTGAGTTGTAAAAATATAAGTGCAGTTTTACCGACAATAATTTCACGTTGCCAGCAAATTAAACTTGTAGGAAAAAAAGATAAAGAACTAGAAGGTAAAGAATCCTTAGAAAAAATAATTTTTGAATTTAAAAATAAATTTGAGTATAAAAAGCACTTTGCAAATATTTATCTTTTAAATGAATTAAAAAATAAGGAAGAGATACTTGACTTTTTTGAAATTGTTAATAGAAAAATCGAGGTTAGTTATACAAGTTGTTCTTCTTTTGAAGATATAAAAAATAACAGTCAGGTTCAGGAAAAAGTTTTACAAGCAATTTATGATATAAAAGCGAATGTAAACTCAGTGCTAGTTTTAGAAAAATTTTTATTTTCACTTATTCTTGATGAGAATAGGCTAGATTTTCTTGGAGAGTAGAGAAAATGTTTGAGAACATAAGAGAAGATATAGTATCTAAAAATTATAAAATTTTACAAAAAATAGACCATTATAGTATGTCTACGGATTCTTTTTTATTACCTTATTTTGCAAATGTTCCTAAAAATTCTAAAAAGAAGATAATAGAGCTTTGTAGTGGGAATGGAGGAATTTCTATTATTTTACGTGAGAAAAGTCAAGCACAGATAGAAATGTTAGAAATTCAAGAAGATTTGGTAGAATTAAGTAGAAGAAGTATTGAACTTAATAAACTAACTGGAATGAATGTTAAAAATGGAGATATAAAGAAAATAAAAGATTATTATAAACCATCATCGTTTGATTATGTAATATGTAATCCTCCATATTTTCCGGTAGATAACATGCCTAATCAAAGAGAAAAATTTAATCATAATATATCACGTCATGAAATATTATGTAATCTTAGTGATGTTATAAAATCTATAAAGTATTTATTGAAGCAAAATGGAAAATTTAGTCTAGTTCATCGCACATATCGTATTTCTGATATAATATCAGAATGTGAAAAAAACAGTTTAGCAATAAAGAGGATAAGATTTGTTTATAGTAAAGAATCTAGTGATAACAGCAAAATAGTGTTAGTAGAGGGAAGTATTTCTAACGTAAGTGACATAAAAGTCGAACAACCTTTATATATCTATAAAGAAGATGATACATATACAGAAGAAATGAAGAAGGTGTACGGAATTGACAGTTAGTTATATATATGTAGTAGAATGTGCAGACAAAAGTTTTTATACAGGATATACTACAGATATAGTACGAAGAATAAAAAGGCATAATGCAAAAAAAGGAGCTAAGTACACTAGGGCAAGAGGGCCGGTTGTTTTAGTATATTTTGAGGAATTTGAAACAAAAAGTGAAGCGACAAAGGCAGAAAGTGCATTTAAGAAGCTAACACGGATGCAGAAAGAACAATATATTTTTGAAAATATCAGTAAAGAGAAAGAAAATAAGATAAGATATTATAATAAAAAAATAAAGGAGGATTAACATGTTATATTTAGTAGCAACTCCTATAGGTAATCTTGAGGATATAACTTTAAGGGCATTAAAAGTTCTGAAAAGCGTAGAAATTTTAGCGTGTGAAGATACAAGAAATACGCAAAAATTACTGAATCATTATGAGATAACAGGTAAAAAGTTAATAAGTTATCATGAACATAATGAAGAAAAAATGAGTGAAAAGATTATTAGTTATTTAGAGGAAGGAAGAGAAGTAGCACTTGTTACAGATGCAGGTATGCCATGTATTTCTGATCCAGGATATATTTTAGTAGAAAAAATTAAAAAAGCAGGACTTCCTATTACGGCACTACCTGGAGCAAATGCAGGGTTAACCGCTCTAGTAGCTAGTGGTATAGAATCTTATAACTATACATTTTATGGTTTTTTACCAAGAAAAACAAAAGACTTAAAATTAAAACTAGAAGAAATTTTAAAAATAAATACTACAGCTATCTTATATGAATCACCTCATCGGGTAAAGAATTTAGTAGAAGAGATTTCAAAAATTGACTTAACTAGAAAGATTTCAGTAGCGCGTGAACTAACAAAGATGTTTGAGCAAATAGAAACTTCTTCAGCAGAAGAAATTCTAGAGATGTTAGGAAACAAGATAAAGGAAAAAGGAGAGTTTGTTGTTATAATTTCCCCAAATAGGGATGAAAAGTCAGAAGATGTTAATCTTGATGAGTTAGTCGAACTTATTTATCAAAAAGTTCAAAATGGTGAAAAAAAATCAGAAGCTATAAAAAATATTGCAAAAGAATATGCTATTAATAAGAAAGAGGTCTATAGTTTGTATCATGAAAAATATGATTAGTTTATTAATAATTAATATTTTGATAGTGTTATTTTTAGTCCTGTCATTTTGGAGTAAAATATTCTTCATCCCATTATCTATATTATTAATATTGAATATTGCTGTAATTTATATAAAGAGTTTAACGCTAGATAAAAACGAGCAAAAGAAAAAAATAGTATTACATAAAGTGAAAAATTCATTATCTGTTATATTAGGGTATTCAGAAGCACATAATGACGGCATGATTTCTAAAAATGAAATGGATGAAAAAATAAATGAAGAAATAGCAGATATAGTGGCAATAATAAAAGAAGAGATTTATAAGTAAATCTCTTCTTTATTTATAAAAATTGGTAGTTTTTGCTTTTTTTCTTCGTTTTGTCCATGTTTTAGCAGAGAAAAACACAACTAGCGGTATTAACTCTAAACGGCCTAATAACATAGAAAAACATAAAATTATCTTTGTAAAGTATGGAATAGATGAAAAGTTGCTCATCGGCCCAAAATGATTAAATGCTGGTCCTGCATTACTAATAGAAGTAACTGTTAACGATATTGCATCTTCAAAATCATTTATTTGGAATGTTATTAAAAATAATATAATAATGAAAATAAATCCAAATAATAATAAATAATTAGCAAGCGGTGTAGTATCTTTTATAACTTTACCATCTATTTTAAACATTGATATTTTTCGAGGGTTAAGAGCTTTTCCAATAGATTGTTTGGCGTTTTTTATAAAGAATATTAAACGAGGTATCTTAATTCCACCTGCTGTGCCTCCTGTACAGCCTCCTACAAGCATTAAAATAAGAATAATCATTTTAGAAAAAACTGGCCAGATATTAAAATCATTATAAGTAAACCCGGTTGTAGAAACTATAGATGATACTGTAAAGAAAACATCTAATAAACTGTGGTTAGGAGTATCATAAGAACGATAAATATCTAAAAACATAATTACAGATAAAATACTTATCATCCCTAAAAACCAACGTAATTCTTCACTTTTTAAAACTTTAAAATAACGTTTAAAGATAATAAAATATATTAAACTTAAATTCATTGAAAATATAAGCATGAATATAGCGATAACTACAGTAATATAGGTGCTATTATAATAACCAATACCCAGGTTTCTTGGAGCAAAACCCCCAGTTCCAGCAGTAGAAAATGCTAGATTAATACTATCAAATATACCAATACCACCAGATAATAACAGAACAAACAAAATTGCAGTTAAAGCTATATAAATTCCGTATAAATATCTTGCAGTTTGCTTCATAGATGATACAACTTTTCCAAAATATGGTCCAGGAACTTCAGCTTTTGCGATATGAATTGTGTGAGGAGAACGCGGTAGAATAGCTAACGCAAAAACAATAACCCCCATACCACCAATAAAGTGGGTGAAACTTCTCCAAAATAGGAGACTTTTACTTAAACTTTCTATATCTTGTAAAATAGTAGAACCTGTTGTTGTAAAACCACTAACTGTTTCAAAAAGACTATCAATATAACTAGGAATTTCCCCAGATAGGTAAAAAGGTAATGCACCTATAATAGAAAATGCAATCCAAGTCAGAGTTACAATAACAAATCCTTCTCTTTTATAGAAATCTTGCTCTATATTATCCTCCGTAAAGGTATTAATAATAGAATACAGTGCAAGACTTATTATTATTGCAACAAGAAAAGATACAGTTATTTTTGAAGACTCATTATATATTAAAGATACTAGCATTGGAATAACCAATAGTCCGGTTAGCAGTTTAAGCATTCTAGCAAGAACATAAAAAATCATTTTATAATTCATAATTATTGCCCCCTAGAAATAATATCATCAATATGTTCAATTTTATGCTTGTAACTAACAACAACAACGTTATCATCTAATTTAATTTCATCATCACCATTAGGGAAGATTTGTTTATTGTTTCTTATTATGAATGCTATTAACATGTTAGGATTAATAGATAAATCTTTTAATTTTATACCAAGAATTTTAGCACTGTTATTTGTAATTTTAAATTCTATTACCTCAGCTTGGTTATTTGCTATACGATAAAAATTTTCAATATCAGAATGTTTACTACATTGAAGGGATTTAGTGTATTTTGTAATAATGTTACCAACGATTTCTTTTGGGGTAATATAAGAATACTGGCCAATATCTTCAGCGATTTGTTTAAGAGAAGCTCGATTAACTTTTGCAACAGTTTTTTTGATACCTAACTTATCAGCATATAAATTTATGATAATATTTTCTTCATCAAAACCAGTTAAAGAAATACAACTGTCAAAAGTTTGAATACCTTCTTCTATTAGAGTATCACGGTCACTACCATCAGCCCAAATAACATCAATATCAGGGAAAGATTCACTAAGAGAAATAGCTTTATTCTTATCAATCTCTATTACTTTTACGTAGAAATTAGCGATTTGTAAAAATTCAACAAGATAATGAGCTATTTTTCCACCCCCGATAATAAGGGAAGATGTAATTTTTTTCTCTAGATTATCTTTATTACCTAGTAATTTATAGAATTTTTTTAAATTTTTATTTGCAGCTGTAATATGAACTTTGTCACCAACGTTGAAAACATAGTTACCACGCGGAACAAATACTTCTCCTTTTCTCTCTACTAAGCAAACTAATGAAGGAAAATCAATTATTTTTTTACTATCTATTAGAGAGACACCATTTAATATACTATTTTTGTTAATAATGACTTCTAATATATTGAATTTTCCACCAAAGAAACTTTCAACTTTTGTTGCTGTTGGATATTTTAACATATGAGAAATTTGTTTAGCAGCCTCATACTCAGGATTAACCATAAGATCTATTCCTAGTGATTCACGTAAAAATTCTTTAGTTTTAGAGTATTCAGGATTTCTAATTCTTGCTATTGTATATTTTGCTCCCATCTGTTTAGCAGTAATGCAACAAATCATATTAATTTCATCACTTGCCGTAACAGAAATAAACATATCCGCTTCCGCTGAATCAGCTCTTGTTAGAACTTCGTAGTTGGCTCCATTTCCTAATATACCATTAATATCATAAGCTTCAACGAGCTTTTCAACACGTAATTCATTAGTGTCAATAATTGTTACTTCTTGAAAGATGTCAGAAAAATCAGCGCATAGTAATTCACCAACTTTTCCACCACCAACTATAACTACTTTCACATGTAAAACTCCTTTTTTGAGTGATAATCATATTATAAAATTATTATCAAACAAAGTCAATTTTAATGTAAAAAAGTTTCATACTTTAAAATAAAAAATTATAATATATAATATAAAGCTGTCTATAAACATAGAATAAGTGAGAAGTTCAAAGGGAAAAATAAAAAGAAAAGTATAACAATATTTTGATAAACTATACCAAAATTTATGAATTTGTGATATAATAGTAAAAGGGAAATTTTATCGCTTTTCATCTAATTAAATAATAAATTTGTGATGAAGGAGGAGTAAAATGGCAAAAATTTCTAAACAAGATATAGATTATATTTTTGAAAATATAGATATAGTTAGTTTAGTTAGTGAGTATATAAAGTTGGAAAAACGAGGACAAAACTATTTAGGATTATGTCCTTTTCATAATGAAAAGACTCCATCATTTACTGTATCTCCTGACAAAAAAATCGCCCATTGTTTTGGATGTGGAAAAGGTGGTAATATTTTTCAGTTTATATCATTAATAGAAAATATTACATATAATCAAGCAATTGTAAAATTAGGAACAAGATTAGGACTGAGTTTAGAGCCAAATGAAAGAAAAGAAGATAGTTATGATTTAAATAATGAGCTTGATACTATGTACTATGGTCATTTGCTTTTAGCAGATTATTATAATTATATCTTATTAAATACAAAAGAAGCAGAGGAAGCTTTGAAGTATTTAGTAGATAGAGGATTAAGCATTGATGTAATAAAATATTTTAATTTGGGATATGCGCCAAGAGATAATAATATTGCGTTAAACTTTTTTAAATCTAATAATTTGAATTTAGATTTAATGGTAGAAGCGGGCTTGTTAGGAAAAAATGATAATAACGATTACTACGATGTCTTTAAGGATAGAATAATGATTCCTATAAAAGATAATAAAAATCAAGTTGTTGCATTTTCTGGAAGAACAATGTCTCAGGATAAAGATGTACCTAAATACTATAATACTCATGAAACAAAAATTTTTGAAAAACGAACGGTATTATACAATTTCTCAGATGCCAGATCTTTTATAGCAAAAGAGAATGAAATTATTTTATGTGAAGGGTACATGGATGTTATAAAAGCTCACCAAAATGGTATAAAAAATGTAGTAGCCTTAATGGGGACTAATATTGATAATAATAAGCTACATGAAATTTTAAATTTAGTTAACAAAGTCACTTTAAGTCTTGATAATGATGTTGCAGGAACAGAAGCGCAAATAGAAATAGGAAATAGAATAATAAAGAAAACAGATAATGTTTACAAATTAAAATTTTCTGGAGCTAAGGATTTAGATGAATTTTTAACGGATAAAAATTTGAAAAATACAAATTTCGATGCACAAAGTTACGTCACCAATAACAAAGAACACTTTATTAATTTTAAAATAGAGTATTGTAAAGATGTATCTAAGACTAATATTGAGCAAAGAATTAAGTTTAAAAATGAAATTTTAACTAATATTTCTTATATAGAAGATGAGTCATTAAAATACATATTATTAACGTATTTAGCTGAGGAATTTGGAATAGAACGTCAAGTTCTCAATAGAGAACTAAATCAGCTGAAAACCAAAAGAAAAAGACAAACATCACAATGGATACCACCAGAAAATCCAGAGCTATTGTTTAAAACACAAAACTACGATAAAAAAATGTGTAAATTATTTAAATACTTCTTTATAAGTAGAAATATTTTTATTGATAATTATTCAAAATTGGAACAATGTCAGTTTTCACAAAAAGTATTTGAACGGTTAGTAGACTATTTAATTATTTACTACAACAATAATCTAGAATTTCAAATTTATAAATTTATACATAGCATTGATGATGAAGAGGTTGTCCGTTTAGCAACTTATATAGATGAAACAGACTTTTTAATAGAAGAAAATCCAACGAATGAAGTTGTTACAGATTATATAGCATACTTCAAGAAAAAAGAGCTAAGTATTGGAAAGTTAAAAGAATTACTAAAAGTCGCTATTCAAGAAATGGATGTAGAAGCACAAAAAGAATTATTAGAGCAGTTAAAGAAGTATAAAAAGTAAGGAGAAGAAGATGGCTAATAAAAAGATAAAAGATTTTGAGACAATAAGAAAAGAATTGTTAGAAAAAGGTAAAAAACAAGGTGAGCTTACTCAAGAAGAAATTATAGAAGCTTTATCTAAATTAGACATTTCTTCAGAAACAATGGATGATTTTTATGAAGAATTAAATAATGAAGATATTATTTTAATTAATGAAAATCATGTAGAAGAAGAGGAAGAACTAGATTTAGAAGATTTATCAGTACCTGCTGGGATTAGAACTAATGATCCAGTAAGAATGTATCTTAAAGAAATTGGAAAAGTACCTCTTTTATCAAAAGAAAAAGAATTAGAATTATCTAAAATCATTGAAAGTGGAACAGAATCAGAGAAGGAACAAGCTAAAAAAGATTTAGCAGAAGCAAACTTACGTCTTGTAGTTAGTATCGCGAAAAGATATGTTGGACGCGGAATGTTATTCTTAGATCTTATTCAAGAAGGAAATATGGGATTAATTAAAGCCGTAGAAAAATTTGATTATTCTAAAGGGTTTAAATTTAGTACATATGCTACATGGTGGATTCGTCAAGCCATAACACGTGCTATTGCTGACCAAGCAAGAACAATTCGTATTCCGGTACATATGGTTGAGACAATTAATCGACTTATTCGTGTACAACGTCAATTACTTCAAGATTTAGGGCGCGAACCTAAACCAGAAGAAATCGCTAAAAAGATGAATATGACACCAGATAAGGTTAGAGAAATTTTAAAAATTGCTCAAGAGCCAGTATCTCTGGAAACACCAATAGGAGAAGAAGATGATTCACATTTAGGAGATTTTATCGAAGATAAAGATGCTCAATCTCCAGTGGAACATGCTGCTAATGAATTGTTAAAAGAACAATTAGAAGAGATTTTAGAAACATTAACGGATAGAGAAGAAAATGTTCTAAAACTTCGTTTTGGCTTAAAAGATGGGAAAACACATACTTTAGAAGAAGTAGGAAGTGCCTTCGGAGTAACACGCGAACGTATTCGTCAAATAGAAGCCAAGGCAATAAGAAAATTAAAGCACCCTTCTAAATTAAATAAATTAAAAGGGTTTATGGAATAAATTTTATAAATTAAAAAGACGGTTAAAAAACCGTCTTTTTATAATTTCAAAGAGGTACTAGCCAAAATATCATGGATTTAAAGCAAATAACCTCTTAATAACTATTATCTTTTTGTTTTTAAATTTTCTTTCCAATCTTGTAGACCATTTTTTAACATGTAGACATTAGTATAACCGTGTTTTTTAAGTGTAAGAGCAGCACGGGGAGCTAATGTTCCATTTTTATCGCAAAGATAAATAGGTTGGTCTTTTCTAAGTGAAGTATATAAGAAATTAAATTGAGAACTAGGCATATTTCTAGCTCCATTAATATGAGCATATTTGAAATCGTCCTTTTCTCTAACATCTATTAATTGAACTTTTCTAAGATCTTTTCTGAATTCTTCATAAGGAAGCTTTGTAACCGCCCCTCTTAATCTGAAGTAATTAAATAATCCAACTACAGCAAAAATAGCTAGTATTATTAAAGATGATACTAAAAATGATGGCATAGTGTACTCCTTTGTATAATTATTAATTAATAAGAGCATTATATCATAATTTGTAATTTTGTTCAATATTGATTATAATTATAAGAGTAAATGCTACTTATGTTAGAAATAGCAACGCTTTTGAAAAAATATTTTGTGGTTTTAAAAATTATTTTGAAGTATGAATAAAATAAATCAATATGGAGAAAAAATGATTACATCGATTAGTAACAAAAAAATAAAAGATTTAAAAAAATTAAAAGAAAATAAAAATATAAGAAAATATAAAAAATATCTGGTAGAAGGTAAACATCTGATAGAAGAAGCTCTAAAAGTAGGCGTTGTAGAAGAAATAATTATTGCGGAAAACTTTTCTGATGAAAGTTTATTAACAAGTTTTACTGGAGAAATAACGGTAGTATCAGAAAATATAATGAAATCTATTACAGATACTATTACTACACAAGGTATTATTGGTGTATGTAGAATAGAAGAAAAAAGTTTAGATTTAACTAAATATAATAAAGTATTGATTCTTGATAGGGTACAAGATCCTGGGAACCTCGGAACTATAATAAGAACAGCAGACGCCTTTGCTTTTGATTGTATTATTTTAGGAAAGGGGACAACAAGCCTTTATGGACAAAAAGTTATCAGAAGTACGCAAGGAAGTAATTTTCACATAGATTGTTTTGAAAATATAGATATTAAGCAATTAGTTACAGAAATGAAAGAATTTAACATTTATGCAACGTCACTTAAAGCTGATAAATACTTAGAAGAGTTAGATAATATAACAGGTCGTGTGGCGATTATTTTTGGTAATGAAGGTTCAGGTGTTGCTAATGAAATATTAGATGAAGTAAATAATTTACTGAAAATAAGTATGCCAGGTCGTGCCGAAAGTTTAAATGTTTCTATAGCAGCAGGAATTGTCATGCATTATATTTCTAGTATTTTGAAATAATAAATTTACTATTTTAGTTAATTATGGTATTATTGTAGATGTAAAAAAATTAAGAGAGGTGAAATCTAATGTTAAAAACACTAGCTGTTGATAAAAGAGGAAATATTTTAACAGATGTTAATTTAGAACGTCTTAAAGATCAAGATATAGCTTGGTATTGGGTGGATTTTGAAAATCCTACTCGTAGCGAAATAAATTTGCTATCAACTTTTTTTAAATTTCACGAATTATTAATAGAAGATTGTCTAACACTTTTACAAAGACCGAAAATAGAAATAACAAGACAACAAATATTTTTGGTATCACATGTATTAAAAACTATAGATTCTGATTATGAAACTATTAACATGTTTGTTGGGAAAAATTATATCGTAACGTTTCACCTCTCTCATATTCGTTACGTTAATAAGATAATTCCTAAAATTTTGCAAAAAGGTGAACAATACTCACCATTGCATGTAATGCATATGTTAGTATCAGAAATCGTGGAAGGGTATATTCCAATCATTTCTAAAATAGAAAATCGTCTAGACGAAATTGAAGAAACTGATTCATATACTTCAGGAAGTAAGATTATGGATGAGGTATTTGATTTACGTAGCGATTTGCTTAAACTACGTCGTGGGCTACTTCCTATGCGAGAGCTTATTCATAGATTTTTGGTTTCACGTCGTGTAGAAATGACGGACAACGATAGAAAATACTTCCATGATATATATGATGATCTTGTTCAACAAACTGAGATAATTGAGGCTAACAGAGAACTTGCCAGTGATATCCGAGAAAATTTCATGACATATAACTCACTTAAATCTAACAATATTATGATGACACTTACGGTTATATCTACGATTTTCTTACCATTGACCTTTATAGTAGGACTTTATGGAATGAACTTTGACTATATGCCAGAACTAAAGTGGAAGTACGGCTATTTTATTGTTTGTGCGTTAATGTTAGGAGTAGCTGTAGGAATGCTATGGTTTTTCAAGAAAAAAGGTTGGCTTGATATGTTTAAATAATATCAACAAAAAGGATATACTTATGAATATTTTTAAATTAACAATATTGTTTACAATGATTATACTTGCCAACTATTCAATGTTAAAAGTTGATTTTAGTAAGTTTTTCAAAAGAAATAGTACTCGAGAGATAAAGATACTAGTTAGTCTGTTATCGTTGGTAATAGGGTATATTTCTTATATGACTATAATTACTATATATGAGTTATCGCTCACATTAGTAAAATAAATATTTAGAGAGGAGAGCCTATGAAAGAAAATAGTAAAAAAGAATTAAATAAAGAATCTGAAATAACAAAAGAAGATAAACTACTAGCATTTCTTGGTGGTAAGTTTATAATATACATATTACTAATCGTTATTTTATTAGGGATAGCAATTTACTTATATACAGAAATTTCTTATATTTTCACGCCAATAAATGCTATAGTATCAAGTATTATGACGCCTATTATTGTAGCGTATATATTTTACTATATTTTAAATCCGTTGGTAAATTTCTTTTCAAAAAAGATGTCTCGATTTTTAGCGAGTTTATTAGCCATTGTAGTTGGAGTTATCGTTATTTTAGTTGTTATAATTGGTATGGTTCCAATAGTAGTGGAACAAACAAAAAATTTAATAACTTCATTACCTAGATATATTGAAATAGTAAAAGGGTATCTAGATACTTATTCAGACAACGCTTATGTTCAAGTAGTGATAGAGTATATAAACAACAATCTGAATATTTCCCAGCTTAGTTCAAAAGCAGTAGAAGTTGCAACATTAGTAGCGCAAAATATTGCTTCGTCTTTATCTTCGACTGCATCAGTACTTATCACAATGCCGTTTGTATTGTTCTTTTTACTAAAAGATGCTACTACATTTAATAAGTATTTTATAAGTATTTTACCTAAAAAACTAGAGAAACCTGTAGCTGAAACTATTGAAGAAATAGATGATAAAGTAGGATCATACATTCAAGGACAGATGCTTGTATCATTATGTATAGGGGTAATGTTATTTATAGGATACAACATTATAGGATTACATTATGCTTTTTCATTAGCAACTATAGCAGCATTCTTAAGTATTGTTCCTTATCTAGGACCTGTTATTGCTATAACACCAGCAATGTTGGTGGCAGCATCAACAAGTTGGGTAATGGTTATTAAAATGCTAGTTGTTTGGGGAATTGTTCAGTTTTTAGAGGGGAATATTATTTCTCCAAATATTATGGGAAGAAGCATGAAAATGCATCCTCTGACTGTAATCTTTGTTATTTTAATCGGAGTAAACATGGCTGGGGTTGTAGGTGCAATCTTAGGAATTCCAGTCTATTCTATTTTAAAAGTATTAATAGTTAAATTATTAACCTCATTAAAAAATAGATATGATAAATACTATGGATAATAATAAAAATAGCCTTAAAATTTAATTAGTTTTAAGGTTATTTTTTTAGTATATAATATAGAGTTTGTATATTAGTTTTAAAAGCTAGTTTTTTATGATATAATTGTATAATTAAAATAAAGTGATTGAGGTTTAGAATTATGAGTATGATGAAGAAATTTAATAATTTATTTGTAAATGAGGATGACTTTGGAGATGAAATTGTAGAAAAAAATTCAGCTTCGATTGAAAAACAAAAAATAAAAAATGTAAAAAAAGAAGTACCGGTTAGCAAAACTATGGAAACTGCTGTACCGCAAGCTAAAACAAATAATGTAATTTTAACAGAACCTTTAGTTTTTGCAGATAGCAAAGATATTATTGATGATATTAAACGAAATAAAGTAGTAATAATCAATTTGAGTAAATTAGATTTGGAAACAGCGGATAGATTATTAGACTTTATTTCTGGTGGTATTTACGCATTAGGAGCTAGATTAAAAACTATTGGTGAAGATATTTATCTATGTGTACCGAATGGTGTAGAAGTATCTGGAGATTTTTACGAAGGAGAGTATTAATATTGCTGAATATAACAGAGTATTATTGGGTTTATAAGTTTATTCATTATTTATTTTCTTTTTATGAATATAGCATATTAGCTTATATTCTTACTTCATGGGTTCCGCAAATTAGGAATAATATTATAGTTGAGTTTTTAGCAGCTATCTGTGAACCATATTTAAAAATTTTCAGAAAAATTATTCCACCTTTTGGTATGTTAGATATCTCTCCAATTATAGCGTTTATTGGACTTAATATTATCCAACGAGTATTGATTAGTTTATTATTCACGGTTTAATTTAATTATGAAAAAGATAAATGCGTTATCCTTTTTAACACAAGAAGAAAGAGATGCCACAGAAAAATTATTACAAAGCATTAGTATTTCTGATAATAGGAATACAGTGACTAAATTTTTAACAAATTTTGAACAGGTTATATTAAAAAAAATTATTATGTATAATTACAGTGATATGAGTATTGACTTTTTTGGCGGAATAGCAGATGCTGAACGAAAAAAAGCTAAGATAATCGCTAATGAGTATTATGACATTGATTATGAAATAACTTGTTTGAGGGCAAATTATAATAATAAGTTTGATAAAATTCAACATCGTGATGTACTTGGTGCGGTTCATAATATGGGTATTAATTTTAATAGAATTGGAGATATAGTTGTTCTTGAAAGAGAAATCTATATTTTTGTGGATTATGAGATTGCCGATTATATTATGATGCAATTAACTAAAATTGGTAGGATAAATTTACAATTCGAAAGAATAGATTTAGTAGAAGTTAGTATTGAAAAAGAATATGAGGAGTTTGATATTGTAAGTTCTTCATTCAGGTTAGATTCATTAGTGGCCAAAATTACTAATAAATCAAGAAGTAAAGTTAAAGAATTTCTAGAGCAAGAGTTTATAAAATTAAATCATTCTGTAATAAAAAATGGAGAAAAAAATTGTGTCAATGGGGACGTGATTTCCATAAGAAAATATGGGAGATTTATTGTAAAAGAGTATACTCAAAATAAAAAGAGCTTAAAATATAGAATAAAAGTATTAAAACTTGTATAGGATAACTGGCATTATAATGCCAGTTATTTTTTCATGTTTATAATTATGAGCGTTTTCATTTTTCTTTGGTAAACATTGTGGTATACTAAAAAATGTAAATTAAAATATAAAAAATACGAGGTGAGTAAATAAATGAAAAAAATATTTTTAACTATTTTTTCTATTATTTTGGTATTTTCTTTAGCTGCTTGTTCTCAAAAAAATTCGACTAAAGAAGAAAAAGTATTAAAACTTGGTGTTGTACCTAGTAGTAATAGCGAAAAGCTAGTCGATGATTTAGAACCATTTGCTAAAGCACTAGGAGAAAAACTTGGTGTGAAAGTTGAAGTCTTCACTGCAAGTAGCTACATAGGGGTAATTGAGGGGATTGGTAGTGGAAGTGTTGATTTTGGTATTGTTCCACCGTTCTCAGCGGTTCTTTCAAATAAACAAAGTAATACAAAAAATTTACTTGTAGGGAAAAGTTTGAATGGTAAACCAGGCTATCACGCTGAAATTTTTGTGAGAAAGGACTCGAATATAAAAAGTTTAGAAGATTTAAAAGGGAAAAAAGTAGCCTTTGTTGATCCATCTTCGGCTTCAGGGTATGTCTATCCTGGAGCAATGTTAAAAGATGCGGGTATTGATTTAAATAAAGATATAAAATATCAATTCAGTGGTGGTCATGATAAAAGTATACAATTATTGCTAAATAAAGATGTTGATGCAATAGCAAGCTATGAGAATGTAATAAAAAAATATACTAAAGAATTCCCTACACTTAAAGAAGACGTACGAGGCTTAGCAAAGAGTGAGTTGATACCTGGAGTGACAGTTGTAGTTTCAAATAATGTTGATGAACAGCTAAAAAGTAAAATAAAACAGGCATTATTAGAAATACAAAAAGAAAAAGAGACATTAGGAATATTAACAAATTTATTCAATATAACAGGTTTTGAAGAACCAGATGATAATACATATAAAGTTGTTGAGAAAATATCTGAGAAAATGAATATAGATTTAAAAAAAGTAAAATAAACTTAATAACATTATTAAGTAGTATTATTTATAGTTGATTTTCTTGTACTATCAAATTATAAAGTGTTAGATAATGAATATAATAATTAAATAGAAATATTAAATATTTTTTTAATAATTATAAATTTAATTTTCAATAAAAGCAACTTTTTTAGAAGTTGTTTTTATTTTAGATTAACTTTGGTGTTACATATATTTACTACGTTAACTTTATTTAAAAATATATGATTGTAGTTTCTAGTAATAAAAAATAAAAAATTATATAAAAGTATTGACTTTATGTTAATACTTTTGTATAATAAGTAATGTTCATTGTAAAGTGAATGTTTATCCACAGTAGCTCAGTTGGTAGTAGCATCTGACTGTTAATCAGAGGGTCGCAGGTTCGAGTCCTGCCTGTGGAGTTGGAGTAGTACTCAAGAGGCTGAAGAGGCGCCCCTGCTAAGGGTGTAGGTCGGGAAACCGGCGCGAGGGTTCAAATCCCTCCTGCTCCGTTTTTTTTATTGGCCCGTTGGTCAAGTGGTTAAGACACCGCCCTTTCACGGCGGTAACACGGGTTCGAATCCCGTACGGGTCACCATTTGAGAATAAGAGTTAGGTCCCGTGGTGTAGCGGTTATCACGCCTGCCTGTCACGCAGGAGATCGCGGGTTCGATTCCCGTCGGGACCGCCATTTTGCCTTGATAGCTCAGTTGGTAGAGCAATGGATTGAAGCTCCATGTGTCGGCAGTTCGACTCTGTCTCAAGGCATTTTTTTATTTTTGTAGCATTTTGGCGGTTGTGGCGAAGTGGTTAACGCATCGGATTGTGGTTCCGACATTCGTGGGTTCGATTCCCATCAGCCGCCCCATTTTATTGAAAAGTAAGTAGAAGTAATATGCAGTTTTGCATGTTACTTTTTTATTTTTGAGTTATTTTCAAGCAAAAAAATAGCTTCTTACACTAAAGAAGAGTAAAATAGTAGATAATTATAATAAGTTATAGATATAGGAGATAAAATTATGGTAAAAACATTTGAAGAAAATCTAGAAAATTATAAGATAATTGATTCAAAAATTGCATTTGAAAAATTAGAACAAGAAGATAAGTTTGTTTTATTTTTAGGTAGAGCAACGTGTCCATTTTGTCAAAAATTCATGCCAAAGTTAAGTGAAGTTGTTGAAAAAAATAATATAGAAGCATATTTTATTAACACAGAAAGCTTTGAAGATCTACAAGGTATAGAGGTATTACGTGAAAAATATGGCGTAAAAACAGTTCCAGGATTACTAGTTTCAGAAAACGGAGAGGTTAGAGTAGTATGTAATTCTAGTTTAACTGTAGATGAAATTTTAACATTTATAAATGCATAATCTTATTGACTTGCTATTTACTAATAGCAAGTTTTATTTAATTAATTGCTGAAAAAAATAATATAAAGTGATATAATAGTGTTTATGAAATATTACTATTGTGTAGTAATTTGTTTTATACATTGCTATAGATATATGGGGGATATAGAATGAAAAGTGAAAAATTAGAGATTAATAATCTAGTCTTTAATTATGCAGATAAAAATGTTTTAGATGATATATCTTTTAAAGTGGAAAGTGGAGATTTCGTTGCTATAGTTGGAAAAAGTGGAGCTGGAAAATCGACATTATTAAGATGCCTTAATGTTTTGAATAAACCTAAACAAGGTGAAATAATATTTGGTACGGATAATATTTTAAAATATGGAAAAAAACAATTAAACTTGGTAAGAAGAGAAATAGCATTTATATTTCAAGATTATAATGTTTTAGATAATTTATATACCGTAGAAAATGTTCTAACACCATATTTAGCTAAGAAGTCATTATTTGGATTATTAGCGGGATATACAAAAAAAGATTATCTGGAAGGTTTAGAATATTTGAGACAAGTAGGTCTAGAAGAAGAAGCATTTAGAAAATCTAAGTATTTATCAGGTGGACAAAAACAAAGAGTAGCTATAGCTAAGGCTTTAGCACAAAATCCTAAATTGTTACTGGCTGACGAACCGGTAAGTAGTTTGGATGAAAAGAATACAACTTTAATAATGGATACTTTTAAAAGACTAAACGAAGAAAATAAAATAACAGTATTAATCAATTTACATGATGTTAATTTGGCTAGAAAATACAGCACAAAAATACTTGGTTTAAAAGACGGAAAGATTTTATTTTATAAAGATTCTGATAAGGTGAGCGACGATGAATTTGAAGAGCTTTATAGTTAAAAGACAGCTGAAAAGATTAGTTATATGTATTTTTATACTTTTAGTTTTTATTATAGGATATGATTCATATCATGTGGAAAGTTTTTCTACAGGATTTTCAAGAATTCATAATTTATTATTAAGGATGTATCCGTTAGACTTTACAATAATTAAAGAACTGTATCAACCAATTATTGAAACAATAAATATTGCGTTATTTTCATCAGTTTTAGCACTAATTACCGCGTTATTTTTATTACCTATCTTAACTAATATTTTATTTAAATTTAAAATAATTCCAAAAGTCATAAGTGGAGTCTTTTCTATATTTAGAACTATTCCATTTCTAATTATTGCAGCAATATTAGTAAGTTTATTTAGTACAGGAGTATTTAGTGGCTTTGTAAGTATGTATATTATAAATCTATTAACAGCCTCGAAGCTATTAAAAGAGTACGCAGAAGAAATAGATACAAAACATCTAGAAGCAATGGAGTCGCTAGGTGTATCAAAATTTATTATTTACAAAAATGGAATCTTATCTAACTTAAAGCCATTTATAATATCAGTTTATTTCTTAATGCTAGAATCGAGTATAAGAGGAGCTAGTGTTTTAGGGTTAGTCGGTGCAGGAGGAATAGGGCAAAGGTTATGGCAAGAGCTTAATCATCTGCGCTATGATCGTGTATCATTAATAATTTTAATATTAGTAATTTTAATTTTTATTATTGATTTGATTAGCTTCTACTTTAGAAATCTCGAAAATAATATAAATACAACATATAAATCGTTTATTTTAAAGAAAAATATTTTCAGAAGCTTATTATTAGGAATTATAATTTTTAGTATTATATATGTTAGTAACTTTATTGATATCACAGGGGAACGATTTGTTTTAGGAATAAAACAATTAAATGCCTTAATAACAGGTATATTAAATCCAGATTGGGCATATAGTGGCAAGATGAGTGCAGCTCTCCTAGTGAGTATAGAAATAGCTTTTAGTTCAACAATCTTTGCAGCGATAACAGCTATATTTACATCATATTTATCATCAGCGAATCTTTTTGGTAAATATAAAGCAATAGTAGGAAAAGTAATTATTAATATATTTAGAACATTTCCCCCAATTATTGTTGCGTTAATATTTTTTAGAGGATTTGGACCAGGTGCAATAAGTAGCTTCTTTGCCTTATATATTTATACAGTTGGTGTTATGACAAAAATGTATAATGAAGTATTAGAAGGAATAAATGACAATATTTTACTTACTACAAAAAGTTTGGGATTAGGTAATTTTATAAGTTATATAAAAATAATATTTAATGGATATTTCCCAGAATTCATAACTATAGCTCTATATCGTTTGGAGGCAAATATAAAGAACTCAACAATACTTGGTATGGTAGGTGCAGGAGGAATAGGGCATTTATTAGTTAATAATATAGAATATCGAAATTGGAATAGAATTTCTGTATTGTTAATAGGCTTATGTATATCTATAATAATCATAGAAAATATATCGTATTTAATACGAGTTAAAGTAAAAAAATAGAAGGAGATTAGGATGCGTTTAAAAGTAGGAAAAATAGTAAATACTCATTCTTTAAAAGGAGAGGTAAAAGTTATATCTTCAACAGATTTTGAAGAAGAGCGCTTTAAAAAAGGGAGTAAATTATTAATAACTCGAGGTAATCAGCTAATAAGAGAAGTTGTTGTTGAAAGTTATCGTAACCATAAAAATTTTCTTCTTGTTAAGTTTGAAGAGATTGACTCAGTTGAGGAAGCAGAAAAATTAAAAAATCTGCAAATAAAGATTGATTCAACTGAAGTAGGAGAACTAGAAGAAAATGAGTTTTACTTCCATGAAATTATAGGATGTCAAGTATTTGATGAAAATGATAAAAATCTTGGAGAGATTATTGATATTTTAACGCCTGGTGCCAATGATGTATGGGTGATAAAAGGAGAAAATGGTAAAGAGATTTTAATTCCCTATATAGAGGATGTAGTGAAACAAATCGATATTACAAATAAAAAAGTTAATATTGAGGTTATGGAAGGGTTAATTGATTAATGAAAATAGATATTTTGACATTATTTCCTGATATGTTTGATGCACTTAATCATTCTATTTTGGGAAAAGCAAAAGATAAAGAACTTATTGGCATAAATATTGTTGATTATAGAAAATTTTCTGAAAATAGGCATAACCAGGTAGATGACTATCCTTTTGGAGGCGGTCAAGGGATGGTGCTTAAGCCAGAACCAATATTTAATGCTGTTGAAAGTTTGAATAAAACTGATAAAACTAGAATTATTTTACTTTGCCCACAGGGAGAAAGATTTAGCCAAAAAAAAGCTGAAGAATTGTCAAAAGAAGAACATTTAGTATTTATTTGTGGGCATTATGAAGGATATGATGAAAGAATTCGTGAATATCTTGTAACAGATGAGTTGTCAATAGGAGATTTTATTTTGACAGGTGGAGAGTTTGCTGCTATGACTATGGTTGATAGTATAGCTAGGTTAGTTCCTGAAGTTCTTGGAAAAGAAGAGTCTCACAAAGATGATTCATTTTCAACTGGTTTATTGGAATATCCACAGTATACTCGTCCTAAAGATTTTAGAGGAATGTTAGTTCCTAATGTATTAACATCAGGTCATCACAAAAATATTGAAATTTATAGAAAGAAAGAAAGTTTAAGAAGAACATATTTGAGACGACCAGATTTATTAGAAAATTATGAACTAAGTAAACAAGAAGAGAAACTTCTTGATGAAATAAAAAAAGAATTAAAAAATTAACATAAAATAAATGACATATTTAAATTTTTAATGTATAATAATACTATAGTATGTATTTGCAAGCACAGGAGGATTAGAAGTAATGACAACTTCATTTGAGGAATTATTAAACAGCTCAGAAATGCTAAAAAAAGGAGATAAAGTAACAGGTACTATATCAAAAATTGAAAATGATAAAGTATATGTAGACGTAGCAGGAGCACAATATGACTGCGTAATTTTACGTAATCAAATTACAAGAAAACCATTTGAAAATATTGAAGAGGTATTATCTGTAGGTGACGAGATTGAAGCACAAGTTACAGGTATTCGTGCTGATCGTGAAAAAAGATCAGAAGATGTTCCAGGTGTGATTTACTTATCACATAAAATTCTAGAGAACGCTGAATTCAGAAAATTAATGGAATTATCTTGGACACAATTAATTGAAAAATTTGAAAAAGGTGAATTCATCACTGCAACAGTATCTGGACAAACTAAAGGTGGATTACTTGCTGATGTAGAAGGTCTACGTGCCTTCATTCCGGGTTCTTATATTGATACAAAATTTAGAAAAGATTTATCAAAGTTTGTAGGTCAAGAATATACATTCAAGATTGAAGAAGTAGATAAAGATAAAAATAAAATTATCTTAAACAGACGCGTAATCTTAGAAGAAGAAAGAGCCAAAAAATTAGCTGAAGTTTATGGAAACATTAACGAAGGTGATGTAATTGAAGGTAAAGTAAGTCGTATTACAGACTTCGGTGCATTTGTTAACCTTGGAGAAGTAGACGGACTATTACATATTTCAGAAATTTCTCACGCACGTGTTTCTAAAGTTTCAGATGTTTTAGCAGTAGGAGATGTAGTAAAAGTTGCTGTAATTTCAGTTGATAAAGAAAATGAAAAAATTTCATTATCTGCAAAAACTTTACTACCAACACAATGGGAAGTAGCTCGTGCAACAATCAAAGCAGGAGATGTATTAGAGGGAGTTGTTCGTAATACAACAGCATTTGGTGCTTTTGTTGAAGTAATGGATGATGTAGAAGGATTAGTACACATTTCTCAACTATCTCATGAGCGTGTTGATAATGTAGAAGATGTGCTTAAAAAAGGAGATAAAGTAACTGTTAAAGTATTAGACATTGACTTTGAAAATGAAAGATTATCTCTATCTATTAAAGAATTACAAGAAAAACCAGTCAAAGAAGAAGTAAAAGAAGAACCAGAATTTGACACTTCTTATTTAAAAGATGAAGACACTTCATTTAGTATGGCTGATAAATTTAAAGATATCGAACTTTAATTCAGAAATAAAATAAAGGCAGTAGATTAACTGGTCTATTGCTTTTATTTTTTAAGTAGGTATAAGCGTTAAAACAAATATATAAGGAGGAACTAAAATGGCAAAACCAACAGTAGCTATTATAGGAAGACCGAACGTAGGTAAATCGACAATTTTTAATAAAATAATTGGAGATAGACTTTCTATAGTAGAAGATGTTGCGGGAGTTACTCGTGATAGAATATATTCAAAAGCTGAATGGTTAAACTATTCATTCTTTATGATTGATACAGGTGGGATAGAATTAGAAGATACACCTTTCCAAAAGCAAATTCGTGCACAAGCGGAGCTAGCTATCGATGAAGCAGATGTTATTATCTTTTTAACCAATGGACGTGATGGTGTGACTAGTGATGATGAAGAAGTAGCAAAACTTCTATATAAAACGGATAAACCTGTAGTGCTTGCAGTTAACAAAATTGATAATTTTGATATGAATCATATGATTTATGATTTTTATTCATTAGGCTTTGGAGATCCATTCCCTATTTCAGGATCTCATGGATTAGGTATTGGAGACTTACTTGATGAAGTTTGTAAAAACTTTAAAGTATTAGATGAAGAAGAGGAAGATGAGAAAATTAGATTCTCTCTTATAGGAAGACCTAACGTTGGGAAATCAAGTTTGATTAACACTATATTAGGAGAAGAACGTGTTATCGCTTCGGAAATAGCTGGAACCACGCGTGATGCTATTGATACTGACTTTAAACATAATGGTGATGAGTATGTTGTAATTGATACTGCAGGGATTAGAAAACGTGGGAAAGTCTATGAAGCATGCGAAAAATATTCTGTTTTACGTTCACTAAAAGCTATTGAACGTTCAGATGTTGTTTTGGTTGTTCTTAATGCCGAAGAAGGTATTATTGAACAAGATAAAAAAGTTGCAGGATATGCTCATGAGTCTGGTAAAGGTGTAATTATCGTTGTTAATAAATGGGATGCTATTGCTAAAGATGATAAAACTATGAAAGAATTTGATGAGAAAATTCGTGATAGTTTTGCATATTTAGATTATGCAAAAATAGTTTATGTATCAGCAAAAACAAAACAACGTGTTTTCAATATATTCCCATTAATCAAAGAATCTTACGAAAATAGACAACGTCGTATTCAAAGTTCTACATTGAATGAAATTGTTGTTGATGCGGTATCGATGAATCCAACACCACAAGATAAAGGTAAGAGACTTAATATTTTCTATGCATCACAAGTTGCAATTAATCCACCAACATTTGTATTCTTTGTGAATTATCCGGAACTTATGCATTTCTCTTATGAAAGATTTTTAGAAAATAGAATTCGTGATTCATTTAATTTTGAGGGTACACCAATTAAATTATTGACACGCCAAAGAAACTAATAATTAACTATTAGAACTTATCTGTGATTTAACTTCAAATATAAAATATTACAGGTTATAGGTTGAAAATAATTTTGTAAAACAGGTATAAAGTAAAGTTTACTTTTACCTGTTTTTATATTGAAAAGAAAATATAAAACTAATAAATATTAATAGTAAAAAATAGTCAAAATACTAGAAAATAAATTTAGAACATGGTATAATTCTTCTTATATACTTTAGTAATTAGGAGGTAGATGATATGCCAATAGGATATTATGGAATGTCAGGTACATATATACTTTACTTTTTATTGATAATGTTGATTCCTTTATGGGCACAATTTAAAGTAAAAAGCACATATGAAAGATATAAAAAAGTAAGAACAAAATCAGGATTAACAGGAAAAGAAGTTGCTGAAATTATTATGCAAACAAATGGAATAATAGGTGTGGAAGTAGTAAAGGGTGAAGTAGAACTATCAGATCATTATGATCCAACTAGTAATCGTGTTGTATTATCACCAATTGTATATTCACAACCAACTGTGGCATCAGTAGCAATTGCTGCTCACGAAATTGGGCATGTTATTCAAGATAAAGTTGCAGACTATAAGCCTATGAGATGGAGACATTCGCTTGTTCCTTTAGCGAATCTTGGCGGAAATCTATCAATGATTTTGATAGTAGTAGGACTTTTATTAACAAGTTTAATTGGTCAATTCGCTCAATTTGGGTATACTATTGCTTGGATAGGAGTAGGCTTCATGTTCTTCGCAGTGTTGTTCCAGGTGGTTACATTACCAGTTGAATTTGATGCTTCAAAACGAGCACTAGAACAAGTTGTAGATTTAAATATAGTAGATGAACAAGAAAATAGACATTGTCGCAAAGTTCTTACTGCCGCAGCTTTAACTTACGTAGCAGCAGCACTAGTAGCCCTAATGGAAATGTTAAGATTTATTTTTATTTTACTTAACAGTAGAGATTAATTTAATATAATATAAAAAATAAGAAAAAAGCTATACTATATTATATAGTATAGCTTTTTTTATGTATGTAAATTATTGTTTATATAAATATAGAATATTAGCGTAAAGAGGTATTCTCATATGAATTTATAGATAACAATTTATTATTGAACTTTTTTAGTAAAATAATTTAATCTTATAA